>Ga0153928_1000080_pt1 | contig 50255 bp, 38 predicted proteins | sample TSNJ012MetaG_FD_106656 | JGI IMG/M metagenome (GOLD analysis project Ga0153928, IMG submission 106656) | Attine ant fungus gardens microbial communities from New Jersey, USA - TSNJ012 MetaG | ecosystem: Host-associated > Fungi > Mycelium > Unclassified | place: USA: New Jersey, Wharton State...
AAGACAGGGCGGCTCATTTTCCGCCTTGTCTTTTTTATTATTGTTCAACTTTATAAATTAAAGGAGGGATTTCTACCTTACATTATTGCAAGGTACGGTTTTTTGCGAAAAAACATGTTATAATGAACGGGACATACCTTAAGACTTGTGCATACGCGCGGGTCTTTGGCTTTTTATAGTACAATTTTGCGAGAACAGGCTTATAAAAACAGGGAGGAAACGCCATGAAAACAAGAAAACCTGTATCAAGGATCCTGGCGCTGGTTTTGTCTGCCGCGCTGCTTCTGTCGGGTACGGCGGCGGCGGACGGAGCGGACTGCATCCATGTACACGACGAGGCGTGCGGCTACAAGGAGGGCACGGAATGTGGCCATATCCATGACGAAAGCTGCGGCGGTCTGAAGACTGAGTCTGCCATTTCCGTCGCGGCGTTTGACGCGCTGCAGGATGAAATTCTCTGGCAGGGATACGGTTACGGCACGGTCGCGTCGCTTGACGCGCTGAATCTGCCGGACACGCTGACCGGCACGGGTGAAGACGGAAATTCCGTCACCATCACGGGTGTCACATGGCAGAGCGCCCCGGCTTTTGACCCGGCTGTTTCGGCGTGGTACTATTTCAGCCCCATACTGCCGGCGGAATACATATTGGCGCAGGGTGGGGCAGCCCCGGTCATTTCCGTGTTCATCCAGCCCGAGGGCGGGGAGATTCCCAAGGTGAAATCGGCGGGCGATACATTTACCGGCAGCGACGGCAAATTCACCTATACCGTTATTACCGAACCGGAGGATGGCAACCCCGGCACTGTGAGCGTGGGGGTGACCAGCATTCTTCCATCGGGACCGCTCACGCTGGAGGGCAGTGTGTCGAACGATGGGAAGGACTATACGGTAACCGCCATCGCGAGCTACGCGTTTTATGGAAGCAATACCCGTATTACCGGCAGCCTTATTATCCCGGACAGCGTGACCAGCATTGGAGCTTTGGCGTTTTACGGCTGCACCAAGCTTACCGGCGATCTGACGATCCCGGACAGCGTGACCGCCATTGGAAGCAGCGCGTTTAGCGGCTGCACCGGGTTTAACGGCAGTCTTAGCCTCCCGGCGGCCCTTACCGCCATTGAAGGCAACGTGTTTTACGGCTGTACCGGGATTACCGGCAGCCTTACCCTCCCGGCCGTCCTAACCACCATTGGCAACGACGCGTTTTCCGGCTGCGCCGGGCTTACCGGCGGCCTTACCCTCCCGGCGACCCTTACCACCATTGGCAACAGCGCATTTTCCGGCTGCACCGGGCTTACCGGAGGCCTGTCCATTCCGTCCGGCGTGACCGCCATTGGATCCAGCGCATTTTCCGGCTGCACCGGGCTTAACGGCACGTTGACCATTATGCCGGACGCTGCGATCGCCATCGGCACCTACGCGTTTGCATACTGCGCTGCTTTGACCGCCATCAGCTCCGGCATTGCCGGCTTCGAGAACATTAGTACGTATGCTTTTAGCGGCTTAAAAGACAAACCCGTCACCTGCGACCCGGCGCTTGCGTCAATCCATCGGGAGTACGGATTTACACGGGTCAATGAATGGGGCGGTTTTACTATCGGTGTTTTGGCCTATACCGTTATCACCGAGCCAGAGGGTGAGAAGCCCGGAACCGTAAGCGTGAGAGCGACCGACAGAAGCACTATCGCGGGGCCGCTCTCACTTTCGGCCAGCGTGTCGGACGAAGGGAAAACCTATACGGTGACCGCCATCGAGGACAACGCCTTTCGGAGCTGTGAGCTTACCGGCGCCCTGATTATCCCAAACAGCGTGACGGCTATCGGAGACAGCGCGTTTGCGTATTGCACCCTGCTTACTTCCGTCTCTCTGCCCGCCGGCTTGGCGACGATCGGCGTCGCCTCGTTTGCGTACTGCACCGGGCTTACCGGTAGCCTGACAATCCCGGACAGCGTGACGACGATCAGCGATGCCGCGTTCTTAGGTTGCAACCGGCTTACTTCCGTCACCCTGCCCGCCGGCTTGGAGACGATCGGCCACTTCACGTTCTCGGCCTGCGCCGGGCTTGACGGCAACCTGAAGATCCCGGACAGCGTGACGGCTATCGGCGAATTCGCGTTTGAGAATTGCGCCGGACTTACCTCCGTCACCCTGCCCACCGGCTTGACGACGATCGGCGACAACGCGTTTTACGGCTGTGCCGGACTTACCTCCGTCACCCTGCCCACCGGCTTGACGACGATCGGCGACTACGCGTTTTCCGGCTGCGAAAAACTTACCTCCATCACCCTGCCCGCCGGCTTGACGACGATCGGCGACTGCGCGTTTTCCGGCTGCGAAAAACTTACCTCCATCACTTCCCACATTACCGACTTCACAAATATTCATGCGGACGCTTTTTGGAGAAAATTGAGCACGCCCGTTTCCTGCCCGTCGCGCCTTATCGCGATCCACGAGGCTTACGGGTTTACCAACGTAAGCGGTTTTGATGCGCCCGCGCCCGCCGCGCCCTCATTTGGCAGCATAATGGTGACCTCCTTCAAAATCACGACTACTTATAACGATACCGCTAAATACGGTGATTGGGAGTACCGGATCATGCCAAGCGGCGGCGACTGGGGCGACTGGAAGGCTTATGACGCCGATACCGGCGTTACCGGCCTTTCCGCGAGCACCACATACAGCGTTCAGGTGCGTTACGTCGGTAATTTCTCGTACGAACCAAGCGCGGCGTCTACCGCAGCGGAGGTCACCACATTAACAAACGCGCTGGGCGGCACGGCGGCTATCACCGGGACGCCCGCCGTGGGCAGCGAACTGGAGGTGGATTTGACAAGCCTTACCCCTGCCGCGGATGACGGACGCCCGGTGCTGCAATTCCAGTGGCAGTACAGCACGGACGGCTCAACCGGATGGATAAATATCTCGGCCGCGAGTGGCGATATGTATCGGGTGCCGCTGGAATACTCCAATAAACACCTCCGCGTTGTCATCAACGCCTTTGGCAAGCCTGCCGACAGAGTGATCGCAAGCTCCGTGCAGATTGAAAAAGCGGATCTGCAGGGCGGCGTGAACATCATTATCGGCAACGAGGGCGGCGGCGCGGCGGGCGTCGCCGAGGCGGGTGATGTACTACGCGTGGATTTGAGCGGCATACTGCCCGCGTCGGCGAAGACGGGCGATTTTACTTATCAGTGGAGTGGCGGCAGCGGATCGCCGGCTAATGGAGCCACCTACACGGTGACGCAGAATGATGAAACCAACCGCGCCGACATCACCGTCACCGTCACGGCGGATACCGCGAACGACTGCACCGGCTCCCTTACCGGCGCGCCGGTCACGGCGGGCAGAGACCCCGTCACCATCGACGGGCTTTCCATCGCAGACAGCACCTACGACCCCGGCAGCGCCCATCCGGGCTATACCGGAACACCCCGTATCACCGGCGGAAGTCCGGCGAATACGACGCTGACGGTGCTGTATACCGGAACAGCAAACGACAATACAACTTATAGCGAATCCACCCCGCCCACAAAAGCCGGCAGCTACACCGTAACGGTAACGCTGGCGGAGGATAGCCTGTATTACGGGGAGTGGAGCGCGGGTTTCACCATCCATAAAGCGGTGCCGGCCTATAGCGCTCCCTCTGGCCTCGCTGCCTACGGTGATACACTTGCCGATGTGAGCCTGACATCCGGCTTTACATGGGACGATTTGACAACCTCCGTGGGCGACGTCGGGAGCCGTGCTTTCCCGGCCACCTATACGCCGCCGGATACCAATAACTACAATACGGCGAGTGTGAATATCACAGTCGCCGTGAGCCCCAAGGATATCAGCATCACCGGCGTTCAGGCCGCTGACCGCGAGTACAACGGACTGAAAACGGTTGTGCTTTCGGGCGGTGTTTTGCAGGGCGTGGAGACCGGCGATACCGCTGACATAGACGTCACGCTGGGGATGGGTACCATGCAAAACAAAGACGTGGGCAGCAATAAATCCGTCACCACCGGCATCACTTTGAGCGGCACAGCTTCCGGTAACTACACCCTGACACAGCCGGCCAATGTTACGGTGAATATTTCGGCGAAAAATCTTACCATCACGGACGTAACCGCCACAGACCGGGAATATGACGGAACGCAAATGGTTTCCATCACGGGCGGGACGCTCGTGGGCGTGATAACCGGCGACAGCGTCAGCCAGGTCGTACCGGGCGCCGGCACAATCTCCGACGCGAACGTGGGCAGCGGCAAAGCTGTCACCATCACAAGCATCATGCTGACCGGCGCGGATGCGGGTAACTACACGCTGACCCAGCCGTCCGGCATTGCGGTAAACATCCGCGAAAAGCCCATCTCCGGCGTCGTTACGATCAGCATCAATCATAGCGGGGGCAGCGACGCGAGTAAAATCGACGCCGGTGACACGCTGACCGCCAATATTTCCGGCATAACTTCCGGTGCGACAGTGGACTATCAGTGGTACAGAAACGACACGGCCATTCCCGGCGCGGCAAGCCAAACCTATACCGTTCAAAATGTGGCGGCCGACCCCATAGGTACGCGGATTACCGTAGAAGTGACAGGAACTTTAAATTTCGCCGGCAGTGTGATAAGTGACCCGGTAGAAGTGGGCAAGATATCCCTGGGCGGCAGCATATCCATCATCGCGGGCGGAACGGCCCTTGGAGACACGCTGACGCTGGATGTAACGTCCCTTACGCCAGCCGGCGGGAACTATAACATCCAATGGCTGCGTGACGGCGCCGCTATTACCGGCCAAACAACAGCCGACTACACCATTACAAAGAGCGATCAGGGAAAGACCATCACAGTCGCGATCACCGGCACAGGCGATTACAGCGGAGCAATGAGCGCCGGTATCAATATCCCCGCGGTTGCCCCCGACGCGCCGCAAGGCCTTACGGCTGCTCCCGGTAACGGGCAGGTGACCCTTTCATGGAGCGCCCCATCACACGACGGCGGCAGCGCGATCACCCGGTATGAAGTTTCCGGCGGCGGCTCAACTTGGAAAGACGCGGGCCTTAACACCAGCTATCTTTTTACCGGCCTTGCAAATGGCGCCAGCTATACCTTCGAGGTTCGCGCGGTCAACATCGTTGGCAGCGGAGCGGTGGCGAGCGCGGCGGCGACGCCGGTCAGCCCTGTCACCGGTGTCAGCCTGAACCAGAGCTCGCTTTTGCTCCCCGTGGGCGGGAGTAAAACGCTGACGGCGGCGGTTATGCCGGATCACGCTACAAACAAGGGCGTAACGTGGAAATCCAGCGATACTGCCATTGCCACGGTGGACAGCGCGGGCAGGGTGACGGGCGTCAAGGCAGGTACGGCGACAATTACCGCCACGACAGCGGACGGCGGCAAAACCGCGTCCTGCGATGTGTCGGTGGTGGATTTCGTTGAGCAGCCGGGCATCATCAGCGGCACGGGCGATGACGCGGTATTCAAAATCAGCGGAGAATACGTTCGGTTGACCGGCATATTCTTCAATGGCAAGGCACTTGACCTGGAGTGGGTGGACGGCGGCAGCCGCATATTGCTGAGAAAAGACGGCACGGCCATCGGCGAGGCGGTAAGCGGAAGCGTGAAAATCACGCTGTATGCCAGTTTCCTGGATAACCTGCCGGATGGCGCGTATTCGCTGACCGCCACCTTTGCCGACGAGAGCGGCCTGATCCAGGACGCCGTAATCGCGGAAACCAGCCTCACCGTCGCGCGGACAAGCGTGGGCGTTACGGGCGTTACCTTAAGCAAGACCACGCTGACCTTGGCCGCGGGCAAGAGCGAAACACTGGCCGCCACGATCCGGCCATCCGGCTCCACGGAAAAGGGCGTGACGTGGATATCCAGTGATACGTCAATCGCCACGGTGGACGCAAACGGTAAGGTGACGGGCGTAAAAGCCGGCACGGCGGCCATCACCGTAACGACAGACGACGGCGGCTATACCGCGACGTGCTCAGTGACGGTGACGGCGGCGGATACGTCAGACCTGCCCAAGACCGGCGACGACGGCAATATCCTGCCATGGGCCCTTTTAGGATCGGTATCCATGCTCGCCGGGCTGGGATTGATCGGGAGGAAGCAGCGGCGGACGCGGGAAAAATCATGAGCCAGGAGATTGATGTTAAAACATTTTTTCGCGAAAATACGTCTGCGGAGTTGAAAGGCGTGACAAACCGCGCGGTAACCGCGATACGGCGCGCGAAGATCGAAACCATGGACGCGCTCTGCTCTGTTTCGATTGAGGAGCTGGAGCGGGCGCGCGGCATGGGCGCGAAAAGCCTTAAGCTTGCCCTGCTGATGTGTGAGAAATACACGGCGCAATGAGCGGACGAGTCTTACCGATACAGGCTTGGCTCGGCAATATCCGCTTTAACGGTCATCCTGAGAACAGCGAAGGGTCTCAGGATGACCGTTAGTGTGCGGTTGTGTCCGCTTCTTCCTTATATTTCTCACGGTATTCGGTCGGCAGGAAGCCAATCCTCTGGTGAAAAAGCTTAGAAAAATAGTAATAATTATCATAACCGACCCGTTCTGCGATCGAATAAACGGTCTCGTTCGTATTAATCAACTGCCATTTGGCTTCACTCAACCGCTTATCAATCAGGTAATTAATCGGTGATATCTTATACTCTCTCTTAAATTCTCTGCTGATGTGGCTGGCACTGGTGTAAAACACCTCGGATAAATGCTGCAGGTCAATTCGCTTCTCATAATTTTCATTAATATACACCAGCACCCTCTGAGCGAAGGTCGGATTCTTCACTTCATAAGACAAATTACTCTCTAACAGCAGCTGCCGGAAGAGCACGACCAGACAGGTGGATAAGTGATTGCAGATCTCTTGGGCCGCCGCCCCCTTCTGATAAGAAAAATCATACAAGCGCTGCATGGTTTGATTGATAAAATTCTGGAATTCCCCGGACTTCGCCACCGAGGCAAAATGATGATCTTCCTCTGAATCCTGAAATTCCACATTCCCCATCAGACAGCACCAGATATCGCTGGGTTCCTCCAGGCTGGATTCAATGGCATGAGCCATTCCTTTATTAATTAACAGAAGGTTCCCTTTCTCCACCTGAAAAACGTTTTGATTCAAAGTTATGGTAGCTTTCCCATCCGCAACATACATCAGCTCCACCTGTTCCGTATGCACATGAAGAGCGTAATACCAGGAGGGGTTATTGTAGGTATGGCTGATCCGTTCGATCTGGGGCAGTGCGCCTTCCCGAAAAATCCCGGTTGGCTCCTTATCAAAATTGTGCATGAACATCTTCATTTCTCCTTCCGTGAGATAAAAATGAATGAGTCGGTACACAGATGTACCATTATGCCTATTATAGCGGACTTTTGTATAAAAATCCAAGATATTTTAAAGCGAATGATAAGATAATTCAATTAGTCTTATCACAAATTACGAGAAATTAGGAAAAAATGTCAGAAAAGCCTTAAAAATTTTCAAATATAACGGTAAGATATTTTAACCGATCTATCGGATATTCCATTGTGAATTCAATTGATTTTTTAGATAATACTAGTACAAAGGAAATAAACGAACCAGTACCAGATTTCTGCAGGAGGGATCAGCAATGATAAAGAAACCGGAGCGAAAAGGAACCGCCGTTACGATACTATCGGCGAAGGAGGCAGTCTCCTATATTCCGGATGGTGCGACAGTAGGAATCATCGGGGCCGGCGGCGGCATCTGTGAGGCAACAGAGGTAATTGAGGCCTTAGCCGAACGTTACCGCGTCGAGCAACAGCCCCGGGACATGACTTACTATCATGCTACCGGCTTGGGGGACCGAGCGGATCGGGGGATGTCGCCCCTGGCCCAGACGGGAATGGTAAAGCGGGTAATCGGCGGTCATTGGGGCCAGTCTCCCCGTCTGGCCGAAATGGCAGAGCGTAATGAAATTGAAGCGTATAATTTCCCCCAGGGAATTATGGCACAGCTGTTGCGGGCATCGGCAGCCGGACAGCCGGGACTGATCAGTCACGTAGGCTTGGGAACCTTCGTGGATCCCAGACAGCAGGGCGGTAAGTTAAATGACTGCACGAAGGAAGAGCTGGTAAAGCGAATGGAGATAGAAGGGAAAGAGTATTTATTCTATCCCACAATTCCGATTGAGGTGGCCATTATCCGTGGGACAACCGCCGATACGGAAGGCTATATCAGTATGGAGGATGAGGTAACTCCCTTGGATGCGCTGGCTATGGCGCAGGCCGCTCACAATAACGGAGGGCTGGTAATCTGCCAGGTACAGCGAGTAGTGGCCGCCCGTACGATTCACCCCAAACGGGTAACGATTCCCGGCTACTATGTGGATATCGTCGTCGAAATACCGGATCAGCCTCAGATGTACAATGCGCCGGTAGACAAATTTATCTCCGGTGATTTTCGGAAAGACACAGGAGATGTGGTTCCCCTTCCCCTGAACGAGCGGAAGGTCATTGCCCGAAGGGCATTGATGGAGGTGAAGCCTGGAGATGTGGGAAATGTAGGTGTTGGCGTGGCCGATGGCATCGGCATTGTAGCCAGGGAAGAGGGTGTTGGAGAGGACTTTACGCTGACAGTAGAGACCGGCCCCATTGGAGGTTCCACCGCGCAGGGAATTTTCTTCGGCGCCAGCATCAATATGCAGGCCCTGTTGGATATGCCGGCTCAGTTCGACTTCTACGACGGCGGTGGTCTGGACGTATGTTTCTTAAGCTTCGCGGAGCTGGATCAAAAGGGAAATGTAAACGTTCATAAATTCAACGGCAAGATCATGGGAACCGGCGGTTTCGTAAATATCTGCCAGAATACCAGAAAAGTGGTCTTCTGTGGTACTCTGAGAGCCGGTAAACTCCGCACCGCGGTAGCAGACGGTAAGATTCAAATTCTGCAGGAGGGTAAGGTCAAGAAACTGATTTCCCAGGTACCGGAGATTACCTTTAGCGGGGATGAGGCATTAAGGAGAGGTCAGGAAGTAATCTATCTTACGGAAAGAGCCGTATTCCGGCTGACGAAGCAGGGCCTGGAATTATGCGAAATCGCGCCAGGCATGGACGTGGAGAAGGACATCATTGCAAATATGGACTTCCGTCCGCGGGTGGCGAAGGACTTACGTGAAATGGATGTGCGTTTGTTTAGAGAAGAGGCAATGGGAGTAAAGAAGGAAGCTCCCTGGACGAGATAGTAGAAAAGGAGAGATAATTATGAGCAAAGAATACCCGGTACCCTTAAAAGTAGGCGATACCTGCCAGTTTACAAAAACGATCAGTGAAAGTGATGTATACCTGTTCGGCGGCATCACCGGCGATTTTAGCCAGATGCATTATAACGAAGAATTTATGAAGACCACTCAGTATGGAACCAGAATTGTCCATGGTGTACTGACCTTTGCCCTGGGCTGTACGGCTTCCACGATGATTCAGCAGCAGATGAAATCTCCGATTCCAAGTGCTTCCTACGGCTATGACCGTCTCCGCTTTGTAAAGCCGGTATTTTTCGGCGACACTCTGACTTCCACCTATACAGTGGCCAGAGTGGAAGAGGATACAATGAAGACTTTCTCCGATCTGGTGATCACAAACCAGAAGGGTGAGGTGGTCGTAGTGGCCACCCATATTCTGAAATTCCTGGTGCCGAAAGAAAAGTAATTGCAATTCCGGTAATAGAGCGGTACGATAATTGGAAAGAATAATGAAATGAGGGAATCACAATGAAAATTTGTATGTTAGGAGCAGGCTCTCTGGGTAGTTCTATTGGTGGAACGCTGGCCAGAGGCGGTCATGAGGTAACCTTTTTTGATATGTTTAAGGCCCATGTCGATGCCATGAACGCCAAGGGGCTCCATATGGTGGAAAATCTGGACCGTGATCAGGGAGTCTTTGTTCCGGTAAAGGCCACCGGCAGTTATTCGGATATCCCGAAGCAGGATCTGGTGATTGTCCTGGTGAAGTCCTTCAGCACCAGGGAGGCCGTACAGCAGGCGAAGGATGCAGGGCTGATCGGAGAAGGAACCACGGTCATGACGCTGCAGAACGGTCTCGGCAATGAAGAAGCGATTATGGAAGTGGCAGGCCCGGAAAATGTAATCAGCGGTAAGACCTTTGCCAGCGGATTTCTGGTAGAGCCGGGTAAGGTTATGGCTACCGTAACGGGACGCGTTACCTATATTGGAGAAATGGACGGACAGATCACAGACCGGATCCGTTTTATTGGGGAGGAACTGACCCGCGGCGGCGTAGAGGCTATTGTAAGCGATAACATCCGCGGCATGATCTGGGATAAGCTGCTGGTCAATGTGGCTACCGGCGCCATCAGCGGCATTACCGGCCTGACCTATGGAGGGCTTTATGAGAAATACCAGGAAGGCGCTCTCCCTCAGATGAGAGAGACTGCCTGCGCTGCCGTAGCAGAGGCAATTGCCGTGGCGAAGGCCTATGGGGTAGAGCTGACCTCTGAGGACCCGGTGTATAGCTGGGACCATGCATCGGAAGGCCAGCCGGCTTCCTTTAAGGCCTCGATCCTGCAGAGTATCGAGCGGGGAGTGGCGACGGAGATTGATTTTATTAACGGAGCCGTAGCCGAATGGGGCAAGAAAGCAGGAGTACCTACTCCGGTTAACGATACCATGGTAGCCTGTGTGAAGGGAATTGAGTACCGGATACAGAAAGCGGAGGGATAAGCCATGGAGGGATGCAGGAAAAACTGGGTAGAACATACCGCCATCCGTATAAAGGATCTGGCCTGGTACCTGGATTTCTTCCAGAATGCTGTCGGACTTTCGATTACGGAAGTACAGGGAGACGAGAAGCATCCGGACCAGGTGTGGATCGGGGGTCTGCAGCTGACCGTGGATCCGGACTATATACCACGGGATTACACGGAGGAGCGGGGCTGGCATATCGGCATTAATGTAGAGGATGTACCCGCCGTTATGCAGAGAGCCTGCAGCTGGGAGGGAGTAACTCCCTTTCCGGGTAAGGACCATTGGTTCGTCCTGCCCGACGGACTGGTAATCGAACTGGTCTGTAAATAAGAGAGGTAACCTGGGATGCCGGAGGATACTTCGGATTTCCTGAAAAATAAAACATAATAAGAAAGGAAGTAAAAAGATGAAAGTATTATTACTGCATTGCGTAAACCACAGCATGTTCGGAAAGAGAGATCCCAAACAGTATGGCACCATCACCCTGGAGGGTGTCAATGCCAAGACCAAAAAGGTAGCCGATGAGCTGGGCGTAGAACTGGAGACCTTTGTAACGAACTTCGAGGGTGAAATCGTAGAGAAGATCCACGACGCTTATAACACCATGGCAGATCCTGACCGCACGAAGATCGACGCAATTCTGATCAATGCCGGGGCATGGACACACTACAGCTGGGCACTGCATGACGCGCTGCACATGTTCGCGGACGACTGTGGCCCGGTATATGAGCTGCATATGTCCAATACGCACAAGCGTGAAGAATGGAGACATTTTTCGGTAATCAGCCCGCTGGCACAGGGAATCCTGATCGGTATGGGTTCGGATGTATACACACTGGGTCTGAGAGCTGCCCACAGCTTCTTGAGTGGAGAGAGCGATAAGGTTTGATGATGGCATAGCCCCCTTGGGGGGGACGGATGCAAAAAGATGCAATAAAGTGTTACAAGGTTCCGTGAATTATCTGTTATTCACGGAGCCTTTTTTGTGATATTTTAGAGGAAGAAAATAATACCGATCAGAATGGAAAAATCATTATGAAAAACCAAGAGAATCGCCGGCTTGTTCTGGCAGCGGCATGCATCATCAATCTATGCATCGGCTCCATCTATGCCTGGAGCGTATTTTCCAAGCCGATGGCGGCGGTCCTGGGAGCAGACCCCGGCAGCCTGGCCATTGTATTCACGATTGCAAGCGGCGTAGGCCCCATTACCATGATTACAGGCGGTAAAATAATCGAGAAATTAGGGGCCAGGACGGTAATTCGGATCGGAGCACTGCTGTATGGCTTTGGAATGATCGGCAGCGGTTTCAGTACCTCCCTGGGGATGCTTTGTGTGACATATGGCTTGTGCTCCGGTCTGGGTCTGGGGATGATCTACGGCTGTACGATTAATAATACGATTCAGTTCTTCCCGGATAAAAAAGGGATGATCGGAGGGCTGACGACGGCTTCTTACGGATTGAGCTCGGTGCTGATACCGCCGGTGGCCAATGCCCTAATTGGCAGCCTGGGAATTCTCTGGACCTTCCGGGTAATCGGAATCGTATTTATGGGGATGATTCTGGCCGCTTCCTTCCTGATCCGAACCGCTCCCCAGGCAGCCCCGGAGGCATTGCCGGGACACGGCGGGCAGATTACGGGCCGCCCGGACCGGACCTGGCGGGAAATGCTGCAGGATCCGGCCTTCTATATCATGATCCTGATGCTGCTATGCGGCGGTTCTTATGGACTGATGATTATCTCCCAGGCCTCACCGATTGCGCAGAACCTGATTGGTGTAACGCCGGCGACGGCGGCTATTTGTGTATCGGTGATCGCCTTATTTAATGCCGGCGGACGCGTCGCGGCAGGGTATCTTTCGGACCGGCTGGGACGTATTCAGGTATTGACGGTCATGTTCCTGCTCTCGGCGTTGGCGATAGCGCTGCTGCTCACCTGCAGGGAAGGAAGCTTGGTGGTATTTATGATCAGTACGTCGATCATTGGGATGGCTTTCGGAGCGTTTATGGGGGTATTCCCCGGCTTTACGGCGGACCAATTCGGTAACCGCTATAATAGTGTGAATTATGGTATTATGTTCATTGGCTTTGCCCTGGCCGGAATTCTGGGACCGACGATCCTGAATCGGATGTATCAGGCAGAGGGCAGCTATCAAGGTGCATTTTATGTGTGCCTGGGCCTGATTCTGGCAGGCTTGGTGCTGACGGTGCTGTATCGCAGGCTGGGAAAGCAGGGGCAGAAGGCGCTCTTCCATCAGACTACTTAAAGGAGTCTGATGGAAGGGAAACGTTCGGTTATTCGTTTACACTATACAGGATTTCCCCATAAGTGGGTAAGGGCCAATGTTTTTTGGCGACCAATGTTTCCAATTCATCGATAATCAGGCGCAATTCGGTCATACAGCCGGACACCGCATCCCGGTAATACTGAGCCAGAGCCAGGGTATCTGTCAGAGGCTTGCGGTTCAGGACGGTTTCCTCCAGTTTTTCCAGGCTGCCGTACAGCCGGCCGGTCAGGGTGGAAAGTTTTGTCAGGAGGAATTCTTCCGGCACTGTATCCAATCCGCAGTCTTTTTTGTCTTTCAGCAGTGCCGCCAGCTCCCTTTGATAGGAGAGGGGCGCGGGCAGAATCTCCTTCTTTACCAGATCGATCATGGTAAGGGCTTCGATGTGAAGGGTTTTACAGTAGCTCTCCAACAGAATTTCATACCGGGAATGCAGTTCACTTTCGGTGAACACATGATGCCGCTGGAACATTTCTGCATTTTTGGGCAGGATGAAGGCGGGCAGAGCGTCTACCGTGGTCTTCAGATTCAGGAGTCCTCGCTGTTCGGCTTCCGTAATCCATTCCGGGGAATAGTTGTTGCCGTTAAAGACGATCCGTTTGTGTGTGCGGATGGTCTTCTTTATTAAAGCGGCCAGATCACTCTTAAAGTCTGTGGAACCTTCCAGAATATCGGCAAATTCCCGCAGTACCTCTGCTACCGCCGTATTTAGGATAATGTTAGGTCCGGAAATGGACAGAGAAGATCCCAGCATCCGGAATTCAAATTTGTTACCGGTAAAAGCAAATGGTGAGGTGCGGTTGCGGTCCGTGGTATCTTTCGGGAAATGAGGCAGTACGGTGGCGCCGATTTCCATTAACAGGTGTTCCTTATCCTGATAAGCGGCGTCGGTCTCCAGGGCTTCCAGGATCTCGGTCAGTTCATCCCCCAGGAACATCGATACGATGGCCGGCGGCGCTTCATTCGCTCCCAGGCGGTGGTCGTTGCCGGCGGTGGCGACCGATACCCGTAACAGGTCCTGATACTGGTCGACAGCCTGGATTATAGCGGCTAAGAATAGCAGAAACTGGGCATCTTCATGAGGTGTTTCGCCGGGTTCCAGCAGATTCATGCCGGTGTCGGTGGAGAGCGACCAGTTATTATGTTTGCCGCTGCCGTTGACTCCGGCAAAGGGCTTCTCATGCAGCAGGCAGACCAGCCCGTGTTTGTGGGCCAGACTCTTCATTAACTCCATTGTCAGCTGGTTGTGGTCGGCGGCGATGTTGGTAGTGGAGAAGATGGGGGCCATTTCATGCTGGGCCGGAGCCACCTCGTTATGTTTGGTCTTCGCCAGAATGCCGAGCTTCCACAGTTCTTCATCCAGCTCCTTCATGTAATCAGAGACCCGGTGCTTAATGGTACCGAAGTAGTGATCGTCCATTTCCTGGCCTTTGGGCGGGCGGGAGCCAAAGAGGGTACGGCCGGTATAAATCAGGTCCGGACGCTTTAAGAATATTTTCTGGTCAATCAAGAAGTATTCCTGTTCCGGTCCGACGGTGGTGATGACCCGTTTGACACTGTGGTTGCCGAACAGGCGCAGGATCCGCAGTGCCTGCTTGTTAATGGCATCCATGGAGCGCAGCAGCGGTGTTTTTTTGTCCAGTGCTTCACCGCTGTAGGCGCAGAACGCGGTCGGGATGCACAGCGTTCCATCCTTAATAAAGGCATAGGATGTGGTATCCCAAACCGTATAGCCTCTGGCCTCGAACGTAGCCCGCAGACCGCCGGAAGGGAAGCTGGAAGCATCGGGTTCGCCGCGGACCAGTTCCTTCCCGGAGAACTCCATCATAATTTTACCGTCGCCGCAGGGCGACACGAAACTGTCATGCTTTTCGGCGGTGATGCCGGTCATGGGCTGGAACCAGTGGGTGAAGTGAGTCGCCCCTTTTTCGACGGCCCATTCCTTCATCGCGCTGGCGACGACATTGGCTACATCCAGTTCCAGATGCGTTCCCTGGACAATGGTCTTGCGCAGAGCCTGATACGTATCCTTAGGGAGTCTTGCCTGCATCACGGTATCGTTAAATACCATACTGCCAAATAATTCGGGAATATTTTTCATATAAGAACACCTCCTGTGAAAGATAGACAAGCAGGAATCCCGCAGACGGAATTCTTGCTGCCGATAAAAAAGGCGCTGTGAACCGGAGTCCACAGCGCCTTTGCTGTTTATGTGACGCAGTATAGCATAGCAATTTTGGTTTGTCAACTGCCATAAGTTAAAAAAAGTAACTTTTTAAGGCAAAAACTTGACAAAGGAAAGTCAATCGTGTAAAATACTTTACATTGAACAAAGGCGTTCGTTTAATTGTGCAAAGTCCGTAAAAAAAAACTGGTCCTCCGGCCAGTTGTTTCACGGTACTTATGTGCGCGGTTAAAGGAACGCTTTTTTCTATAAAGGAGGTTTTGAGTATGCTGAGAGAAGGTCAGGTGAGAATACCGTCGGGCTGCGCCATATCGGGGATATTTGACCGGTCGGGCCGGCGTATGAGCGGAGAAGACATCATTCAGTCCATTGCGGTCATGCATGAGCGCTCCAACGGTCTGGGGGGCGGGTTTGCGGCTTATGGGATTTATCCGGAATATAAGGACTATTATGCCTTTCATGTGTTTTATGACAGTACCCAGTCTAAGCGGGAATGTGAGGATTTTCTGGAACGGCATTTCGACATTATTAATCTGTCTAAGATTCCCACCCGAAAGATGAAAGAAATTACGGATGAGCCGCTGATCTGGCGTTACTTTGTGGCGCCCCTGCCGACGAAGCTGGCGGACAGTCAGCTGGATGAACGGGAGTTTGTAGCTCGTTGTGTATTCCGGGTTAACACCGGCATTTCGGGGGCCTATGTTTTTTCCAGCGGTAAGAATATGGGGGTGTTTAAGGCCGTGGGGTATCCGGAGGATGTGGGCCGCTTCTACCGTTTAGAGGAATATGAAGGATACTGCTTCACGGCTCACGGACGCTATCCTACCAATACGCCAGGCTGGTGGGGCGGGGCACATCCTTTTGCCCTTCTGGATTATTCGGTGGTACATAATGGGGAGATTTCTTCCTACGACGCCAATCGTCGTGCTATTGAAATGTATGGCTATAAATGCTCTTTACAGACGGATACGGAAGTGATTACCTATATTGTGGATTATCTGAACCGAAAGGTAGGGCTTACCCTGCAGGAGATGGCGGCGGTAATTGCCGCCCCGTTTTGGCAGACGATTGAGCGGATGGAGCCGGAAGAGCGGAGCAGGCACGAATATCTGCGCCACGTCTTTTCTTCCCAGCTGATTACCGGACCATTTTCTATTCTGGTCGGTTTTGAAGGAGGTCTGATGGCTTTGAATGACCGGCTGAAGCTGCGCAGTATGGTGGTAGGCGAAAAGGATGACCTGGTCTACATTTCCAGCGAAGAGTCGGCCATTCGGGTAATTGAACCCAGCCTGGACTGCATTTGGGCGCCCCGTGGCGGTGAGCCGGTGATTATTGAGAGAAAAGGAGGTGAAGGCTGATGGCAGTTCGAACATATTATCCACTTTATACAATTGTCCGGGACAGCCGAAAGTGCATCGGCTGCCGGGCCTGTGAACGGCAATGCGGTAATGGAGCACATATTTATCATCCGGAGACGGATGCGCTGATCGAGAACGATGAAAAATGCGTAAATTGCCAGCGGTGTGTGGCCATTTGCCCGACCCGTGCCCTGCAAATTGAAAAAAGTCATAACCATTATCGTGAAAATGCCAACTGGAGTGCGGAAGCGATGGATGAAATCTACCGGCAGGCCGACAGCGGCGGTGTACTTTTGTCCAGTATGGGGAATCCGAAGGAGTACCCGGTTTACTTTGATCATCTTTTGGTGAATGCCTCCCAGGTTACGAATCCGCCCATCGATCCGCTGCGGGAGCCGATGGAGACCAAGGTGTTCCTGGGATCTAAGCCCAGCCGGATTGAACGGGACGCTCAGGGGCGGATCCAGTGCAATCAGATGCCTCATTTGACGCTCTCCATGCCGGTGATGTTTTCGGCAATGAGCTATGGCTCGATCAGCTACCATGCCCATGAATGCCTGGCGCGTGCATCAAAAGAACTGGGAATTTTCTACAACACCGGCGAGGGCGGCCTGCATGAAGACCTATACCGGTTCGGGGACAATACGATCGTGCAGGTAGCGTCCGGCCGTTTTGGCGTGCATCCGCGTTATCTGAACAGCGGCGCGGCCATTGAGATCAAAATGGGGCAGGGGGCCAAGCCGGGAATCGGCGGCCATCTGCCCGGTACTAAAATCGTCGGGGATATTTCCAGGACGCGGATGATTCCGGAAGGCAGCGATGCGATTTCGCCCGCGCCTCATCATGATATTTACTCCATTGAGGATCTGCGGCAGCTGGTGTACTCACTGAAGGAAGCTACCAATTATGAGAAGCCGGTTATCGTGAAAATTGCTGCGGTTCATAACGTTTCAGCGATTGCCAGCGGAATTGCCCGAAGCGGAGCCGATATCATTTCCATTGACGGATTCCGCGGCGGCACAGGTGCAGCGCCTACACGAATCCGGGATCACGTGGGAATTCCCCTTGAATTGGCACTGGCCAGTGTGGATAAGCGTCTGCGGGATGAAGGGATTCGGGATCAAATCTCAATTGTAGCAGGAGGCAGCATTCGTTCCAGTGCCGATGTGGTGAAGGCCATTGCGCTGGGAGCCGATTGTGTCGCTATTGCCACCAGTGCCTTGCTGGCTCTGGGGTGCCATCTTTGCCGCAGCTGCCATACCGGCCGGTGCAATTGGGGGATCGCGACCCATGTACCGGAGTTGGTCAAGCGCCTGGATCCGGAAGAGGGATCGAAACGGCTGGTGAATCTGCTGACCGCCTGGCGGCACGAGATCAAAGAAATGATGGGCGGCATGGGAATTAACTCGATTGAAAGTCTCCGGGGCAACCGGCTGATGCTCCGTGGTGTTGGCTTAAATGAAAAGGAACTTTCCATTTTGGGAATTCAACATGCGGGAGAATAGACAGGGAGGTGATGTCCGTGAGAGTATCGGCGAAGGATATAGATTTTAGAAAGCTGAATCAGCAGATTAAGAGTACCCCGGAGGATGTGTACATCGAGGCATGTTATGGTCAGCGCTTTCTGGCCAGCGGATTGGCAGGAACAAAACAGGTCACCATTCAGGGAACCCCGGGAAATGCTTTAGGAGCGTATTTGGATGGCGCCACGCTGGTGGTAGAAGGCAATGCCCAGGATGCGGTGGGCGATACCATGAATGGCGGTAAAATTATCATTCATGGCAATGCCGGCGACGAACTGGGGTATGCCATGCGGGATGGCCGGATTCTGGTGAAGGGCAATGCCGGATACCGCACGGGTATTCATATGAAGGAATACCGGGAGAAAAAGCCGGTGATTGTCGTTGGGGGCCAGGTGGGCAGCTTTCTGGGCGAGTATCTGGCGGGTGGCCTGATTGTGGTGCTGGGACTGGGCGCCCAGGAAGCTCCGGTGGGCAATTTTACCGGCACCGGCATGCATGGAGGAAAGATTTTTATTCGGACAGAACAGGAACTGAAAGGACTGCCGGCTCAGGTGACGGCAGAACTTGCCGGAACGGATGCGTTAGCGGAAATCGTACCCTATGTGCAGGAATTTGCCGCCTATTTTGGAATGGAGGCGGAAGCGCTTCTGAACAGCCGCTTCTACCGTCTGACACCAAATGCAAAAAATCCTTATAAGCAGCTGTACACGGCTTATTGATGCGGAGGTATAGAAATGACCAATACCCAACGTGAGGTATTAGAGCTCATTAAAGAAAATGGTGTGAAGTTTGTTCGGTTAGGGTTTTGTGATCTGCTGGGGGTACAGAAGAATATTTCCTTTATGGCGGATCAATTGCAGGATGCATTTGAGTATGGCATTTCACTGGATGCATCGGCCATTAAAGGGTTTGGGAATGTGAAGAAATCGGATTTGCTGCTGTTTCCGGACCCGGCTACCTTGACGGTCCTGCCCTGGCGGCCGGGGCCGGGCCGGGTGGTTCGCTTCCTTTGTGATATCCGCCGGCCCGGCGGCTCGCTGTTTACCGGGGACGGACGTTATTGTCTCAAGCAGGTGATTCAGCGTTGTGAACAGATGGGATATGTCTGCAAGATCGGTGCGGAATGTGAATTCTATCTGTTTAAGACCGATGAGGATGGCGAGCCTACCGGCCGGCCGCTGGATTACGGCGGCTATTTTGACATTGCTCCGCAGGATAAGGGAGAAGACATTCGCCGTGAAATCAGCCTGTGTCTGGATGAAATGGGAATTAAACCGGAGACTTCTCATCATGAACAGGGGCCGGGACAGAATGAAATCAGCTTTGTGTTCAGCGATGCGCTGTCTTGTGCGGATAATCTCCTGACTTTCAAATCCGTGGTGAAGACCATTGCATCCCGGAATGGCTTATATGCTTCCTTCTTACCGAAGCCGCTGGCGGATAGCAGCGGCAGCGGTTTGCATGTGAACTTGTCGCTGTCCCAAAATGGTTTCAATCTCTTTCAAAATACGGAGGGCGAAGGGGCCGGCATTGCCGAAAGCTTTATTGCCGGCATTCTGGAGAAAACACCGGAAATGACGTTATTCTTAAATCCATTAGCCAACTCCTATCAGCGGTTTGGTAAGTTTGAAGCGCCGCTTTATGTATCCTGGTCACATCAGAACCGCTCGCAGCTGGTCCGGATTCCTGCGGCGACGGGGAAAAAGATGCGGATGGAGCTACGCTCCCCGGATCCATCCCTGAATCCGTATCTCGCTTTTGCCTTGATTCTGGCGGCCGGACTGGATGGGGTGGAACGAAACCTGTCCCTGCCGCCGGCGCTGGATGCGGATTTATACGCCGCAGATCCGAGTGTTACCGGGAATCTGCCCCGGCTGCCGGGAAGTCTGCAGGAAGCCATCCGGATGGCCGGCAGCAGCGCCTTTGTGAAAGCGGTGCTGGGGGAGGAGGTGTCTGGCAGATATCTGCGTCTGAAGACGGAAGAAGCGGAAGCCTGGGAGGCGGCTGACGATCCCGGGGCATTCTTTTACGATCATTATTTTCGAATCATTTAATCCGGACAAGGTCTATGAAAGGGGGCGATGGAATGGAAAGTGCTCTGATCGTTTCCAGTGCAGGGAAGAGTATTGATTTTTTCAGGGAAATGCTGGATGCAGTGTCTTGTCCTCAGATTGTCACCTTGGCTACCGGCGGAGAAGCGCGACGGCTGCTTTTGACGCGGGAGTTTGATCTGGTAATCATCTATGCCCCGCTGCCGGATGAAACGGGTGAGAATCTGTCGCGGTATATTGCGGACAAGGGCATGGGCCAGACCATACTGGTGGTGAAGAGCCAGTACTATGATGCCGTATCGGCTGCTACCGAGGACTATGGTGTACTGACAATCGCCAGGCCAATTAACCGAAATGTATTCTGGGCGGCCTTGAAGATGGCCGGAGCGGCACAGAACCGATTAAAGATCATGCATGAAGAAAACAACCGGCTGATGCAGAAGATTGAGGACATTCGACTGATAGACCGGGCTAAGTGTATCTTGATTTCTTATTTAAATATGAGTGAGCAGGGTGCTCACCGATACATCGAAAAGCAGGCAATGGACCGGCGGATAAGCAAGCGGGATGTTGCGGAAGGGATATTGAAGACCTATGAGAACTGAGGAAAAGCTGCGGGAAGAATGTGCCGTCTTCGGTGTTAGTGTTACGGCAGAGGATGCGGCCGGGATTGTCTACAACGGACTGTTAACGCTGCAGCATCGGGGACAGGAAGGATCGGGCATGGCCGTGGTTCGGGGACACAAAATCCTGTGTCATAAAAATATCGGGCTCGTCAGCGAAGTGTTTACCAGTGAGGATTTGAAGTGGTTATCCGGCGCGAAAACGGCAGTGGGCCATAACCGGTATTCTACTACCGGCGAAAACACCCGCGAGAATGCCGGACCCTTTGTCGCCGAATACCTGACCGGGCGGATTGCCACGGCTCATAACGGCAATATCACTAACGCCCGGGAGATCCGGGAACGTCTGTGGGAACAGGGACTCTATTTTGACGCAACCAGCGACAGCGAGGTGATTTCCTCGCTCATTGCTTTTTGGGTTATGAAGGAAGCGGATCTTCTCAAAGGGGTGGTCAAAGCGGCCAGACTTTTAAGAGGTGCGTTTTCACTGGTGATCATGAGTGGTGACGATAAGCTGATTGCCCTACGGGATCCGGCCGGATACCGTCCCCTCTGCCTGGGACAAAGCGATACCGGTGTGGCCGTGGCATCCGAGAGCTGCGCGCTGGATGGGTGTGGTTTTTCGCTGATCCGGGATGTCCGGCCAGGCGAGCTTGTTTTGGTGGAAAAGGGGGAAATTACTTATGCAAAAAAGGTGCTTGCGCCTGCATCGGAACGCGGTGGGCTTTGCATTTTTGAATACGTTTACTTTGCCAGACCGGATTCGGTGATCGACCACGCCAGTGTATATGAGACCCGGTATAACATGGGAGCCGTTCTGGCCGAAGAATATCCGGTGGCGGCGGATGTGGTGTGCGGTGTGCCGGATTCCGGCCTGGAAGCGGCCATCGGATACAGTGCCAGGAGTGGTATTCCGCTGGTATCCGGCTTTGTTAAGAATCGGTATATTGGCCGGAGCTTTATTTATCCGACGCAGACCCAGCGGGAAAATGCAGTGCGGCTGAAGCTGAACCCCCTTTCGCATAATATTCGGGGAAAGCGGATCATTCTGGTGGATGACTCCCTGGTCCGGGGAACCACCAGTGAGAAGATTGTACGAAGCTTAAAGCAGGCTGGTGCCAAAGAGGTGCATCTGCGGATTTCTTCTCCTCCGTTTCTCTATACCTGCCATTTTGGGACCGACATCGGGGCGGTAGAAAATTTGGTTGCGAATCAAATGAGCCGGGCGGAGATCTGCCGTGATATCGGGGCGGACAGCCTGGGATATATCAGCATTCAGGGACTCAAAAGAGCTTGTGAAGGGTGTGTCCTGCCGTTTTGTACGGCCTGCTTTACCGGGAGCAACCCCGGAGTTTCAAAAAGGTAGCTTGGAATCCAACCGATAGAAGAAAGGCGGCAAAAGGGATGACAAAACATATTTTTATCACGGGCGGCGTAGTCTCCGGACTAGGCAAAGGGATTACCGCCGCATCACTGGGAAGGCTGTTAAAAGAGCGGGGACTGAAGGTGGCGGCGCAGAAGCTGGATCCCTACATGAATGTGGATCCCGGCACCATGAGCCCTTTTCAGCACGGCGAGGTCTTTGTGACCGATGATGGTGCGGAGACCGATCTGGATCTGGGACATTATGAGCGTTTTATTGATGAAAATTTGACCCGGTTTTCCAACCTCACTTCCGGTAAGGTATACTGGAATGTACTGAATCGCGAGAGGGCCGGCGGCTATCTGGGCGAGACGGTGCAGGTGATCCCCCACATTACGGGCGAGATTAAGGAGTTTATTTATGCGGGGGCAGCCGGCAGTGGCGCCGATGTGTTAATTACGGAGATTGGCGGTACTACAGGGGATATTGAAAGTCAGCCGTTTCTGGAGGCCATTCGGCAGATATCCCTGGAAAAAGGAGAAGAGAACTGTCTTTTTATTCATGTGACGCTGGTTCCTTATCTGAAAGGATCGGAAGAGCATAAGTCCAAGCCAACGCAGCATTCTGTCAAAGAGCTGCGCTCAATGGGAATTTCCCCTCATATTATCATTGCCCGGGCCGATGAGCCTCTGGGGCAGGGAATCAAAGACAAAATCTCCCTGTTCTGTAATGTAAAGCCGGATTGTGTAATTGAGAATTTAACGGTGCCCTGCCTGTATGAAGCGCCGCTGATGCTTCATCGGAACGGGCTGGATCAGGTGGCCTGCCGGGAACTGCGTCTGGCGACGCCGGAACCGGATCTGCAGGAATGGCTGCAGGTGATCCGCAAAGTGGAGAACAGGAATAAGACCGTAGAAATTGCGGTTGTGGGAAAATATGTAAAGCTCCACGATGCGTATCTGTCGGTCACGGAAAGCCTGCATCATGCCGGATACGAAACCGGCGCTCATATCCGTATCCGTTGGATTGACAGCGAGGCGGTGACCGGTCAGACCGCCGGGAAACTGCTGGCAGGTATTCATGGCATGGTCATCCCGGGCGGTTTCGGAGACCGGGGAATTGAAGGGAAGATTGCCGCCTGCCGGTTCGCCAGGGAGCAGGATATTCCGTTTCTGGGAATTTGCCTAGGGATGCAGATCGCCGTCATTGAGTTTGCCCGTCATGTATGTGGGATGGTGGATGCGCATTCCGGTGAATTTCAGGAGTCTTCCACGCATCGCGTTATTGATTTGATGCCGGAGCAGGTGGGAATACAAAAAAAGGGCGGTACCATGCGCTTAGGAGCGTATCCCTGCCAGGCTGCCGCGGGTACACAGATGGCGAGGCTGTATGGGAAAGAACAATTTAGCGAACGGCACCGCCACCGCTATGAAGTCAACAATGCTTTCCGGGAACAGCTGACACAGGCCGGCCTGGTGATTGGCGGAACATCTCCGGATAACCATCTGGTGGAAGCGGTGGAGCTGCCGGACCGGCAGTTTTTTATCGGGGTTCAGTTCCACCCGGAGTTTAAGAGCCGCCCCAACAAACCACATCCTTTGTTTTTGGGATTGGTGCGGGCTGCTATAGCAGTGAAAAGAGAGCCGCAGGAGGTAAACCAATGAAGATCAATACCAATTATACGAATTTGACGGAAAGCTATCTGTTCTCCCAGATCGCTCAGAAGATCCGGACCTACCAGGAGGCGCATCCGGGGCAGGAGATTCTTCGCCTGGGAATCGGTGATGTAACACAGCCGCTGGTACCGGCAGTCCTGGCAGCGATGCAGCAAGCCGTTGCAGAAATGGGGGATGCGGAGACGTTCCGCGGGTATGGAGAAGAACAGGGGTATGAATTTCTGCGGCAGGCCATCTGCGGATACTATCAAAAGAAAGGCGTCACGCTGGAAGCTTCCGAGGTATTTATCAGTGACGGTGCCAAAAGCGACCTGGGCAATATTCTGGACATTTTTTCGGCCGATAATACGGTCTTGATTCCGGACCCGGTCTATCCGGTCTATGTGGATACGAATGTCATGGCGGGCCGGCGGATACTGTATATAGAAGGCAATGCGGACAATCATTTCCTGCCGCTGCCGGATCCGGATATTGAGGCCGACATTATTTATCTGTGTTCCCCTAATAATCCCACCGGCGCAGTCTATAATCGGGAGCAGCTGGGACTTTGGGTTTCTTATGCGCTGGAGCGTGATGCGGTAATTTTGTTTGACAGCGCTTATGAGATTTTCATTCAGGATCAAAATCTGCCCACCAGTATTTATCAGATAGAAGGAGCGAAGCAGTGTGCGATTGAGTTCTGTTCCTTTTCCAAGACGGCTGGCTTCACCGGCACACGGTGTGGCTATACCATTGTGCCGCAGCAGCTGATACGGGACGGTGTATCCTTAAATCGTATGTGGCACCGGCGGCAGACCACTAAGTTTAATGGTGTTTCCTATATCATTCAGCGGGGCGCGGAAGCCGTATTTTCGTCGACCGGAATGAGCCAGATTCAAGCCGGCATTCACTATTACCGGCAGAATGCTGCCTGCATGGCCGAGGTGCTGCGGAAGCTTGGCATCTGGTTCGCAGGCGGTGAGAATTCCCCCTATATTTGGCTCAAATGTCCAGGCGGGATGTCATCCTGGGAATATTTTGATTATCTGCTGGCAGAGGCGCATGTGGTGGGTACGCCGGGTGTCGGCTTCGGCACCGGGGGAGAAGGGTTCATTCGTCTGACCGCATTTGGTGACCGGGCCGATGTGGTCAGGGCAATGGACCGGATCCGGCAGCTTCCGGTGTAGAAAAATCGAGCTTCTATGCAATAGATATTTTTGCATAGAAGCTTCTTTTGTTATAGTCTCATTTGTGGTATAATCCTATATGAAAATGGGTGCACTAGATAAAGCTCTGGATGGAGCGGGAGGCGGTAAGGAATGAATCAATCGAAAATCAGAGAATTTATTCCCGTATTGGTTTTTCTCGTATTTATTCTGGTTTTTTGGGCGCTGCTGGCAGGTATGCCGACCTCTGAAATAGTAAACACACAGCCAGTCCAGGCGGACGGGATACAGGATTTACGCGAAGCGGATTTTGATAATTCGATCTACGTGGTAAGCCATAAGATCCAATGGGAAAGCTGGGGAGATAAATTATACGGCCCGCAGGATCTTACCGAGGAGATTGTGCGGGAAGCGAGGGTGTTAGATGACGAGGATTATAAAATAATCCAATTTGCGACCCATAGGACAAAAATGCTGTTGACGCCCGGTAAAGTTTATGGTATTTCAATGAAGAGCGCCGACTATTCGATGCGGATTTTTATCGGCGGCGAGGAAATTGACAGCGTGGGCGTTCCCGCCGACACGAAGGAAGAAACCGTACCGAGGACGAACAAAAGGGTTTATTACTTCTCGCCAAAGACGGAAGTCGTGGATATCGTTATACAAGCCGCGAATTTCGTGCATAACGAAGGCGCGTATCCGCCCATTCTTTTTATCGGCTCGTATGAAAACATAGCGCACAAACAGCTAACGGACAGCTTCATGACCTTTATGATAATCGGCTGTCTGCTTACGGCGGGGATTCACCATCTGGCGCTTTTTCTGCTGAACCGCCGCAGAAAAACAGATTTTATTTTTTCGGTATGCTGTTTCTTGCTGCTTTTAATGACAAACGAGTTCATTCCGTTTTTCTTCCCCGAATACAACTGGTATATTGCGTTCCGGCTCGAATATATCGTACATTATGCAACCTTCGCGGCGATGACCTGGCTTTTCCATACGCTCATGCCGAAAGCCCTGAACAAATGGGTTTGGCGGATATTTGAGGGCGTATGCGCGGTCTTTACGCTGTCGGTTTTTGTCTTCGACACTGTAATTTTTTCCAGCTTCATACAGTATTTTCATTATATCAGCATTGCGTTTACCTTATATCTTTTGGTATGCCTGGCTGCCGCCCTTAAATACAAAAATATAAAGAATGTGCTTGCGTTTGCCGGAGCTTTTATAATGGGTCTTTTCGCGATTAACGACATCATCTTGCATATGCCGGTTTTAACCCTTCCGCATTACCCCGGATCTATCATGTGGGGCTTGGAGTTTACCGCTCCGGTCGGCATGGTATTCTTCGTGTGCTGCTATTCCCTTATCTTGGCGATTGACTATGCCGAAACACAGCGGCGCGAGGAAATGCTGACCGAGCGCAACGCGTTTTTGGATAATCTCAACCAAACGAAAAGCGAGTTTTTGCAGAATATCAGCCATGAGATGAAAACGCCGCTTACCGTAATTTCTACCGATATTCTCAACGCCGGCGACCAGCTTGACTTTGACATGGACAAAGAGGATATGAGAAGGAGCCTGCGGAACGCGCAGCTGGAGCTTATGCGGATGTCGCGCATGGTGGACAGCGCGTTGAAGTTCTCCTCCATACAGGAAGCGGGGCAATATATGAAGCCTTTGGATATGGCATCGCTTCTTAGCGTCGGTGCGGAAACATACCGTTCCCTAATGGAGCGGCGTGGGAACACTCTGACAATTTGCGTCCCGGAGAGCTTACCGGCTGTCTTCGGCAATGCGGATATGCTGTTACAAGTGCTCTCCAACCTATTGTCAAACGCTAACCGCCATACGTGCGGCGGAGAAATATCCATCGGCGCATCGGCGGGAGACGGCTCCGTAACCGTGACCGTGCGCGACAATGGCGAAGGGATTAAGCCGGAACTCTTAACGCAGGTATGGGCGCGGGGAGTGTCCACAGGCGGGACAGGCTTGGGGCTTTCCATCTGTAAATCCATCATCAAAAACCATAACGGACAAATCTCGCTTGAGAGCGAGTACGGGAAAGGTACGACCGTAATCTTTTCCCTGCCTGCTTATAAGAGACTAAACAAGGGGGAGACCGGTCATGAGTAATCAAGGGTATCTGCTCTTGGTTGAAGATAACATCAATGTGCAGAGCAACAACAAAAAAATATTAGAACGCCGGGGCTATGCCTTGCGCCAGGCGATGACACTTGCCGAAGCGCGTGGGATTATCGCGGAGGAAACACCCCGCGCCATTGTGCTTGACATCATGCTGCCGGACGGGAGCGGACTTGATTTTCTGCAGGAACTCCGCAGGTCCATGGCTATCCCGGTGCTTCTGCTGACCGCACTAGGCACTCCGAAAGACATCATCATGGGGCTTGAAGCCGGAGGCGATGATTATCTGCCAAAGCCTTATGACCTCGACGTATTTCTGGCAAAGGTAGCAGCGCTTCTGCGCCGCAGCGCCATCATCCCCGCTACCATTCGGGCGGGCTCCTTAACGCTTGATACGGCGTCGCTCACAGCATATTTGAACGATAAGGACTTACTGCTGCCGCAAAAAGAATTTGCGCTGCTCCAGTTGTTTATTCAGAACGAGGGTAAGACCATGAGCGCTGAATATATCTACGAGAAGGTATGGGGACAGAATATGGCGGGAGACGAAAACGCAATTAAGGTTGCGCTGTCCAGACTACGGACAAAGCTGAAAGGTTCAGAGTTTGCCGTCATTGCGGTGCGGAGCGAAGGCTATTGTTTTGAGCGGGTATAAAAAATGGTTTTAAGCGTAAAGGAGGTATATCGGATGATGAAAAAGGCTACGGTAAAGGACAAGATATTTTGGGCTGTCGGATCGGTTGTGGCGTTAAGTATATGCTATCTGTTGAGCCATGAAGATGTATTAGGGCAATGGCATGGTATGAAACAATGGCCGTTATTTTTATTCCTAATTGGGGTGGCCGTCATATTTTTTGCTGCTTTCGGCTTTTTCCGAAAGGTGATGATTTGTACACCTGTGGGCTACATACTTGGATTCGTAATGGCAATGATTTTCAACAACGACTATCCGCTTTACAGTCAAGGCGTTGTTGTAGAAACCCGTAATAATGCCTGGCAGATATGGACGGTTTCCTTTATCGTTATGATAGCCGTGAGTGTCGTTTGGGAGATTGCCGGTAAGCATGTGAAAAGAAAATTATTCCTGTTGATCTGCGTTGTATGCTTTACCGCTTGCGGAAGTCTGCCCGAAGGGGAGGGGGCGGATCATTCTAATACGGATTCAAGTACATCCGAGACAGACGATGATTCAATCTATGAAATAGAAGCCATTGCATTAAATGAAAACGGTGGGAGTTTATTGTTTTACACGTTAAACGGAATAAATTCATCTTTGGTATCAGTAAATACAAATAATACGGAACTAACGGCGCTTGACGGAACAAGGATTACTGCCGGTGACTTTATCACCGGTCAGCTTGTTATAATAACCTATGACGGAATGATAGCCGAATCTTATCCGGAGCAGATACTTAAATGTTATAAAATCAGAATCGTGGGCGAATCGGATGACGGCGAAACCGCTAACGCTTTAGAGAAATATAGAGAAGTACACACTACGGAGAGTACGGTTTATTATGTTAACACCTCGGGAACACTTGAATATAAGACGGTTTCGGTAATATTCGGCGACTATTTCGGGGAATGGAAAAGATTAAACAACGTACCCGAAGATGTGACATCGCTTAAAATGTTTGCAGAGGACAATGCGTATGATGAGACAAACGGGGAGACAATCATACACCATACCGCAACGGTCAGGGATTATTACCTGGATTTATCTTCGGAATTTTTACCTTACCTTGCTTCGGTAACAGATGAGCAGCTGGCTGTATCGTCACTGGTAAAAACAATAATCGGGAATAATCCGCCTGCGGCGGATACAGCAGTTTTTTTGACCGTTAACGGCGACCCGTTAATAACAGAAAAGAATGATTTTAGTAAACGGTTAAAATAAGGTGCTATACCAATGGTTTCAAAACTCCCATTGGTATAGCAGAATAACAGCACTTTTATTCAAATAACCCTTTCAGCTTTGCTAAAAACCCCGGATTCTTCGGTTCATCCTCTACGATCACGGGTTCGGCTTCCGCGATTTCCACGGGGGCTACCTTCATAACAAACTGCACGCCGGTCACATTTGTATTCTGATCGGATACAAAGGATTTTACGATATAATCGGATTTCGTAAAGCCGGTAATTACTTCCTCCACTTTATCTTCAATGGTCTGGTCGATCCCGGATACCGAATCTGCGAACGTTTCTGTGTTTTTCTTCAAGATTCCGGTGCCGTTATAAAGTTCGGAAGAGCCTTCTGTTAACTGGCTGGTACCGTCAATAATCTGTGAAAGACCGCTTTTTAAATCGGAGGAGTTGTTCTGCAGGCTTTCCAAGCCGTCGATTAACTGGCGGGCGCCCTGAACCAGGCAATCCGTTCCCTCTGCGAGGACGGCAGATCCGGAGCGGATCGCTTCAGCACCTTCGGCAAGCGTATCACTTTCTCCGGTCAGCTGCGCTGCCCCCTCCGCCAACTGGGCCACTCCCTGCCTCAGCTCCGTAAACAGCTGGGCGTAACCACTCAGTTGTGTGTTCACCTGATCTGCCGTCGCTTGAGCACCCTGTACGGCACCGGCACCGGCGGCTGACTCGAGGGCACTTTGGCAGGCAGCTTCCAAACCGCCTGCGGCGATGCCATCCGCAGTAATTCCAGAAGCAATTTCATTACAGACGGTGTCGGCAATGGCCTCTGCCTGTGCGGCATCCAGACCCATCCCGATCAGGTTGTTTTTTATGTTCTCTACGCTGCCCTGAATCTGGCTGCTGATTCCGGAAGCGACGGAACTGCTGATGGAATCCGAGAGGGCAGAGGCGCCTGCGGCGATCTGGTCACTGCCGGCTGCCGCCTGTTGGATCTGATGCTTCTGTTCATCGGTCAGGGTAATGGCAGCGATACTTAATCCGGAGAGCTGATCCTGCAGAGACAGAATTCCGTCGGTCAACCGGCCGACACCGCCGGCGTATTCATGGATTCCATCCTTCAGTTCGGAGGCGCCGGATGTCAGAGAGCCGGCGCCATTTTGCAGATCCTTTGTGCCGGAGGTGAGCAAGCTGCTGCCGGAGAAGAGTCCGGCCACGCCGTCTGTATAGCGGAGGATGCCGCTCTGATAGGTCTTTTCTGCAGATAAAAGGCTGCTGCTCCCGTCCTTGATCTGTCCGGCCCCCTCCTGCAGGCCGGCCGCAGCCTGATCGAAGCCTTCGGATGCTTCCTTCAGTTCATCGGTGTTCTCTGTAATAACAGAGGTATCAAAAGAATCTTTGCTGATGCCGAGATTCATACGGATTCCGCTAATGCTAATGCCGGTGGTTTCAAAATCGGTTACATCCGCCGTTATCTGAATATCTTTTTCATTTCCGGCCAAGATCGTATAGGTGAGCTGGCGTACACTGCCTGCATTGGCCTCCGTTGCATCCTCACATGTGATATTTCGGCAAAGCCTGGTGTCCAGGGGAATGGTCACCTGCAGCGAATAATTCTCGAAAAAGGATGCGTCTGCCAGAGGATTCCGGGTAATGGATACCGAAAGTTCCAGATGGCCGCTTTTACCGGCGGCTTCTTCCGCGGTATAACGCCGGCCGTCAATCTGATAAGTTACGGCAATATTCCAGGGGAGCCGGGCATTTTCCATGGTTCCTTTATAGTACAGACGGTTCGCTTTCGTGAAGCCTGTGGTAACACCGTTCTGATAGGTGAGTTCATCGGTAGTGGTCATATTCTGAATGACGCGATAATCTCCATAATCCAGAATCTCTCCGCCATTTACAATATTTACAGCATATACGCCGTCTACCTGGCCATTGCCGTCCATCATGGCATAGATCACTTCTTCCTTCTCAGACGGGGAAGCTGCCGCGGCCCGGAGGCTTCCGCTGCCGGTAATGGCAAGTGTGAGCACAGCCGTCATCGCAGCTGCTGTTATTTTTCTCGTTGTTTGATGCATGATTGATCCTCCTTGTAAAGTGAAACTTAGTTCAGTACCCTCGTTTCGCGAGGGTACTGAACTTTAGTTGAACTAATCCATCGGATGAAAATCTGGATGTAAGGTGAGAGCCCGGTTTACCCCATCGAAGAGATAGAGCAGAATAGGAAGTACAAAGAGTACGATAAAGGCTGAGAACAGGGTTCCTCTGGCTAACAGGAAGCCAAGCTGGGCAATTAGCTGGTTACTGCAGAGCATTCCCAGCAGGGCTCCCGCCTCCGACATGATCAAGGCAGAGGTCAGGACGGAGTAGACGGACAGGCGGATACACTGCTTAAATGCATTCATCTTTGTAGTGGTTTTTCGCACCTCCAGATAACGGCTGGCAATCAGGATCGCATAGTCTACCGTAGCCCCTAACTGGACGGAACTGATAATCAAATAGCCAATAAAGAACAGGTATTGCCCCTGGAAATAAGGTACCGCCAGGTTAATCCAGATGGCGCTTTCAATAGAAGCGACAAGAATCACCGGAATGCTTAAGGAGCGGAAGGAGATCATCAGTACCAGGAAAATTGCAGCGATTGCAATCATTTCCACGAGCCGTTTATCCTCGGTAATCACAGTCTTCAGATCTTCTGTGGAAATACTGTCACCGGCCAGATAATAGGTATCGCCATAGTGGCTGGCGGTGACGGCTTTGAGTTCGTCAATTACCTGAAAGGTTCCTTCACTCTCCGCACTGCAGGAGATCTTTACAATCATTCGGCTGAAGCGGTCGGAGATTAGCTGACTTCTCTGATCGGCAGTCAGATACTCTTCGGGAATTTCTGCCCCTACCGTATCTACATAGGAGGTGACAGACAGGACCTCCGGAATGTTGTGCAGATTCTCACTGAGAGCAATTTCCTCCGGGAAGTTTCCTTTTGGAACCATCAGTACGATGATATTGGATTTACCAAAAACTTCTTCAATCTGTTCTTTTTCCCGGACGACCTCACTGTCTTCACTGTACATATGAGAGGCGCCGTAGTAAAAGTCGTTACGGCTGGAAGCCAGGAAGCTGGGAATGGTTACCAGGACAAAGAGTATCAGCACGGGGACGCGCAGCCGGTAGATCAGCTTCGCCAGACCATCGGCTTTTGGCAGCAGGCTGCGGTGGTGGGTCTTATCCAGCAGCTTGTAGCAGCCGAGGGTCAGTGCCGGCAGCAGGGTAAATACAGCAATCATGCTGATCAAAATGCCCTTGGACATTACAACCCCCATATCTGCGCCGATCCGGTACTGCATCAGAATCAGTGCCGCAAAGCCGATTACGGTGGTCACGCCACTAGAGACAATCGAGGTCAGGGAATGGGTCAGCGCTTCGATCATCGCTTCCCTGGGGGCCAGGCCCTCCTTACGGTATTCTTCAAAACGGTGGAGCAGGAAAATCGAATAGTCGACGGATACACCCAGCTGCAAAATACTGGCCGCGGTGTTGGTAACGACGGAGATTTCACCTAGCAGCAGATTGGTTCCGGCATTGATGACAATGGCAACGCTCAGAGCCAGAAGCAGCAGAAACGGTTCCAGCCAGGAGGTCGTCGCCAGCATCAGAATCACCAGTGCAACGAAAACTGCGATGGCAATCGTTACAAAAAGCTCCGCCAGGGTGACAGACGCGCTTTCCACGGCACTGCCGGACATAACGGCACCTTCTCCGGCCAACTCACGGATCTGGTGAAGGGCTTCCTTTTGGTAATCGGCATCAATCGTAATTGAGAAGAGCGCATAACCGTCCTGATACCAGCTGGTCAGTGTTTTTTGATCCATTGTCTCCACCGGCTGAGTAATTTCGACTGCATCCGTTACACCGGTGACATTGATCACGCCGCTTACCTCCAGCAGCTCTTCCTTCAGCAGCCCTGCTTCCGGAATGGTAAGACCCGGAACCATCAGGCTGGCATTAGGAATGTCGTTTTCAAATTCTTCACCCATAATATCCAGGGATATTGTGGACCGGGAATCGGCCGGCAAATAATCCGCCAGATTCCCGTTGACCTTAACCTTCATAGAACAAAAGACCGAAATAATCAACAGAATCAGATAGACCACCAGCACCAGCTTTCGGTGATCCACTAATTTGGAGAAAACCTTCTTCATCGCCCCAGTCCTTTCCAAAATAAGATTTGACAGGTGTTCAAATTTGTACTACTATACATTATAATAATACATTATAATAAGACGGCGCTACATTACAACCCACAATATCGCATGAAATGTTTAAGTTTGAACATTTTATACGATATTGTTGAATGATGGAGGAGAAAAAATGATGGCTAGGGGAGAAGAAAACCGCAGTGTAAAACGAACAAAACTGCTGATTCGGAAGGGATTACTGGAATTGATACAGGAGAAGCCGATTCAGACGATTACCGTAAAAGAATTAGTAGAATCCATTGACATGAACCGGGGTACCTTCTATTTTCATTATCGGGATATTTACGATCTGCTGGAGCAGATCGAGGATGAGATTCTGACGGAATTGACCTCTATAATGGCGACGCCGCATGGTTCTGTTGAGGAGTTAGTGCTGAAGATTTTTCTATATTTGCAGAAGAATGCGGATTTTGGACAGATCTTGCTGGGCCCCAAAGGAGATATGGTCTTCCTGAACCGGATAAAAGAGGCGGTGGCCGACAGCTTCTCCTGCATCTTGAGCCGATTTGAAATCCAGCCGGAGCAGGTGGGAGATGCTTACTTTAATGCATTTCTAATTAATGGCTTTATCGGCATTATCAGTGTGTGGTACCGGAATGGCATGGTACAGACGCCGGAGGATATGACATGGTTCGCAACGCTGCTGATCAAAGGCGGCTCCGAGGAATTCCTGCGGGTAAACCGGACCGCGCAGCAGGGAAAGGGCGGACCTGTCAGCAGCTTTTTCATAAAGTGAATATTAAAAAAATTTTCATGTCAGCCAATCCATTTATTCCTTGCGTTCTTTTGCTCCTGATTTGGCATAATAAGAATACACAAAGTTTTCATTTATTTTGTGTAAAGCCAAAGAAAAATATGAAGGAGGCAAGAGATGAAAAACAGGAAAGTACTGGCAGCGGCAGTATTATCAGCCGGACTGCTACTGGCACCGGCGGTGGCACAGGCATCCTATTATGTAGTGACCGATGGCCAGCAGTATGGCTCCGGACAGAGTGGCAGCACCTGCACGCAGCTGTCAAACGGAAATGTATGTGTAACCGGTGTTAACAGTATGGAAGATTTAAAATCAGTGCTATCCGCGTATGGTATTGACCCGAGCCAATTCGACTTGGGAGATGTACGGATCAGCAACGGTACTGCTTACTGTAAACAAAGTACAAGTACCACGCAGCCGTCTACCGCGGCAGCACCAACACAGCCGGCCACGACAGCAGCACCGAAGCCGCCGGCCACAACGGCAGCACCGAAGCCGCCGGCGGCTACGGCAGCACCAACACAGCCGTCGACAACAAAGGCAGCAGCCCAGTCGACGACGGCAGCTCAGACGACGCAGCCGGCCACGACAGCGGCACCGACGACACAGCAAGGGACAACCGCAGCAGGTTCTTCGAATAGCAGCTATGTCAGCCAGGTAGTGACGCTGGTGAATGAGGAACGGGCGAAGGCCGGCCTGGCGGCGCTGACAGTGGATTCAAAGGCGGAAGCCGCCGCTGCAGTGCGGGCAAAGGAGATTATGACGAGTTTTTCCCATACCAGACCAAACGGCAGCAGCTTTAGTACGGCTCTAAAGGAGCAGGGAGCCTCTTACTCTACGGCAGGTGAGAACATCGCCTGGGGACAGAAAACTCCTCAGGAAGTAGTTACCGGCTGGATGAACAGTTCAGGCCACCGGGCGAACATTCTAGGCGCGAACTATACTAAGATTGGATGCGGTTTTTATCAGGGTTCGGACGGTACGTGTTACTGGTCGCAGCTATTTATGGGATAGTTATGAAAAGCAATCTGCTTTCAAAAGAAAAAAGGCCCGGAGCGTTGGTTCGCTCCGGGTTTTTAATGTGTCAGGCACAAAGATCCTGGATATCCTCTCCCCGTAAGGTTTCTTTCTCTAACAATGCACAGGCAATCAGGCACAGAGTATTCTGATTTTCTTCCAGCAGCATTTTCGTATTGGCATATTCTTCCTTTAAACGCTTCCGGCAGAGATCCGGCAGGGAAGCAGAACCGGCAGCATCCAATACATTGCAGTTAAACAGGCCGAACTCATCATCCATACCATATTTATTGATATAATCGACCATTAAAGCGGAAGCTTTTTCAATATCGTTGCTCGCGCCGGTGGTAATTTCACCAGGTCCAAAGACCAGTTCTTCGCTGGCGCGTCCGGCCAGCAGGACTTGCAGATGGGCCAGCATTTGCTGCTTCGCCATATACAGGGAATCTCTGGGGATACTCAGGGAATAACCGCCGGCCCCCTGAACGCTGGGAATAATCGTCACACGTGAAATATAAGAATCCGGTAAAAGCAGATGAGTCGCCAGGGCATGTCCTGCTTCATGATAAGCCGTAATATTCCGGTCTTTCTGGGTTATGTAGCTGGTGTCCGACTTCTCCGCACCGGCAATCACCATATGAAAAGCCTTGTCAATCTGCGTCTGTCCAATGGAGGCCAGACCGTTGTTCGCTGCTAGGATCGCTGCCTCATTCAGCAGGTTTTCCAGCATGGAACCGCTAAAGGAGACCGTGGAGCGGGCCAGCTCATGCAAATCCACATCGGCATCCAGGCGGCGGGAGTGGGCATATAAGGACAGAATGCTCAGACGGGCGTTCACATCCGGTAAGCCGATCTCTACCAGGCGGTCAAAACGCCCTGGCCGGGTTAAGGCTTCGTCCAGAATGTCCAGGCGGTTTGTAGCGGCAATCACCACGATGCCGTCCCGCTCGTTAAAACCGGACATTTCAGTCAGGAGTGCATTCAAGGTCTGATCCCGTTCATCATTGCCGCTGTCGCTCTGCCGTCCGCGGCGTTTGCCGATGGCATCGATTTCGTCGATAAAGATGACGGCTTTTTCCGCTTTTTTTGCGGTTTTAAAGAGGCTGCGGATCCGGCTGGCTCCTACGCCTACATACATCTGTATAAAGTCGGAGCCGCTCATCGGGTAGAAGGGGACGCCGGCTTCTCCGGCAATGGCTTTCGCCATCAGCGTTTTGCCGGTGCCGGGAGGTCCGTAGAACAGAATGCCGTGAGGCATTTTTGCGCCGATTTCCGTGTACTTCTCAGGATTTTGAATAAACCGGATAATATCCTGCACCATTGCTTTGGCCTCTGCATTTCCGGCCACATCCGCGAGGGTAAGGGAAGAAGTGCTGCTTCGGTCTGAGGCGGCATCCTGGATCAGGGGATCGGCCGGTTTCCGGAAGCGGTAATATAGAACTCCGCCGGCAGCTGCCAGGCAGACGAGGAATTGTGCTATGGGAGATCCGCTGCCGGTGTCCTGATAGAACACCGGGACGTCGTATCCCACCAGATAGTTAAGGAATTCCTGGGATTCCGGGTTCAGCATCTGGAAAGTCTCACCGGTAGTGAGGGTGACCCCCAGAGCCCCTGTGCTGCCCTGCACCGTTACCTCGCTCACCTGGCCGCTGGATACGGCATTCAAAAATGCATTATAAGTCATGCCGGCGTCTGTTTGGCTGGTATAGGCTAATACACCGGCTGTAATCAGTAAAATACAGCATGCCAGCAGCACTAGATTCTGGTAGCTTTTTTTTATTTTCATTGGAATCCATCCTTTATATAGAAACGGAGACTGAATGATACTTACAAACTGTAACATGAAGGAGATAAAAATTCCATGTATAATTACTGGAAGTGGTTCCATTTCATCGGAGAAAGAGGAGGATTCTTAGGGGATTCTGTCCTCCGGATGAGGAACCCCTTCCTCGTGGGTAAAATGTAGGTAAAATTTTCATTGCAAATCAGGCTTCTTCGACTTATGATACAGGTAATGGGTTCTGTATCGGAAGGAGGCTGATTTTTGTGATTTATACTGCGAAGTATTTAGTAATAGGCGATGGCGCTACCGTGATTTCTCCGGGGGCGGTCTGCGTAAATGCCGGAGGGATTCTGGAGGATGTCGGGGAGCAGGCGGAAGTCCTGTCCAGACATCCTGGTGAGGAGATCGTGGATTACGGTCAGGCGACGATCCTGCCGGGACTGATTGATATGCACGTTCACTTGGGTTATTATTACAGCCAGCCGGATGCTTACCAGTATGATTCTTATATGGTGGCGTATTATGGACAGCGGCAGGCTGGTTTAGCGTTGCGTTTAGGGATTACTACCGTGCGGGATCTTTCTTCCCCTCCTGGTCTCTGCCGGCAGCTGCGATTAGCCGGGGAGAAGGGATTTGTACAGGTGCCGCGGATGATTCATACGGATGCGGGAATCTGCATGACCGGTGGCCACGGCCATGACGACGGTGTAGAAGAGGCCGATGGCGTGGAGGAAATTCGGAAGGCTATTCGCCGCCAGCGGAAAAATGGCGCCGACTGGATTAAGATCTTGACGAGTAACCGGGAGGAATTTCCGGAGTATCGCCAGGAGGAACTGAATATGGCAGTCGACGAATGCCACCGCAGGGGAATTAAGACGGCTGTCCATGCAGGAATCCAGCCTTCGATCCAGATGTGTATTGATGCAGGTTTTGATACGATTGAGCATGGTACTTTTTTGACGGTGGAGCAGGCCGGGCAGATGGCGGAGAAAGGAATCGCCTGGATTCCGACGATCACAGCTTACACGGTCTTCTATGAATTCTGCAGGGAGCAGATGAAAGGGGCAGCGGATCCCTCGGATCGGATTGCGGCAAAAGCGATCCGCGATTTTGCTTTTTTTGAGTCGGCATATTATGCTTATAAGAACAATTTTAAAAAACTCTATGATACCGGAGTAACCGTCTGCGCCGGCAGTGATATGGTACTGTACAACGCCCCGCCTTTTCCGATTAATCGGGAGCTGCGGCTGATGACGGATTATGGCGTTACACCACTGGAGGCCATTCGTACCGCGACGGTCAATCCGGCCAGGGTACTGGGACTGGAGGAAGTCACCGGACTGCTGAAAAAGGGGCTGGAAGCAGACCTGCTGATCGTTGAGGGAGATGTATCCAGAGACATAACGGCTCTGGATCAGGTCAAAGGAGTCTTCCTGCGAGGACAGCAGGTGCGCAAAAATTTCCCTTGACAAATATTTTTCGGAGTGCTATGATAGTGATATCAAAATAATATCATAAAGATTGCACATACGCAAAGGAGGATTCGAAATGGAAGAATTCAATCAAAAGCCGGTGATTTTAGAGAAGGAAGTGCGGTCTGCTAAGGGCGGCATCATGCTGCTTCTGCTGCTGACAGGAATGCTGATCGCTATCGCAGGGATTGTGCTGGGCGGCATCCGTTTGGCGGATGAATCTTATCTGCTTGGCACCATACTGCTGGTGCTGAGTATCGTCGGACTGATCGTGTTTTTCATTTGCCTGTTCGGTCTGCATGTGGTAAACCCCAATGAAGCCCTGGTGCTGACGTTGTTTGGTAATTACTACGGTACCATTAAGAAGGCGGGCTTCTACTATACCAATCCTTTCTGCGCTTCCATTAACCCGGCAGCCATCCGGAAGCTTGAGGAGAATGCAGAGAAGATCGCAAGTGGTAAGATCGTGGTCAGTACGATCGGTAAGAAGATCTCCACGAAGACGCTGACGCTGAACAATGAGCGCCAGAAGGTCAACGATGTGCTGGGTAATCCGATTATCATCGGAGCCATTGTTATCTGGAATGTGGAAGACCCCACTAAGGCAGTGTTTAACGTAGAAAATTACATGCAGTTCCTGTCTACCCAGTGTGATTCCACCATCCGTAACATAGCCAGGCTGTACCCTTACGATTCCGTCGAGGAAGATTCCGATGAGAAGACTCTGCGGGGCAGCAGCCAGGAGATTGCGCAGAGCATGAAGGCCGAGCTGCAGAACCGTGTGGAAGAAGCTGGTTTGTCGATTCAGGACGTACGGATTACGCACCTGTCCTATGCAGAAGAAATCGCTGCCGTCATGCTGCAGAGACAGCAGGCCACGGCAATCATCGCCGCACGGCAGAAGATCGTGGAAGGCGCGGTCAGTATGGTGAAAATGGCGCTCGACCAGCTGAACGAGGAGGGCGTCGTACTACTGGATGAGGAGAGAAAGGCGGCTATGGTCAGCAATCTGCTGGTAGTCCTTTGCGGTAATAAGGATGCGCAGCCCATTGTCAACAGCGGCAGCATCTACTAAATTTGACGTATGCAATCTGCGTCAAAGGAGGTGAGCAGCGTGGAAGTATTCGAAGAAAAAGAGCATAAGCTGCAGGAACGGCTGGAATCCCTGAAGGCCCTGGAGCAGGAGATCAAGCAAAAGGAAAAAGCCATTAAAGACAAAGAAAAAGGCAAAAAGCAAATGCTGCTTCGCCTGGCACCCAGTCTCTGGGATGATATTGCTGCCTGGGCGGAGAAAGACTTCCGCTCCATCAACGGGCAGGTAGAATACCTCTTGTCCGAGTGTGTGAAGAAGCATAAAAAAGAGCAATAAAACGTTCAGGAGCTGCGGAGAGGATTTTCTGCAGCTCCTTGACATTAAAAAGTCCCTTTACCCCTCTTCCCGAAAGATTGCTTCAATCGCGACACTGCCGCCTCGTACGAATTGTATGCGGCTGCCGAAGCTCTCCCGGAGGAGTTCGGTTAGCTCATGATTTTTTCCTTCGGTCTGCAGGCATTCCAGAATCACGCTGCCCTTGCCATAATCGCAGACAGTAACCCCGAAGACTTTCGCAATGCGGAAGATTTCTTCAATTTCATCCCCCTGGCACTTATTAATCCGTATAAAAAGCAGCTCCTTCCGGTGTACCGGCACATCCGTTAAATCAATGACCTTAATGACGGAGACACTTCGAATCAATTGCTTCTTAATCTGTTCAAAAGTACTATCGTCACTGAGTAGGCCAATGGTCATACGGGAGACCGTTTCGTCCTCCGTTTCCCCGACGGTCAAACTTAATAAATTATAACTCTTCGCAGAAAACAGGCCGGAAATTTTAGCCAGAACGCCCACTTCATTTTCCACATACAGAGAGATCCATCTTTTTTCCATTTTCTATCTCCTCCTAACAATCCAATATCATTTCTTCCAGTGGTTTTCCGGGCGGCGCAAAAGGCAATACGTTCGCTTCCCGTTCGATGATGAATTCAATCAAGGTCGGGCCGGTCTGATTCTCCTTTGCCTTACGGAAGGCTTCTTCCATGTCCTCTTCGCGCTCCACGCGGATGCCTGCCGCTTCGTAGCTCTCCGCCAGCTTCACGAAGTCCGGCGTATATTTCGGACATTCTGCATTTGGATTCGAGCAGGCACTCTTGCAGCGCTTGCGGAAACGCAGGCAGGTGCTGGAGTAGTGCTTCTCATAGAACATTTCCTGCCACTGGCGCACATTACCCAGATAGCCGTTGTTCAGCACGCACAGGATCAGCGGCATTTCATGCACCACGGCAGTGGCCATTTCCTGGATATTCATCTGCATCCCGCCGTCGCCGGAAATGCAGATCACGTCTTTATCCGGATTGCCAAATTTGGCGCCCATGGCTCCGGGAAAGCCGTAACCCATAGTGCCCAGACCGCCGGAGGTCAGTAATTGGCGGTGTTCATCCAGCTCCAGATATTGGGTAGTCCACAACTGGTTCTGCCCGACGTCCGTTACCACGATAGAAGAGGGGAACAGCTCGTTAATCTTACGGATGATCTTCTCCGGAGTCAATCCTTTCGTGTTGTTCATATGGATTGGGTAATCCCGCTTCCAGCCCTGGATCTCCGATACCCAGTCGGAGATTGCCAGTGGCTCTGCCAGCTCCAACAGTTTCTCAATGGCCGTCTTAGCGTCTGCTACGATGGGAACATCTACTACGATATTCCGGGAAATAGAAGCAGTGTCAATATCAATATGGACAATGGTAGCATCCTTAGCGAATTCGCTGATCTTCCCAGTGATCCGGTCATTGAACCGAGTGCCGATGGAGAAGAGTACGTCACAGTTACGAATGGCCGTATTGGAAGCATAACTGCCGTGGATACCAATGTTTCCCACATAGAGCGGATGATCGGTAGGCACAGCCCCCTTTCCCATAATCGTGGTGATCACCGGAATGCCGGTACGCTCTGCCAGCAGCGTCATTTCCTTATTGCTTCGGGCAATGTTCACCCCTCCACCCAGCAGAAAGACCGGCTGCTTACTCTTCTTCAGCAGCTCCCAGGCCTTCTTCAGCTGTCCGGCATGGACGCCGTTGCTGGGCTTATAGCTGCGCATATTAACCTCTGCCGGATATTCGTCACTTCCCAGCGCTGCCTGCACGTCTTTCGGAATGTCTACCAGTACCGGACCCGGTTTACCGGTCCGGGCGATGAAGAAGGCTTCTTTTATAATCCGCCCCAGATCCTTCCGGTCCCGGACGGTAATAGAATGCTTGCAGATGCTGCGGGTAATGCCGACAATGTCCACCTCCTGAAAGGCATCGTTGCCGATCAGGTGGGTGGGCACCTGGCCGGTAAAGCAGACCAGGGGTACGCTGTCATAGTTAGCAGTGGCAATGCCCGTCACCAGATTCGTAGCGCCGGGGCCGCTGGTAACCAGACAAACGCCCACCCGCCCCGTAGAACGGGCATAGCCGTCTGCGGCATGGACCAGTGCCTGCTCATGGCGGGGCAGAATGACTTCAATTTCCGCTTGCCCATACAGGGCGTCAAACAAGTCGATGGACTGCCCCCCCGGGTAGGCAAAGAGCAGATCCACCCCTTCTTCCTTCAACGCTTTTACAAAAAGCTGTGCTCCTGTGATTTGCTTCATAAAACGTCCTCCTTTAATCACTGACTCCGATTGAAATAAAAAAGCCCTAAGCTATGAATTAGCTTAGGGCGAATGGGACATCCGTGGTACCACCTAATTTCAGAGAAAACTCTCTGCACTCTGCCGGTACAGAATCAAAACCGGCCGACATAAGTATCTATATCGGTACGGACAGAATCGATACCGTTTTCCTGGTAACGTGGGAAAGGCACGTCGAAGTCTACTGGAGAATAATCTCGTTCGATCCGCTGCTCAGGGGCTACTTCCATACGGCTTCCGTGAAGATTCGCACCAACCATCTTCTCTCTGGGACGTCCGCGGGTATGTACTCCTCCCCGTCATTGCATTTGCATATAGAATTTGCATTCAGTATAACAAGGGTCCGTACAGTTGTCAAGGATAAAAATGGATTGACGCGTAGGTGTGTGTTGGTTTACAATACAGGTGTTACACTTCCGAGAGTGTTTATACAAGGAGCGGGCCAATGCAAATAGAACAAACAAAACCAGAAGACCTTCCTGCAATTCTACAACTCTATAAAAATGCCCGCTGCTTCATGCAGCAAAATGGCAATCCCGAACAGTGGAAGAATACCTATCCTCCGGAGGAGCTGGTACGTCAGGACATTGCCAGGGGGATCAGCTATGTATGCCGGGAGCAGGATGAGATTCTTTGTACTTTCGTCTATTTTGCAGGCCATGAAACCGATTACGACCAGATCGAAGACGGAGCGTGGCTGCCAGGCGGCGCCGGCGCCTACGGTGTCGTCCACCGTGTCGCCTCTTCCGGAGAGAAGAAGGGCACCGCTTCCTTCTGCCTGGATTGGGCCTTCCGCCAATGCGGTGACCTGCGGATTGACACCCACGGGGATAACCTTCCCATGCAAAAGCTGCTGGAAAAGAACGGATTTACCCGCCGGGGAATCGTCCATGTGCAAAACGGCGGCGAGAGAATAGCCTATCAAAAGGTACGTTTCCCTGTTCCTTCTAAAAATAACAATCCCTCCGCAAGAAGTTAAAAAGTTTAGTCCTCCTTTCAGAAAACTTCGTAAAAGCAGGAAAACAAGAATCTCTCTCCTTTCACTGGCATTCCCCATCCACTTATGTTACACTCAAATTAGGAGGAGAGCAGACATGGAGCTTCGATTCGAAAATCTAACGATAACAGCAGCCACGATCCGATAACCGGTGAATTGGGCTGCTTTTTAAATCGTTTATTTTCTAACAAGTATCCGGCAGCCGCCCTCCTGTGAGGAAAATCAAAGGGCATTGTTATCGGACGGCGCATGAGGCGGAGGATGAGGAAAAGAGATGGAAAGGACATTCGGCACCAGGCTCAAAGCAGTATCTTATTATGACCGCAAGGGGACATACCTGGTCGCAGTAAAAGACGGAAAGCTGGCAGTGGTTAGAACCGCCAAAGGCTATTTCCTGATCGGCGGCGGTCAATTCCCCGGCGAAAGCCATGAAGAATGTGTCCGGCGGGAATGCCTCGAGGAGACCGGCTGTTCCATCAAGCTGGGGTCCTATCTGGGTTCTGCCGATGCGTATGGCTATTACGAAAAATACGGGTATTTTCATCCAATCCAGCACTATTATACCGGCGAGCTTGCGGACAAAATCCAAGAGCCGGTAGAAGAGGACCATACTCTGGAATGGATTCCCTGTGAAATTGCGGAGAAATGCCTCTATTTAAAGCTCCAGGCCTGGGCAGTCAGACATTATCTGGAAAAACAACCGAACAAAAATCATTAACAAATTCGAAAGGGAAGAAAAAATGGAAACCCAAGTTCTGATTGATGCGGAGACAGAAGGGTGCAAGCAGGTGTATCATATGGTCGATGGGGAAATCGTTCCTTATCAGTATGCCGGAGTAGCGGTATGCCGGCGGGGAAGCGAAGAAGCACGCGTTTATCAGCTCTTCGAAGAACATTGCGATCTATACTTTTGTAAGGATCAAAAACCGGAGGAATTCCCCTTCTATCCGGTGCCGGTATTTGCCGTATTTGCGCTGGATTCCAAGGGAAATTGTTTTGGAACGATCGGAGGGATCGGAGATTTGGAAGAGGATTACTATCCGGTAGGAATGGTAGACCGTCATGGGCAGGCATGGAGATTGACAGCCAATCTGCGGGAGTTTCTCTCGATGGCGATATTTTACCCCGATTGGCGCCGGTGCGCGGATCAGGGTGAGACGGCTCCATGGCAGGAGGAATTGGCGGAGGCATTGTCGCTGGACCGGAATACGGAGGCGTTGGCATTTCTGGCCGATTTTCTGGAGGGAAAGGCGGGATTTTCCTTGTATCCTTCCAAGTCTGCGGTACCGAATGCCTGCTGGACGACCTTAGAGCAGAAATGATAAAAAGCTCTTCCTCATTTCTCATGAGTGTGCTATAATCGTACAAATGTGAGAAAAACGAATGAGGAGGAGAATAATGGAAAGCAGAAAAATTATTCAGGTGGATGAAAAGGTACCGATTGGACAACTGATTCCGCTAAGCATTCAGCACATGTTTGCAATGTTTGGCGCGTCGGTCCTGGTACCTTTTCTTTTTGGCATCAATCCGGCCGTTGTACTCTTTATGAATGGAGTGGGAACGCTGCTGTTTATTCTGATCACGAAGGGAAAGGCACCGGCCTATCTGGGCTCCAGCTTTGCGTTCCTGGCGCCGGCGGGTATCGTGATTAGTAATATGGGGTACGAATACGCGCTGGGAGGGTTCGTGGTTGTCGGTTTCTGCGGATGTATTCTGGCACTGATTATCTACAAATGCGGTTCTGACTGGATTAACGTGGTATTGCCTCCGGCAGCAATGGGGCCGGTTGTAGCGTTGATCGGACTGGAGCTGGCAGGGACAGCTGCCGAAAATGCAGGCCTGCTGGCAGAGACAATCGATACCAATCATCTGACCGTATTTCTGGTAACACTGGGCGTAGCCGTATTTGGATCGGTGGTCTTCCGTAAATTTCTTGCCGTGATTCCGATTCTGATTGCCGTGATTTCCGGGTATGTGGCGGCACTGTGCTGTGGGATTGTGGATTTCAGTGAGGTGGCAGCTGCGCCGTTCTTAAAGCTTCCGAATTTCAGTACACCAAAGTTCGATATAGAAGCCATTGTAATTATTCTACCGGTATTGCTGGTCATTGCTTCCGAGCATATCGGCCACCAGGTGGTAACCAGTAAGATCGTGGGCAGGGACCTGCTGAAGGATCCGGGTCTGCACCGTTCCCTGTTTGCGGATAACTTCTCTACGATGCTCTCCGGTTTGATCGGCTCCGTACCGACCACTACCTATGGTGAGAATATCGGTGTAATGGCGGTAACGAAGGTATACAGTGTCTATGTGATTGCCGGTGCGGCAATTCTATCTATTATCTGTTCTTTTGTGGGCAAGCTTTCCACACTGATCAGTACGATTCCCGGCCCGGTTATCGGAGGAATTTCCTTCCTGCTCTATGGTATGATCGGCGCCTCGGGTATTCGGGTGCTGGTGGATTCCAGGGTAGATTACGGTAAATCCCAGAACCTGATTCTGACCTCGGTAATTTTTGTCACCGGCCTGTCGGGAATCAGCATTAACCTCGGCAATGTGAAGCTTAGTGGGATGGTACTGGCCTGTATCGTGGGGATGCTGTTAAGTCTGGCATTCTATGTATTGGAGCGGCTGCATTTGACGAATGAGCCGGCAGACGAGTAAGAGAATTGAGAAGAGGAGTAAGGGAAGGACCCGGCAAAATGGCCGGGTCCTTCGGGATGGGCGGAAAGGAAAAGGTATTGGTTAAGAAGCCGTTTCTGCCTCTTCGTAGGCGATGGTAAAGGTAATGGTTCCCGTATAGGTACCGGCTTTGGTAGGCATGGCAGTAGTTGTGTAAATGGATGCAGACTTCGCTGTGCCGGAACCAGTAACTGCCCAAGTTAAATCATTAGCGTCTGTTAAGAAACCGCCCTCACCTATAGGCGCGAGGATAAGAGTGGCAGAGTCGTCGTCCCCTGCTCTTTTCATCAATACGCTATCAGCAAGGGAAATAATTAAACTAGCACCAGGGGCCAGATCATAGGTTGCGTTCACTTCCAGCCCAATTACCGGATTCTTCAAAGCTGCTCCACCAATCGTACTCGGGATCGTAACCGAATAAGTAGGTGCATTTGTCCATGTTACTGTAGTATCCGCTGTTCCCGGCGCAGTCACTTCCGCTGCAAACACCGTTCCACTAAATCCCATTACCATAACGCTTGCCATAGCAATTGCCATAAGTTTTCTAATCTTCATTTTGTTACCTCCATATTAGTAGTAGTATACTTTTTGTTAGAATTTGGGGAGTTGATGATTCCCCGTGAGATTTTTTGTACCCGCCGCCTGTTTCAGGCCGGCTAATTCACTGCGCTCCATACAATTGGTAAAATACATTTTTTTTATCGATACTATTTTTCGACTCCCCTCCTTACTTCACTTCCAGCATCGTGAGTACATTGGCTCCATTTAATGCTTCCAATGTCCCCAGACTGGAGGTTGATATTTGTAATACGGCGGAATATTCGCCGCTTTGCAGCGCCCGGCTCAGGGTCGCCCTGGTAATGGCCTCTCCCGGAGGAATCAGCTTTGAGGAGTAAAGTACCTCGCCGGTCTCCTGCAGTACCAGGTCGTACTGGAAATAGCAGGGATTCTCTTCCGGATTTACAAAGGCTACGGCCACATCTGTCTTCCCGGCCGGTATGTAAAGAGAGGGGTATCCGGGGATCGTAATGGTGGCAGCATCGGAGTCTTCTGCAGATGCCTGCGAAGTGCTGCCATTCCATTTGTCTGATCCCGGATCGATATCCGGGGCAGAGGTGCTGGCGCTCACAACTTCTCTGGAGCTAAACCAACCTTTCTGAATGCCCAGGAATCCTACAGCCAGAAGCATTCCTGTGATGAGTAGCACGCCTAAGATAAGGATAAAATATTGGGGTAACGAACGTTTCATGGACTCAGCCTCCTTTCCCGGATACAAGAACAAAAAAACCATCTGCCAGAGTCTGCAGACGGTTCTATGTATTCCTTGAGAGCAGGAGGTGCAAAATGCACGCCCTTCTTCCAGATAATACGGTAACCGGCTGTCATATTCTTTCGAACGTAGACCCTTTGGCTTTGTGTCGCTGCTTTTCAGCAGTTTTACTATTATCGATTATGTGGTTTTTGTTGTTAAAGCGATTCTAACACGATTTTGGGAAAGAAACCACGGTGCACTTAAAATAGTCGAAATTACACTTAAAGCAATACAATCGGTTGTAAAAAACACTATTTTATGCGGATTTTAGTCGCGCCAGAAAAAAGAGCAAGAAAAATGAAAACGCGGCAGATTTTATCCGTTATACTATAAAGCGAGAGGAGAGAAATGCGGTTATGAAGTACATTGAAAAAATATTAATGGCGATAGACTATATCGAAGCCAATCTCACAGAAAAGATTGATTTAGACATGGTTGCCGAAGCGGTACACTATTCCAAATATCATTTGCACCGCATATTTTCAAAGACGCTTGGAATGACTTTGCATGACTATCAAAGGCGGCGGCAGCTAACCGAAGCGGCAAAGCTATTGGTGTTTTCCGATAAATCCATCTTGGATATTGCGCTTTTATCGGGCTATGAAAGCCAACGGGCGTTTCACAGTATTTTCAAGTCTATGTATAAGCTGTCCCCACACCAATACAGGGAGAACGAACGGTTTTACCCTTTGCAGTTAAAATATGAGTTTGAGGGGAGCTTTCAAATGCTGGATAAAAAAACAGGCGGCGAGTGGGACATTACCTTTGCGGCAGAAGATGATATACCTTGCTGGATGGGCTTGGTACGGCTTGTGATCGACGGCTTTCCCCATCTTCACGAAGAGGAGCATATCGGAGTGTTAAAACAACGTATCAAGACTAAACAGGCATTGATTTCGAAAGACGGGAATGTTGCGATAGGTATTATGCTCTTTTCCTATAAAACCGGTAGTATTGATTTTATGGGAACACACCCACTTTACCGGCAAAGAGGAATACCGAGAGCGTTTCTTGATAAGGTGATGGGAGAATTATTACGGGGGAAAGAGATTAGCATTACCACCTACCGCGACGGTGATAAGGCTGACACAGGACAACGCCAGCAAATTATGGAGTTAGGCTTTGCGGAAGCAGAATTGCTGGTGGAGTTCGGGTATCCCACGCAACGCTTTGTTTTATCGAATACAATCCAGTTTCCAGATGAAATAGCCCATCTTGAAAAAATCAACGGCGATCTTGACAATGCGCTGGCAGACGCGGAGGCGAATGTCGAGCGGATAGACAAAGACTACATGGATATGAAGCGGTATATGGTGGATCACCGCGGAGAGATTGACCCGCATGAGATGTTCCAGAATGAATTGGGGTTAAAGCAAATTGACAGTTCGGGAGCTTTCGCGGTTGAAGTTCGGGACAAGATAGCAAAATTAAAAGACTCGCCCTACTTTGCGCGGATAGATTTTCGTCACGACACCGACAGCGAAGCGGAAGTTTTTTATATCGGACGGTTTGCATTTAACCATGACAACGAACTGCTGATTTCGGACTGGCGCTCACCTGTTGCCAGTATGTTTTATGACCATGCGGTTGGACCCGCCGCTTATATTGCGCCGATGGGCAAAATCGCCGGAGAGCTGACCCGCAAAAGACAGTTCAAAATTAAAAACGGCGTTATGGAGTATGCGCTCGAAAGCTCCGTCAACATACAGGACAATATTCTACAACAGGAATTGAGTCATACATCAGACGAAAAGATGAAGTCCATCCTGGCAACAATTCAAAAAGAGCAAAATCAAATCATTCGGAATGAAAAGGCGGGTACGCTTATTATTCAGGGCGTGGCAGGTTCGGGAAAAACTTCAATCGCCTTACATCGCATTGCCTTTTTGCTGTATCGGTCCAAAGACAGGTTATCGGCAAAAAATGTGACGATATTATCGCCCAATAAGGTTTTCGGGGATTACATTTCCAATGTTTTGCCGGAGCTTGGCGAAGAACCTATTTATGAGGTGAGTCTTGCGGATATTGCCAAAGTGCAGTTAGAGGGTATGATCGGCTTTGAAGCGGATAAAGACCCATTAGGAGTAAATGACGCGGGGTGGGCAGAACGGGTACGTTTTAAGTCCACATTGGATTTTGTGGGGCTGTTGGAGAAGTTTATCGAACAGATACCCGATATTGCCTTTGGGCCTATGGATTATTCTTACGGGCGCTTTATGGAAACGGCAGACAGTATAAGCTCACGGTTTCAGGCTTATAGCAAATATCCCATAAAACGCCGTTTACAAATGATCGCGGATGATATTTATGACCGCTTTGATACAGATAACTTCATAGAAGATGATATACCCAAAAGCAGGACCATTCTGAAGGCCCTAAAACAAATGCTGAAAGTCAAAGATACATTGACGCTTTACAAGGAATTTTACAAACGAAACGGCATCCCGCAAATGTTTGTAATGCCGGCAAAGAAGATTTTGGAATGGGCCGATGTATACCCTTTCCTCTATGTCCATGCGACACTTGAAGGGCTGTACGAAAGCGGTATCATTAGGCATTTGGTTATTGATGAAATGCAGGACTATACGCCCATACAGTATGCGGCACTTAATTTACTGTTCAAATGCCAAAAGACGATTTTAGGGGATTTCGGGCAATTCCTTAACCCAAACCACCTACACACATTGGAGGATTTGAAAAAGCTATACAGCGAGGCCGAGTATGCTGGGTTATCAAAAAGCTATCGCTCGACCTATGAGATTATTTCATTTGCGAAGCAAGTTAAGAGCGCGGGAACAATAGAGGCTATCGAGCGTCACGGCGAACCTCCCGCGATTATAGGTTGCCGCGACCACCAAGATGAATTGGCGTACATAAAAAATTGCATTGACGCTTTTGCGAAAAAAGCCTATTCATCACTTGGGATTATTATGAAAACCAACGAGGACGCAAAACGGCTTTACGATTTTTTATCAGCGGACAATGATGTTCAGTTGATTTCACCGGACAGCACCCGCTTTGCGGACGGCATATCCATCACATCAATCCAAATGTCAAAAGGACTGGAGTTTGACGAAGTGATAATCCCCTATGTAAACAGCGATCAATACAGCACCGAATATGACAGGAATTTACTCTATATCGCTTGTACGCGAGCTATGCACCGGCTGACACTTTTATATACTGGGGAGGTATCTTCCTTGATCGGATCAATATAGACAAGGGAGTGTCGCACAATGATGTGAAATCATGATGGTTTCACATCAGGAGCGGTGCTCCTTCCTTCTTATCAAAAAATCCAGCCCTTCTACTTTCTTAGATAGTTCGGCTGGATTTTTTGC
>Ga0153928_1000081_pt1 | contig 49125 bp, 47 predicted proteins | sample TSNJ012MetaG_FD_106656 | JGI IMG/M metagenome (GOLD analysis project Ga0153928, IMG submission 106656) | Attine ant fungus gardens microbial communities from New Jersey, USA - TSNJ012 MetaG | ecosystem: Host-associated > Fungi > Mycelium > Unclassified | place: USA: New Jersey, Wharton State...
AGATGACCGCAAGACATATTTTGATATTGAGAGATTGCATAGGAAAATAAATGCTAATGAATTGATATCAAAATTCCGTAAAAGGGCGTATTTGGATAGTGGCTCGATTTCCGGCGAACGTGCCGGACGGACAATAAATTTTGGTTCTCGTGGATCGGATGTTTTTGTGGTATTTTACGAGAAAAATTATGAACAAGCAGAAAAATACAATCTATCGGTTGAGGAATTGGGAAACTGGAACCGTTATGAAATCCGGCTACGTCATGACGTAGCGACCAGATGCGTGGAAAGGTTAGTTGCATCCGGGGAAATTGAATATGTGGCTAAAAGTGTGCTAAATAATTATTTGCGGTTTGTGGTAAAAAATCCGCAGGATAAAAAGCGTGAGCGCTGGAAGGTTTGGAAGCCGTGGGAACGGTTTATTGCAGATTCGGAGCGTCTAAAATTGAGTATGTCTCCGGCGCCTAGAACGCTGGAACAAAAACAAAAGTGGATAGAAGATTATGTTGCTCCTACGCTTAAAATGCTACGTAAAGCAGATGATAATTTAGGGGTAAGTATCTTAGAAGATATAATTAATAATGCAGTATTAAAACCGAAACAGGAAAGTATACTGTTTGATTATTTAAAACAGTATCAGGATATGAATCTTATATAAGTTTCGACACTTGTTCGTTTATTCTAGTGTTAATATATGCTGTTGCAGCATTTAAAAAAGCACCTATTGATGATTCAAGTTCTGGTGATATGTTGCTTAAATTATTTTTTAAAGTAATATTTAAATGAATCATGACGCCCATAAGGGTTGATACTACATCGACATCTTCCATGTTATCCATTTGGTTTCCTCCTTGGTATTGCATAATACCGATGATGTGGTTAATGATTTATAGGTATTTGAGTTTAATAAAAATACATTATCATGTGGTTTATAATATGTCAAGAAAGTAATAAAAATATTGTATTTAGATGTAGTCCAAGTATAGTCAGGAAAATACAAAATGCCTTTACTTGGCTTTCAATCAAGTAAACAGGAGTTTATAAAATTTACAATGAAAAAGACTGTGTGTTTATGCCGGGTATGGTGTAGATATGTGGTCTTTTTCTAATTGAATGATAATGGATCAGAAAGTAAAATGATCTGATCCTTCATATAGATAGGGGGAGAAAATGGATAATGTTAAGCGTAAGCGAAAAAATATATGATTTGATGTCTGATTTGGATAATGGTATAATTGAAAAATCAGGCGTGTTAAAAGAAGTAGAAGAAATGTTGAGTAAGCGTGAGATATTAGATAAGCATTCATATGAAATTTGGCAGGCTTCGGATGGTAGATGGAAAACACATCTACCTCCAGACAGAAAGTTATTAGCCCGATCATCATTGGATAGCCTGCACCAAGGTATTGTAAAATATTATAAGGAGGAAATTAAAGATAGTCTTAAGAAGAAAACAATAAGGGAGATATACCCGGCATGGCTGAAATATAAGGACTTAGGAAGTAAGTCCACAACATATGCTAGTCGGTTAGATTGTGACTGGAATAAGTATTATGAAGAAGATGCTATTGTGGATATACCAGTAGAATCATTTACATTTATTCAACTAGAAGAATGGGCGTTGGGACTTATTGATGCGTACCAGTTGACTAAAAAACAATATTATAATATTACTACTATACTCCGTGGCGTTATTGATTACTATTATGATAATCGACAGGAAAAAAATTTATTTCGGCTTGTAAAAATTAAAAAAGGAAGATTTTTCAAACCGGAAAAGAAGCTATCTGAAACTCAAATATTTTTTCTGGATGAAGAAAAGAGGATGTTGCATTTAGCAGAGCAAGACTATTACAAATCAGGTTATACCGCATGCTTAGCTATTTGCTTGAATTTTTACTTGGGGTTACGTATTGGTGAATTGATGGCGTTGAAAGAGAGTGATCGTATTGGTAATTATTTGTATGTGCAACGCCAGGAAATCCGTGTTGAAAAGCTTGTCGGTGAAAAATGGGTGAAGTGTGGTCATACGATTGATGATTATCTAAAATCTGATAAAGAAGTTCTTGAATTATATCTTGTTCCAGAAGCAAGAAGGTATTGGGATATGATCACAGAACATAACCGGAAAAACGGTTGGAGCGGCAACTTTCTTATAATACATAAGGGTAGACACGTGCATTATCAGGTTATCAATAAGCGTTTAAGAAGATATTGTGGTGAACTGGGGATCATCAATAAGAGTAATCACAAAATTAGAAAATCCGTATTAAGTACTATCCTCGATGAAATTGGCTTAGACGAAGCCATGAAGCAAGGAGGGCATACGCAAAAGTCTACGTTATTAAATAACTATCATTTCAGTAGGCGCACAGATGTGGAAAAAGAACGGGCAATGGAGGTTGCTCTAGATCTCCAAAAAAGTGTAACCGTTAGTAACCGCAGCTATCATGACAAAGAAAAAGAGAAGCCTTGTAAAATAAGGGCTTCCCGTAGTAAAATCTGAAGCGGATAACGGGAATCGAACCCGCCTATCCAGCTTGGGAAGCTGGTGTTCTACCAATGAACTATATCCGCATGGATTATATTATACTGTAAATTCGTAGAGATTTCAAGAACTTTTGTTTTATATCTTTATTATTTATCATTTTTCCCTGGATTTGGGTGTACACAACTTTTACACAACTATGAGCCAAATGTATTAGGAAAACTGCAAAATAGTCCGGTATAAGGGCAAAAATAAAATAGTGAAAGCTATCACACCCGTCTTTAGGAGTTAACGCCATAAATCTTTAGGAACAAATCCCATACTAACCTCCTGCAAATGCCTTAAAATAAATGGGTGCTTTAATTCGGAATGACTATGTTGTATAATTGATTTTTTCGCCGCTCCGATAAGCCGCCGCCGCGACTGCGGACTTGCCTTTGCCACGGCTGATGATTTTTATGCTCAAATGGTAGATTGCTATGAGATACTCTCCGTTTTTTTGGTTGAATAAGCACCAAAGTATTGCTATAATTTACTTTAAACTAAAGCGTAAAAAGATAAATTTATTTAATTGTATAGCTACTCTTTTCAAGCAACGCAATACTTTTCTCATAATTAATAGATTTCAAGAAAATGTAGTCTGTGTTATATGTGGAAACAACAAAAATACTTACATTCGCATGTAATAATATATCTGATATTTTTGCAATAATGCCTATCATTCCAAAATCTAAAATACCAGTTATTTTTAATGCTTTCCACCCGGTTTCTACTGCAATAGAATTTTCCGGTACAAAACAAGATTCACATACTAATGAGATTTCTTCATCGGTTTTTGATAAAAAAACAAACTCTTTATTAAAATCCACGCCATTCAAATTTTGAATTTTGCTAACTGAAAAATCCTTATCAATCTTTTTTAGCTCCATATTATTACCGTCCTTATAGTAGCCAGAACAAGATTTGTGTTGGCTCGACAACAGTACCCCACATTTTGCGCCCTTTCTTTCTTAGCATATCCGACCGGAGATCTCAAGAGTGACTTTCCCCGGAATGGTATGTTACATAGACAGAAATCCCTTACCGATAATCTCACTGGAATTGGTTACAAAGAGGAAAGCGTTGGGATCTGCCTTCTTTACGTATTTCTTAAGCAGATAGGCTTCCTTCTTCTTGACTGCCGCATAGATGATCGTCTTCTTGCTGCCGGTATAGGAGCCGGTGGCGCCTGTAACGGTGGAGCCGTGATGCAGCGTGTCATTAATATAAGCAAGGATTGGTTCCGGATTGTCACAGACAATCGTAAAATACTTGTTCATATTTAGGCTGGCAATCATACTGTCAATAATCAGGGATTTGATAATCAAGCCGGCAGTGGAAAACAGGCCGGTCTGGATTCCAAACACAAAGTAAGCGGCCACTGCGGAAATCATATCCGTAAAAAGCAGTGAAATGCCGATGTTAAACCGGGTGTACTTTTTCAGAATCATTGCAATAATCTCGGTCCCCCCGGAAGAGGCATCCAGCCGGAGCAGCAGTGCCGAGCCGGCAGCCGGCAGTGCAATGGCATAGGCCAGTTCCAGGATTGGTTCCGTGGTCAGGGGCTCGGTGATGGGGATAAGATATTCCATCAAGGACAGCAGTACCGTAAACAGCAGGCTGGCGTAGATGGTCTTGGCACCAAAGCCTTTGCCCAGGAAAATACATCCGATGACCAGCAGTATGATGTTCAGAATAAAGCTGATCGTGGAAGGGGTCATGTTAATGAGCGGGGACAAGATTGTAGCAAGGCCGGTGGCGCCGCCAAATGCAAAGTTATTTGGAAATTTAAACGCGTAAACGCCAAGCGCGGTAATAAAAGTGCCAAAGGTAACAATGGCATATTGCTGAATTACTTTTTTCATATTTCTCTCCGGTATTCTATTTAAGGAGTGTATATTGTCAAAGGAGGGTATACTCCAGAAATTCCCGATAGAGCTTTGTGCCTTCGCGGATGTCCTCCGGGAGCAGGGCTCTGGCTACGGGAATAACGGCGGCGTCGGTTTCATCGATTCGCTGCAGATGTGCATAATCGCCATCAATTCGGATTACAAGGTACGTGGCTGGTTCCATCATGTAGGTTCCTTTCATTAAAATTTCCCCTTAATTAATAATTTAAGAGAGCAGTAGACTTATTATACAATAGAAAATCTGAATTGACCAGCGTTCGCCGGCAGATTATACTTTTTGAAGGATGGTGTGAGATTTTCTTAACAAAGATAAGCTTTTGTTCTCTGGGGAAAGAAAAAGTTCGGAGGCTGTATCCGAACTTTTTCTGATTACATCTTACCCCACAGGAGTACCTGATGAGCGAACATTGGTATTGCGGAGAGGGCGGACAGGTACCCCCATTCGTGTAATGCCAGGCTGGTAGTGCCAAAAATATCCACCAGAAAGGGAATCTCTGTAACCGCTACCTGAAGTGCAATTCCTAACAAGAGAGCGACAATCATCATGGGATTGTTCAGGTGGTTCATCGCAAAAATGGATTTTCGCTGATCCCGCATGCCGATGGCGTGTATTAGCTGTGACAATCCCAGGGTCGTAAAAGCGTAGGTCTGTGCCTGTGCCAACAGGGCCGGAAGGGAGAGTGCCGTTTGGAAATTGGCCAGGGAAAGCCCTATGCCCGAATTCTTCAAGTAAAAATAGGGAATGGTTAAAAAAGCAAATAAGCTAATTCCGGCGATCAGCGCGCCGTAGAAGCAAGTGCAGAACCAGCCGCCATGTGCCATCAGACTTTCGTCCGGATCGCGGGGAGCCTGCTTCATCAGGCTTGCCTCGTCATTTTTATCCATACCAAGAGCCAGTGCGGGCAGGGAGTCTGTGATCAGATTCACCCACAGAATATGAATGGCCTGCAGCGGTACTGCCAAGCCTGCCGCTACTGCGGCAAACATGGTAATGATTTCTCCAAAGTTAGAGGACAGAAGGAACAGCACGGATTTGCGGATATTTTCATAAATTCCCCGTCCGCCGGCAATCGCCTTTTCAATGGTGGCGAAGTTATCGTCGGTCAAAATCATATCGGCGGCACCCTTAGCGACGTCCGTTCCGCATTTCCCCATTGCAATACCGATATTCGCCTTTTTAAGGGAGGGGGCATCGTTGACGCCGTCGCCGGTCATGGCTACCAAAAGGCCGTTTTGCTGCAGTGCCTGCACAATCCGAACTTTATGAGTGGGGGAAACGCGGGCAAACACGCGGTAGCGTTCAATCCTCTTTGCCAATTCCTCATCTGAAAAACGATCCAATTCTGACCCCAGCAGACACTGGTCTTCCGGGGAGATATTCGGCTGGTCAAACAGCTCCAGTTCCCTGGCAATCGCCAGGGCAGTAGTCTTGTGGTCTCCGGTAATCATCACGGTTCGGACGCCGGCTTCACGGAAATGCCGGACTGCCGGAAGAGATTCCGGACGGACAGGGTCTTTCATACCTGCCAGTCCCAGAAAAGTCTTATCCCGTGCCAGGGCCAGTATCCGAAGGCCCTGGGAAGACAATTCTTCTACCGCTTCTCCGATCGAACGGCGCATTCCGGCAGAAAGTGGCTTTTTAGTACCAAAGTATTCCACATCCGTGCATTGATCCAGGATAAAATCACAGGCACCCTTTATATAGGAGAGAGTTCCTCCATTCACGGAGTGTTTTGTGGTCATTTGCTTGGTTTTGGAAGAGAAGGGGATTTCGTCTACCCGTGGGTATTTTCTCTCCAGATCTTCCCGCCGGACGTGATGCGCGGCTGCCCAGTCCAGCAGTGCCAGCTCCGTAGGATCCCCGATTCGCTGGGTCTTGGTCAGCAGCCCGTTATTGCAGAGGGAGAAACCCTCCAGCAGGGTGGCAGGGGCGGCACCTTTTCCGGCCGGATAAATTTTGCCATTTTGATAGTAAGTCGTTACGGTCATGCAGTTCTGGGTCAGGGTTCCTGTTTTATCCGAGCATACAACCGAGACGGAGCCCAGAGCTTCGACGGAGGGAAGCTTCCGCACAATGGTACCGGCTCCTGCGAGACGGCTGACGCCAATAGCCAGTACAATGGTGACGATCGCCGTCAGTCCTTCCGGTACGGCGGCAACGGCCAGTGAAATGGCGGTAACCAGCATTTCCGGAATATCCCGCCCCATAAAAAGTGCCAGGAAGAAGAGCAGAGCACAGAGAATCAGAGCCAGTATGCTTAACACTTTGCCGAGCTTTCCCAGGCGGATCTGCAGAGGGGTTGGATCCTGCTGACTCTTATGGAGCAGGGCGGCAATCTTGCCGATTTCCGTATCCATGCCGATGGCAGTTACCACGCCTTCCCCGCGGCCATTGGTCACCAGTGTGGACATGAAAGCAGCATCCCCGGCCCCTTTATGTACAGGAAGAGACTCCCCGGTTAGCGCAGATTCTTCCAGCGAGAGGTGTGTGGCCTCGGTCAGCTTCAGATCCGCCGGGACTCCACCACCGGGTTCCAGCAGTACCACGTCACCTACCTGCAGGGAGATTGCCGGAACGGAACGAACGGTGCCCTTGTCCCGGATCAGTGCCATCGGGCTGGACATTTTCTTCAGTGCAGCCAGTGCCTGCTCTGCCTTACCTTCTTGTATTACCCCGACAATTCCGTTAAAAATTACAACGATCAAAATTACAATTACATCACTGTACTCCTTTAATAAGAAGGAAATAATTGCGGCGGCAAAGAGCACAAAGGTAAGAGGATTATTCAGTTGTGAGGCAAATTTCTCGCTCCAGGAGGATGGCTTTTCTTCGATGATTTGATTTTCATTCTTCATAGTATCAATGTATGCTTGTTCAAACGGGCTATGACAAGTTTGCAGACAAATTCCGGGGTGGAATTCTTCTCTTTTGCGGGAATCTGTGTTATAATGACGCGGAATAGGTTCTTACAAGAACTGGGAGACAAAATGATGGAAAAATGGGTAATTGAGGCCAAAAAAGCAGATTTTCAGAGGCTGGCCGAGATCTTTCAGATGGATCCGGTTATTATACGCCTTATGGTAAACCGTGGAATTAGTAATGAAGAAAAGATCCGGCAGTATCTATACGGCAATTTAACCGATTTACATAATCCCCATTTGATGAAGGATATGGATAAGGGAGTGGCTGCTATTCTGGCCGCCATTGAGAAGGGGCAGAAAATCGTGGTTGCCTCTGACTTTGATGTGGATGGGATTTTTGCGGGAATGGTGCTGTTGACGGGACTTGAACGGCTGGGGGCGGACGCCCGCATCAAAACGCCTCATCGGACGCTGGAAGGATACGGCCTGAATCTTCGGATTGTCGAAGAAGCCTATCAGGAAGGAGCCGGTCTGCTCATTACCTGTGATAATGGAATCGCCGCTTTTGAAGCGCTGGAGAGAGCCTGGGAACTGGGACTGCCGGTGGTGGTAACGGATCACCACGAGGTGGCCTATGAGAGTTTGGAGGACGGCACCCGCCGGTATCTGCTGCCCAAGGCAGATGCCATTATTAACCCTAAACAGCCGGACTGTCCTTATCCCTTTCATGAGCTTTGTGGCGCGGCAGTAGCCTTTAAGCTGGTGCAGATCTTATATGAAGAGAAGGGGATTAGCTTGGAAGAACTGGATCCGCTGTTAGAATATACGGCCATAGCAACGGTGGCGGATGTAATGGATCTTATGGAGGAGAACCGGATTCTGGTGAAGGAAGGGCTGAAACGCCTGGCGCGGACCAGGAATATCGGACTGCAGGCGCTGATGCAGGTGAACCAGCTGGATCCGAAGAATATCTCGGCTTATCATATAGGGTTTATTCTCGGCCCTTGCTTTAACGCGGCAGGACGTCTGGAAACAGTGGAACAGGCATTCCAGCTATTGCGATGTACGAATGCGAAGGAAGCGTACCGCCTTGCCGTGGCGTTGAAGGAACTGAATGACTCCCGTAAAGACATGACACGGAAGGGCGTAGAGCATGCAATTTGGCAGATCGAAGGTGCTGACTGGAAACAGGATCCGATCCTGGTAGTAGCGCTGGAAGACTGCCATGAGAGTCTGGCGGGAATCATTGCCGGGCGGCTGCGAGAGCGTTATTACCGGCCGGTCATTGTATTGACAGCCGTAGAAGATGGCTATAAAGGCTCCGGGCGTTCGATTGAAGCTTATCATATGTTTGAGGGACTGCAGGCATGCCGTCCTCTCTTAACCCGGTTTGGCGGACATGCCATGGCGGCAGGTCTGTCCCTCTCCCGTGAAAACCTGCCTCTTCTCAGGGAACGCCTGAATCGGGATGCCCATTTGACAGAAGCAGATCTAACGCCGGTGGTGCGGATTGATGTTCCGATGCCCCTCCAATATATACGCGAGGATCTGATCCTTCAATTGGAGTATTTAGAACCATTTGGCAAAGGGAACCGCAAACCCCTGTTTGCCGAGAAGGATTTCCGGATACGGAAAGCGGCTATTATCGGTAAAAATCAAAATGTATTGAAAATGCGGATTGCAAATTCTGCCGGTACCCTGATGGATGCCCTGTATTTTGGGGATGTACAGGAATTTGGCGAAAGTGCAATTCGGGAGTATGGGGAGGAAATGTGGCAAAGAGCCTTTAGTGGGGAAGATAATGGAATGCAGGCATCCTTTGCGTATTATCCGTCCATAAATGAATATAAGGGGAATAAGACCCTGCAGGTTATCATCCAGAATTACCGGATACAGGAGGCGTTATGATCACAAGCACATCCAATTCACAGGTGAGGCAGATCGCGGCGCTGCAGACAAAGGCAAAGCTGCGGGACGAGTTAAGGCTTTTTGTAGCGGAAGGTACGAAAATGGTAGAGGAACTGCCGGAAGTACTACTGCAAAAGGTATTTTGCTCCGTGTCTTATGCAAAAAATAAAAAAAATTTAAATTTTTCAAAAAAATTTTTACCGGAGGTAGTGCCAGATCTTGTGTTTTCTCACATGTCGAATACTAAGACCCCACAGGGGATTTTGGCAGTAGCCAGGCAGCCGGAATATACCATAGAGGACTTGTTTACCGGCGGGCCGATCATTATTTTGGAGAGTTTGCAGGACCCGGGGAATCTGGGAACGATTCTCCGCACCGGAGAGGGGGCCGGTATCGGAGGTGTGCTTGTCAACCGCGAGACAGTGGATTTTTATAATCCGAAGGTGGTTAGAAGTACAATGGGGTCTTTGTACCGGGTTCCGCATCTGGTGTGTCCGGATTTGGAGGAGAGCGTCAAGGCCTTGAAAATGCGTGCTTTTCATGTATATGCAGCGCATCTTGACGGAGCCCAAAATTATACGGAAGGAGATTACAGAGAAAAGACGGCATTCCTGATCGGAAATGAAGGCAACGGTCTGACGGACCGGCTGGCAAAAACGGCGGATACTTTTCTGCGGATTCCGATGGAAGGGAAGGTGGAATCTCTGAATGCGGCAGTTGCCGCTGCCATCTTGATGTATGAAGCACATCGGCAGAAGCACTAATTACAATTGTTAGGGAGTATCCGAAAGGGTACTCTTTTTTTTGTCGAAAAAGTGGGGGTACCAAACACAAAATGTTGTGTTTGTAGGTCCAAAGTGGGAGGGGTTGACATTCTTTTGAAATAGTGCTATATTACTTCTGTAACATTTGCGTAACAAAGTAAATAGTTTGGTAATATACGGAGCGACAACAAAGCAAATTTAGGGGGTTTATATGAGGAAGAAAATGCGTGGCCGGATTATCTATACGATGATCACCGCAATGCTTTGCCTTCAGTTGGCCTACGCGGCAATCCGTACCGAATCTGTCAATCATGTGCAGGCAGCTGCTGGAGAGACAGAACCTGCTGATGCACAGCAGTCAAACAATTCATACAACGAGGGGATTTTACCTGTAATCAGTCTGCAGTTTCCGCAAGTGGGAACTTTGTATGACACGGATATTCAGGGGGAGGATACGGCAGAAACGACTGCGCCGGCCGAGGAGACCGCCGAACTGGTCCCGGAAACACCGGTTCAGGAGAATGCGGTATATTTTGCGGCAAGTATCAATTTAGAAGCACTGGAAGCACAGGCTGCCCAGAATATACCGGAAGAAACGGAAGCAGCGGTTCCCCAGGTTACCGCCGCGGATCTAAGAGCAGAACAATTAGCAGAGAAACTGAAGACAGAAGAAGACGCTGCCTCGGAAAGTGAGGAAGAAGCCCGGAACCTTGCCCTGATTGGGAAGATTGCTGTGGCAGATGTGACACTCGCTTTGAATGTCCGGCAGGAGCCGACGGAAGAGTCGGAACTGTTGGGACGCCTATACCGGGGAACCGGCGCGAAGATTCTGGAAATTCAGGATGAATGGGCCAGGGTTTCATCTGGCGTGCTCTCCGGGTGGGTGCTGAAGGAGCATCTGGTAACAGATGAAGCAGCCAGTGCCTTAATGGAATCGATAAATCCGCAGGTAGCAACCGTCGTAGCCACAGAACTTTGTGTGCGTGCGAGCGCAGATGATGAAGCAAACATTTTAACGACCGTAGGGTCGGGTGCACAGTTCCCTGTCCTTGAGATTAGCGGCAGCTGGGTGAAGATCCAGCTCACGACCCGGGTAGAAGGTTATGTTCATGCGGAATATGTTTCCGTGGAAAAGGGGTTGTTCGTAGGGGTTCTCCTTGCAGATGAAGCAGAGCTTCAGCAGGAGGTGAACGAGCGTGAGGCTTCACGTGAAGCAATAGCGCAGGAAGCGAAAAGAGCCGCTTCCAGTAAGAGTTCCTCTTCCAGCAGTAAAAGCTCCTCTTCAAGCAGCTCCTCCGGCAGTTCTTCTTCCGGCAGCTCCTCTTCTGGTGGTTCCAGTTCCGGTAAAAGCAGCACAAGTTCTGAGAATTCCGGAGCTAATGAGTCCGTCAGTACGCAAAGCTCGAGTTCGGATGACGGCTGGGTAAGTATGGGGACCTTTAAAATTACCGCTTATTGCGCATGCTCCAAGTGTAATGGGGGCAATGCAGGCAAGACGTCTTCCGGGGCAACGCCCAGTGTCGGTTATACACTGGCGGCAGATACTTCCGTACTTCCGATTGGAACAAAGGTAAAGATCGAAGGCAAAGATAGCATATACTGTGTAGAAGATACCGGTGTACGTGGAAAAACTATTGACCTGTTTGTCTCTTCCCATTCCGGGGCATATGAATGGGGCGTACGCTACAGAGAGATCTGGGTACAGAAATAAGAAGTGCAATCGGAGAGAGGCAGCATTCTGAAGAATGCTGCCTCTCTTGATGTACGCGAAGGCAGTCCGCCTGACGCCTCCGGTCAAGGCGGTGCTTGCTTAACGCGCACTGCCGTAAGATTTGTGACTCTCCAGGGAGTGATCGTACAGTTCAAATAATTCGCTGACGGTTACCAACGTATAACCTTCATCCAACAATTTCGGTACCAGGATCTCGACTGCATCGGCGGTAGATCCATAGATATCATGCATAAGGACAATAGAACCGCCCCGGATGTTGTCCATAGTAACCTTCACAATAGCATCCGCATCTTTTGACTTCCAGTCCTGCGTATCTACATCCCACAGGATAATGGGCATGTCTACCTGAGATTTAACCGAATCCTTGGCGTTGCCATAAGGAGGACGGAACAGTTGGACCTTTTGCCCGGAAGCTTCCTCAATGATCTGACAGCTTTTTGTGATTTCGGAGGAAATCGTTTCTGCGGAAGCCTTGTTCAGGTCACAGTGACTGTATGTATGGGTTCCGATCTCACATCCAAGATCTGCGGCGCGCTTTACTGCGGCGCTGCCGCTGTTAGGGAACCATTCCTTTATTGCAATTGCCTGTACAAAAAAAGTGGCCTTTACATTATACTGTTCCAGTACATTCAGAATCCGGTTCGTGGGATCCGTGCCGGATGTGTTCGGCCCGTCATCGAAGGTCAAGGCAATTACCTTGCTTAGATCCATATCGCTTGGGGGAACAGATGTCTCCGGGCTTGTCTCCTCGGAAGATTCCGCGGTACTGGAGGATTCTGCCGTGGTAACAGGGGTGCCCAGACTAGGGATGGTAACATCCAGTATTGCGGGGCCGTCTGTCGGTGTCTCGGCAGCAGTGGGCTCCGTTGCAGCCGGTGTGCTTACCGGGGCATTCGCCTCTACGGTCTGGTTGCTGCAGGAGGTCAGGGAAAATGTCAAAGTAAGAGCCAGCCCAAAGACCAGCAGCTTTGAAAAGTATTTCATCGTTTGTAACCTCTTTTTCATAATATGTATTATCTATAGCTTTATTGTAGCAAAAAGGGCAGGAAAGAACAAGTGTCAAACTATTAAGATTAACTAAAAAATTTTTCCAAAGGTATTTGTATTGTATTTGAAGCGAAAATAAGGTACAATGATTGTGAATAAATTTGCAGGTTTAGACAAAGGAGGAAGACATGGAGTCAATCTATTGGCTATTGTTGTTCGTAGTCTTGTTAGGGATCGAAATTCTGACCCTGGGCCTCACAACGATCTGGTTTGCAGGCGGCGCGCTGGCAGCTTTTGCGGCAGCTCTTCTGAACGTGGAATTGGTATTCCAGCTTCTGCTCTTTGCCGCTGTGTCACTGGTTCTTTTGTTCTTTACGCGCCCCTTGGCGAAGAAATATTTAAACCTTAAGACAGTTCGGACCAACGCGGAAAGTCTGGAGGGGCGTCATGCCAGAGTTACCGAGACGATTGATAACATTCAGGCCAAGGGGAGTGTTACGATTGACGGCATGGTCTGGAGTGCCCGGTCAGGGGCGGATGAGGAGATCATACCGGCAGGTGTGTTGGTGAAAATCCTGCGGATCAGCGGAGTAAAACTAATTGTGGAGAAATCCGAGGAGGAAAAAATATGAACATCGAACAATATTTAGGTATTGCAATAATCGTGATCCTGATCGTGATATTGTTGGCAACGCTGGCTTCCTGTATTAAGATTGTGCCGCAGGCGACGGCCATGATTGTAGAACGTCTGGGCGCCTATATAGGCACCTGGTCCGTAGGTCTTCATTTTAAAATGCCTTTTGTTGACAGGATTGCCCGCAGGGTGAATCTGAAGGAGCAGGTCATTGACTTTAAGCCTCAGCCGGTAATCACGAAGGATAATGTAACCATGCAGATTGATACGGTTGTATTTTTCCAGATTACCGACCCGAAACTGTTCGCATATGGAGTGGAGAATCCGCTGATGGCGATCGAGAATCTGACCGCCACCACACTCCGGAATATTATTGGTGATCTGGAGCTGGATGAGACCTTGACTTCACGTGAGCTGATTAATACCAGGATGCGGGCACTGCTGGATGTGGCGACCGATCCCTGGGGGATTAAGGTGAACCGTGTAGAGCTGAAGAATATTCTTCCGCCGACTGCGATTCAGGACTCCATGGAGAAGCAGATGAAGGCAGAGCGTGAACGCCGTGAGAAGATTCTGCAGGCAGAAGGTGAGAAGCGTTCCACGATTCTGGTGGCAGAGGGCCATAAGGAATCGGCGATTTTGGAAGCACAGGCAGAAAAAGAAGCTGCTATTCTGCGGGCTGAAGCAAGGAAAGAAGCAATGATCCGTGAAGCGGAAGGCGAAGCATCCGCCATTCTGAAGGTACAGGATGCGAATGCAGAGGGTATCCGCCTGATCCGTGAAGCCGGAGCCGATGCCGCGGTGCTGCAGATAAAGAGTCTGGAAGCTTTTGCCAAAGCGGCGGATGGCCAGGCGACCAAGATTATCATTCCCTCGGATATTCAGGGAATTGCTGGCGCAGTGCGCTCCCTTGTAGAGGTTGCGAAGGACTGACGGTGAGTGAAAACGCTTTGCTGTAATGCGAACGATTGTAGAATCCCGACATATCCTGTATTACCTAAGGGGATACAGGATATATTTTTGCCTCATGGCAGAATTCGCGCAGCAGATGTTATAAATAACTACGGAGGAACCTCATGATTGTAGATTTTCATACTCATGTCTTCCCGAATGCAATGGCAGAGAAGACGATTCAAGCCCTGTATCAGGCGGGCAATATGAAACCCTATACCGATGGGACCCTGGACGGCCTGAAGCGGTCCATGGAGCAGGCCGGCATTGATTTGTCCGTGGTGCTGCCGGTGATGACCAGGCAGGGGCAATTCTCCGGCATCCATGCCTTTGCCGAAGAAATCAATTGTCAGGAGAGCCGGGTGCTGTCCTTTGGCGGAATTCATCCGGAGGCAGAGGATTGCCGGGAGGAGATTAAGAAGCTCAAAGTTATGGGGTTTGCCGGGATCAAGATCCACCCGGATTATCAAAAGACCTATATAGACGATATCCGTTACCTCCGGATTCTGGATCTGGCGGCAGAAGAAGGGCTGATTGTGGTAACCCATGCGGGTTTCGATCCGATTTCGCCGGACCGCATTCATGCCAGTGTAGAGCGGATCGAAGAAGTATTGAGGCAGGTGGATAGTGGACGGCTGGTTCTGGCGCATATCGGCGGCATGTATAGCTGGGATGCGGTGGAAGAGCGGCTGGCAGGCGCGAATGTATACTTTGATCTTAGTCAGCTTCCGAAGATGGACGGAGAGCAATTTCGCAGAATCTGCCGGAAGCATGGAGCCGGGCGTCTGCTGTTTGCATCCGATTCCCCTTGGGTAGGGCAGGAGGAAACACTCCGCTGTCTGCAGGAAATGCGGTTGACAGAAGAAGAGAATCGACAGATATTGTGTGAGAATGCCTTGGGTCTGTTAGGGAGGTTATAAGAAGTTGGACAGAGCAAAAAAGATTATCCGGGAAATGCTTCCCTACATCATTCTGTTGGCAGTGGTATTATTGATTCGGATTTTTATCCTAATCAATGCAACGATCCCTTCAGAATCCATGGAGAACACAATTATAGCAGGTACCCGGGTGATGGGGTTAAAGTGCAGCTATTGGTTCTCCGACCCGCAGAGGGGGGATGTGGTCGTATTTCCCGCACCGGATGAGCCGGAGATCCCCTATGTCAAACGGATTATCGGACTTCCGGGTGAGACCGTCGAGATTCGGGATGGCGTTACTTATATCAATGGAGAAGCGCTGGAAGAAGACTACCTGGCAGAACCCATGCAGGGAAACTTCGGTCCTTATTATGTACCGGAGGAATCCTACTTCGTAATGGGAGATAACCGGAACCATTCCAAGGATGCCCGATATTGGCAGAATACTTTTGTATCAAAGGACACAATATGGGGAAAGGTCTACTTTTCCTATTGGCCAAAGTTGAGTTGGATAAATTAATACTGGATTTTTTGTACATACCGTGTTATAATGCTAAATTGACTAAATTAAATCATAAGTAAAAAGGTACTTATAAATCAAGGAGGAAACACATCATGAGTGTTAATGTAGAGAACCTGGAAAAAAATCTTGTCAAGCTGACGGTAGAGGTGCCGGTGGAGGACCTGGAGAAAGGCATCAATAAGGTCTATCTGAAAGCCAGAAATCAGATTGCCCTGCCCGGCTTCCGCAAAGGCAAAGCACCCCGCAAGATGATTGAACAGGCATATGGAGCAGACGTATTTATGGAAGATGCCATAAATGAGCTGGTTCCGGAAGCTTATGAGGCAGCCTGTGAGGAATCTAAGCTGGAGATCGTATCCCAGCCGGAGATCGCCTATGAGCAGGTAGAGGTCGGTAAGCCGGTAATCTTTACAGCGACCGTAGCGATAAAGCCGGAGGTGGCCCTGGGCGAATACAAAGGACTGTCGGTTGAGACGGAGACAGCGGAAGTAACGGAAGAGGATATTCTGGCGGAGCTTGCCAAAGAGCAGGATAAAAACTCCACCACGATTACGATAGAAGACAGAGCGGTTACAGACGGTGACATGGTCGAACTGGATTTTGAAGGTTTTGTAGAGGGAGAAGCATTTGAAGGCGGCAAGGGAGAGAACTTCCCCCTGACCATCGGTTCTCACTCCTTTATTGATACCTTTGAAGAGCAGCTGGTCGGTACTGCAATCGGTGAGGAGAAGGAGGTCAATGTGACCTTCCCCGAAGAGTATCATGTAGAGGAGCTGGCCGGCAAGCCCGCACTGTTCAAGTGTGTGATCAAGGGCATCAAAGCAAAAGAGCTGCCGGCACTGGATGATGAATTTGCCGGCGAAGTATCGGATTTTGAAACCCTGGAGGAATACAAGGCGGATATCCGTGCTAAGCTGGAAGAGGCAAAGGCCAAGACTGCTAAGACAGCCAAGGAGGATGCGCTGGTTGATAAGGCAGTGGAGAATGCTTCGATGGAGCTGCCGGATCTGATGATTGCTTCCCAGGCCAGAACGATGGTACAGGAGTTCAGCCAGCGACTGCAGGCACAGGGACTTTCTATGGAACAGTACATGCAGTATACCGGACAGACTATGGATCAGATGATCGAGGAAATGAAGGGACAGGCCACGAAGCGTATCGAGACCCGCCTGGTGCTGGAGGCCGTTGCGAAGCAGGAAGGCATTGAAGCTTCTGCAGAAGATATAGAAAAAGAAATCGAAGAGATGGCAAAGGGCTATGGAATGGAAGTAGACCAGATCAAGTCCTTTATCACCGAAGAACAGAAGGAGCAGATGAGAGAAAATATTGCCGTGCAGAAGGCACTGGATCTGCTTTACGAAACAGCAAAATAGTGAAGACGGAAACTGTCACTCCGAATACCAATCGGGGTGACAGTATTAGACTTTTTCGGCAGGAACCGGATAATGTTTCCTGCCTGATCTGCACAGCAGAAATCCAAGAATAGGGAGTGAAACAAAATGAGCTTAGTTCCTTACGTAATTGAGTCCACGAGCCGTGGAGAGCGTTCCTATGATATTTATTCCAGACTTTTAAAAGACCGCATTATTTTCCTGGGAGAAGATGTAAATGATGTGACTGCCAGTCTGATTGTGGCACAGCTGCTTTTTCTGGAATCGGAAGATCCGGGGAAAGATATTCAATTCTATATTAACAGCCCGGGCGGATCTGTCACGGCAGGAATGGCAATTTATGATACAATGCAGTATATTAAGTGCGATGTTTCGACTCTCTGCATTGGAATGGCCGCCAGCATGGGATCGTTCCTGCTGTCTGGAGGTACAAAGGGCAAACGTATGGCTCTGCCGAACGCAGAGATTATGATTCATCAGCCTGCGGGGGGAGCCCAGGGCCAGGCTACCGAGATCAAAATCGTGGCAGAGCATATCATTAAGACCCGTGAAAAGCTGAATCGGATTCTGGCAGCCAATACAGGTCAGCCGATTGAAGCAATTGAGCGCGACACGGAGCGCGACTATTATATGACGGCTGAAGAAGCAAAGGCATATGGGCTGATTGATGAGGTTATCAGCAGCCGGTAAGGAGTAAAAATGGCAAAAGGATTAGATAGTCAGCTGTACTGCTCGTTCTGCGGCAAGTCTCAGGCACAGGTGCAGAAGCTGATTGCTGGAAATAAGAAAGACGTATATATCTGTGATGAGTGTGTGGATCTTTGCGCCGAGCTTCTGGAAGAAGAATTCGAGGAGCTGGGACGCCCGTCACAGTTTCAGAGTATTGAACTCAAAAAGCCGAAGGAGATCAAGGCATTTCTGGACCAGTATGTAATCGGACAGGATGAAGCGAAACGCGTGTTGTCTGTAGCTGTCTATAATCACTACAAGCGAATTACGACAGACCAGATGCATGAAGTGGATATTCAAAAGAGCAATGTCCTGATGCTGGGGCCTACCGGATCCGGTAAGACCTTCCTGGCGCAGACCATTGCCAAAATGCTAAATGTTCCCTTCGCAATTGCCGATGCTACCGCATTGACGGAGGCTGGTTATGTAGGAGAGGACGTTGAGAATATCCTGCTGAAGATCATCCAGGCAGCCGATTATGATATTTCCAAAGCAGAGTATGGTATTATTTATATTGATGAAATTGATAAGATTACGAAAAAGTCCGAGAATGTATCTATTACCCGGGATGTTTCCGGGGAAGGAGTGCAGCAGGCGCTCCTGAAGATTCTGGAGGGTTCGGTGGCCAATGTACCTCCTCAGGGCGGCAGAAAGCATCCCCATCAGGATATGTTCCAGATTGACACCACCAATATTCTGTTCATCTGCGGCGGCGCTTTTGAAGGGTTGGAGAAGATGATCGAAAACCGGATGGGTGCCAGCTCTCTTGGCTTCCACGCGAAGATCAATGAGAGAAGTGATCAGAGCCAGGGACAGCTATTAAAGCAGGTGATGCCTCAGGATTTGGTGAAATATGGTCTGATTCCGGAGTTTGTGGGACGTGTACCGGTTACGGTATCGCTGGAGCCACTGGATGAAGAGGCCCTGGTAAAGATTCTGACAGAGCCGAAGAATGCGATTGTACGTCAGTATCAGCGCCTGTTTGAACTGGACGGCGTGGAACTGGAATTCTCCGAGGATGCGATCCATGAGATTGCAAAGAAGTCCTATGAGCGAAAGATCGGAGCCCGCGGCCTGCGTTCCATTATGGAGAAATGCATGATCGATCTGATGTATGAAATCCCATCGGATGAAACCATCGGCAAATGCATAGTAACCGCCGATGTGGTCAAGGGAATCGGTGATCCCGAAATCACGATGCGCGATGTAGTGGTTCCGGTCAAGAAGACTCTGGGACGAAAAAACACAGATGAAATAGCATAAGATAAGAATTTGGCTGCTGCATTTTGCAGCAGCTTCTCTTACCGTAAAAGGGAGGATAAACGTATGAGAATACCAGTGGTGGCACTGCGAGGTCTCACCGTATTGCCCAAAATGCTGATGCATTTTGATGTGAGCCGTAAGAAATCCATTGCTGCAGTAGAACGTGCAATGATTCAGGATCAAAAGATTTTTATTGTTAGCCAGAGGGATGAAGCAACAGCGGATCCGGATGAAAATGATTTACATCGTATGGGAACCGTCGGGACCATTAAGCAGCTGCTTAAGCTGCCGGAAAATATAATCCGTGTGCTGGTAGAAGGCATGGAACGGGCAGAGTTGGTCGAGCTGGTCGGCGAAAGCCCCTTTTTAGAGGCGGAAGTGGAGCTGGCTCCTTATACAGAGGACGTAATCAGCCCTGTAGAAGCGGAGGCCATGTCACGCTGTCTAAAGGAAAACATTGAGCATTATGCCAAGCTGACGCCATCCTTTGGCGAAGCAGGAGCAAAGCAGCTGTTAGCGATTGCAGCATTAGAAGAGCTGATGGATCAGACCATGATCCGTATCCCGATCAGTCCGGCGAGCCGGCAGGAGCTTCTGAATCTGGACTCTACTTATGCACGTTATCATGTGCTGAATGGACTGCTGAACAACGAGATCGATATTATCCTTATGAAGCAGGATATTCAGGGACGGGTGAAATCCCGGATTGATAAGAATCAGAAGGAGTACATTCTCAGGGAGCAGATCAAGGTACTCCGGGAAGAACTGGGCGAAGATGACAGCAGTGACGCGGATTTGTTTGAAAAGCAGTTAAAGAAGCTGAAAGCACCGGCAGAAGTGAAGGCTAAAATCGCGAAAGAAATCCGGCGGTTTCGGATGATGCCCTCCGGCAGTCAGGAGGGAACCGTCAGCCGTACTTATATTGAGACGCTCCTGGAGCTTCCCTGGCAGAAGGTCTCCAAAGAGAGTAAGGACATTGTAAAGGCCGAGAGGGTTCTGCATGAGGATCACTATGGCATGGAGAAAATCAAGGAACGGATTCTGGAATACCTGGCAGTCCGTGCCCTTACCGGAAAGGGAGAGGGATCCATACTCTGTCTGGTGGGACCTCCCGGAACGGGTAAGACGTCGATCGCCCGTTCGGTAGCACGTGCGCTGGATAAGCAGTATGTGCGCATATGCCTGGGCGGTGTACGGGATGAAGCAGAGATCCGCGGACACCGCAGAACCTACATCGGAGCCATGCCTGGCCGGATTGCCGCGGGAATGAAGCAGGCAGGGGTGGCGAATCCCCTAATGCTGTTAGATGAGATAGACAAGGTGAGCAAGGACTATAAGGGCGATACCTCGTCGGCCCTGCTGGAGGTGCTGGATTCAGAGCAGAACAGCATGTTCCGGGATCATTATGTGGAGCTTCCGATCGATTTGTCCCAGGTACTGTTCATTGCAACGGCCAATTCCACAGAGACGATTCCGGGACCGCTGCTGGACCGGATGGAGATTATTGAGGTTACCAGCTATACGGAGAATGAGAAATATCATATTGCCACGGAATACCTGGTTAGTAAGCAGCTGGCGAAGAATGGTTTGACGCCGGAGCAGCTTACCATCAGCGAGAAGGCCATGCGTAAGATTATTCACAATTATACCAGAGAAGCCGGTGTCCGGAATCTGGAACGCCAGATCGGGGATATTTGCCGCAAGACAGCCAGAGAAATCCTGGAGAATAAACGGGACCATGTAAAGCTCATAGAAAGCGATCTGGAGAAATGTCTGGGCAAGGAACGGATTTCCTTCACTGCGGCTAATGAAGAGGACCAGGTAGGAATTGTCCGGGGTCTGGCCTGGACCAGTGTTGGCGGTGATACACTTCAGATTGAAGTTAATATTATGCCCGGTGAAGGGAAGCTGCAGCTGACAGGCAAGCTGGGAGAGGTAATGAAGGAGTCTGCCCAGACGGGAATTAGCTATATTCGTTCGGTGGGGGCAGAATATAAAATCGAATCCGATTTCTTTGAGAAGCATGATATTCATATTCACATACCGGAAGGAGCGGTGCCTAAGGATGGTCCCTCTGCAGGTATCACGATGGCGACGGGTGTGTTGTCTGCGATCACAGGCCGGAAGGTAAAGGCGGATCTGGCCATGACCGGAGAAATTACGCTGCGGGGCAGGGTGCTGACGATCGGCGGACTGAAGGAGAAGCTGCTGGCAGCTAAAATGGCCGGAATCCATCTTGTATTGGTGCCGGAGAAGAATCGGCCGGATGTGGAAGAGCTTTCGTCAGAAATTACCGGAGGCCTGGATATTGTCTATGTTTCCTCCATGGAAGAGGTTATCAGGAGGAGCTTTGTATGATCATTAAAACTGTGAATCTGGAAACGGTCTGCGGTGTCACAAGTGTCCTGCCGGAGAATGATAAGCCGGAGTTTGCTTTTGTGGGCAAGTCGAATGTGGGTAAATCTTCATTGATTAATGCCCTGATGAACCGGAAGTCCTATGCCAGAACTTCCGCCCAGCCCGGTAAAACGCAGACGATAAACTTTTATAACATCAACGATGCCCTGTATCTGGTGGACTTGCCGGGCTACGGTTATGCCAAGGTCTCTCCTGTAGAAAAAGAGCGCTGGGGCCGGATGATTGAACGCTACCTGCAGAAATCCCAGGTGCTGCAGAAGGTGTTTCTGCTGGTGGATATCCGCCATTCACCGGGTGAAAATGATCAGTTGATGTATAATTGGGTGGTACATAATGGTTACAAACCGATTATTATTGCCACAAAGGCAGATAAAATCAAACGCAGCCAGCTGCAGAAGCAGCTGAAGATGATCCGGGAAGGCCTGGGAATCGGCAGTGATGTGACGGTGATTCCTTTTTCCGCTGAGACAAAGCAGGGGCGGGAAGAAATTTACGCATTGCTAGTGTAATGTACCGCTCACAATTAGCAAAACTGCACTCTTATTTTGCTAATTATGAGCGGTACATTACACTAAAGCCGGAGGGAGAGAACAATGGAGGCGAAATTAGCGGAATTACAGAGCAGAGCCCTGCAGGATCCGGATCTCCGTGCACGGCTGCTGGCAACCAGACAGACAGCGGAACCGTTGGAGGAATTCTGCGCAGTCTGCCGGAGTCTGGGGTATGTAATCACCCCAGGGGATATTTTGTCCATGGGAGAGACCTTTCATGCAGCAATGCTCCGCAGCGTCAATGGCGGTGGAGTAGAGGCGCCGGACGATGGCTGGATTGATGCTTATGAGCAATTCTTTGCGGCCCTATAAAGACGGAAAAGGGATTCACAGATGGGCAGCAGCTTCTGCTGCCTTCATCTTGCTCAGCTCGCTGATGGCCAGAGGAATTGCCAGCATAGCCGTGCAGAAATCCGCTGTGGGCTGAGCCAGCTGAATGCCGGTCAGACCCAGGACCTGCGGCAGAATCAGAATCGCCGGCAGGAAGAAAATACCCTGGCGGGCCATCGCCAGAACAGTTGCCCGGGTGGTGCGCCGGATAGCCTGGAGCATCATGCTGGTAAAGGAGTTAAAAGACATCAGCGGAAAAACGAAACATTGGAATTGTAAGGCCTGGGCCCCGATCAAAATGACGTCGGGGTCCTCTTTTCGAAATTGCATTACAATTTCCGGGGCAAAAAAGTAACCGACGACAGCCAGTACCACAAGAAATCCGAAGGTGGACTTGATGCAGAACCAGAAGGCCTGGCGGACTCTTCCATAGAGCCTGGCGCCATAGTTAAAGCCGCAGACCGGCTGAAAGCCATGGCCGAAGCCTACTAATGCAGAATAGGCGAAGGCAAACACCCGGTTCACAATGCCCATGGCAGCAATGGCTGCATCGCCATAAATACCGGCGCTGTGGTTCAGTACCATAGTAGCAATGCTGATTAAGCTCTGGCGGCAAAGGGAAGGCAGTCCTCCCTGGAGCATTTCCTTGAAATAGAGAAGGCTGGGACGAAAGTTCCGTAAGCGGATGGCGATATTTCCGCCCCGATAAGAACAGATGAGCAGCAGCACGAAGCTTACAAATTGGCTGATGATCGTCGCCAGCGCCGCACCACCTACGCCCATGTCAAAGGTAAAGATAAACAGTGGATCCAATGCAATATTTAAGATGGCGCCGAACAGGATGCCAATCATGCCATAGACCGCGCTTCCCTGAAAGCGCAGCTGCACGTTCAGGCAGAGAGCGGCTGTCATATAGGGTGCACCGATTAAAATGTATTGGAGATAGTCCTTGGCATAGGGCAGAATGGTATCCGTGGCCCCCAGCAGTCTGGCAAATGGTTCCAGAAAGAGCAGGCCAAAGACCGTGATTAATAATCCAAAGAACAGGGAAGAGAAAAATCCGAGAGCAGACATTTTCGAAGCCTGCTCCACCTTATGTTCTCCAAGTTTCCGTGACATATAATTTCCGGAACCCTGTCCGAAAAAAAATCCAAAGGCTTGGATAATGGCCATCAGTGAAAAGACGATTCCTACGGCGCCAGAAGAACTGGTGTTGATTTTGCCCACAAAATAGGTGTCCGCCATGTTGTAAAAGTTCGTAATCAGCATGCTGATGATGGTAGGAACCGCCAGTTTACAGATTAGCTTTGGTACGGGTGTTTCCGTCATATATTGATACTTCTCTTCATGTGTCATTTGCTCCCTCTCTTCCTGCAGTTCCGAAGAACCTGCTGTTCGTTTCCCCCTACCAATTATGATACTCCAGTTTTTGGGATTTTTCAATTATTAGTGGTCAAAATACCTTTTCCCCCCAACATACTATTTATAGATTTTTCAGAAGTTCATGAAAACTTACGAATCTTCTTGTTGATTTCTGGAGGAAGTAAACTTATAATATACTAGACATGCCATATGTTATTAGGTACATGGCAGATGAAATAAAGGAGATTACAATGGAGAATCCTGGAAATAAGAACAATAAAAACAACGACAATAATAAAAAGAACCAGAATTTTATGATGTTGATGATTGTCGGCATTATGACTTTGTTTATCATGACGATCTTCTCTCGTACAATGACCGGAATAAGCAGCAAGGAGCTGCCTTATGATGAATTTATGCAGAAGGTGCAGTCGGAAGATGTGCAAAAAGTAGTATTTGATGAAGTATACTATAAGATCACAATGACCGTAATAGAAGACGGCGTCGAGAAAACCTACGAGACAGCGATCGTAGGTAGTGTGGAGGAAATAGCCTCGGTACTGACATCCAGGGGTATTTCTTTTGAGGGAACCATTATTGAGAAGACGTCCTTTCTTACGGAGATTATGTTCTACTTGATTCCTATGGCAGGTGTAATGCTGATTTTCAGCTACATGATGCGCAAGGGCGGAGGCGGCGTCATGGGTGTCGGTAAAAGTAATGCAAAGGTCTACATGCAGAAGGAGACCGGTGTTACTTTTAAGGACGTAGCCGGACAGGACGAGGCAGAGGAGTCCCTGGTGGAAATCGTGGATTTCCTTCACAATCCCGGCCGCTATACGGGAATTGGCGCTAAGCTTCCCAAGGGCGCTCTTTTGGTGGGCCCTCCCGGAACGGGTAAGACGCTGCTGGCAAAAGCCGTAGCAGGTGAGGCGAAGGTTCCCTTCTTCTCGCTGGCAGGTTCCGATTTTGTAGAGATGTTTGTGGGGGTGGGAGCTTCCCGTGTCCGCGACCTGTTCAAGCAGGCACAGCAGCAGGCGCCTTGTATTATCTTTATCGATGAAATTGACGCAATCGGTAAGAGCCGTGATACCCGCTTTGGCGGTAACGATGAGCGGGAGCAGACCTTGAACCAGCTGCTGGCAGAGATGGATGGCTTTGATTCTTCCAAGGGCGTTTTCATACTCGCTGCAACGAACCGGCCTGAGGTGCTGGATCCAGCATTACTCCGTCCGGGACGTCTGGACCGCCGGATTATTGTGGATAAGCCGGATCTGCGCGGACGTGTGAATATCCTTAAAGTGCATTCCAAGAATGTGCACATGGACGATACGGTTGATCTGGATGCCATCGCAATGGCTACCTCCGGCGCGGTAGGCTCAGACCTGGCGAATATGATTAACGAAGCGGCCATTTTAGCGGTTAAGAACAATCGTAATGCCGTATGCCAGGCGGATCTGTTTGAGTCGGTAGAAGTGGTAATTGCCGGTAAGGAAAAGAAAGACCGGATTATGAATGACAAAGAGAAGAAAATGGTGGCGTATCATGAGGTGGGGCATGCGTTGGCAGCCGCTCTTCAAAAGGATGCGGAGCCGGTACAGAAGATTACCATTGTACCTCGTACCATGGGATCCCTTGGTTATGTAATGCAGACGCCCGAAGAGGAGAAATTCCTGATGACAAAGGCTGAGTTAGAGGCTGAGCTGACGACCCTGCTGGCCGGCCGGGCTGCAGAGGAAATTTTCTTCGCTTCCGTATCGACAGGTGCTTCTAACGATATTGAGAAGGCAACGAAAGTGGCCAGAGCCATGGTTACCCGTTTTGGCATGAGCGAAGAGTTCGGCCTGATGGGACTGGAGACGATTGAAGGGCAGTATCTGGACGGCCGTGCCGTGATGAATTGCGGCGATGAGACGGCCGCGATGGTCGACGGTGTTGTGAAGCAGATGCTGAAAGAAAGCTATGACAAGGCCAAAGAGATGCTGAACAAGAACCAAAATGCTCTGAAACGGATTGCGGCCTTCCTGGTGGAGAAGGAAACCATCACCGGTAAGGAATTTATGAGGATTCTCCGTGAGGTCCAGAATGAAGCCGCATCTAAAGAAGCTGCTCCGGAGATAAAGGCAGAACCGGTGGACGCAGTACCTGCGCAGCAGGAAGTTCTGGTATCTTCAGAGGCAGAGGAAGTCTTGAAGGCAGCAGAGCCGCATGAACCGGAGGAATAATCCTGAAGGATCCAGAGTATCGCGCCTGCCTTACTCTGGATCCTTCCTTTCGCTTGGAATGATGATTGTGTTATAGAATTTGTGATAGAACTTTCCGGAGGTTTTTTACTATGTTTGACATCAAAGAAGAATTAAAAAAGCTGCCGGAGAAGCCGGGTGTCTATTTAATGCATGATCAGGAGGACCACATTATCTATGTGGGAAAGGCGGTCAATCTGCGGAACCGGGTTCGCCAGTATTTTCAAGGCAGTGGGAATAAAGCCCCGAAGATCCTTCGGATGATCAGTAAAATTGCCTGGTTTGAGACGATTGTAACGGATTCGGAAACAGAGGCACTGGTATTGGAGTGCAATCTGATTAAGGAACACCGGCCGCGATATAATACGATGTTGACCGATGACAAGGGATATCCCTTTATCCGCATTACTATTGAGGAGGATTTTCCACGGGTCATGCTGGCACGTACCGTAAAAAAGGACAAATCTAAATACTATGGCCCCTATACCAGTACAGTCAAGGATACGATCCGGCTGGTACAGAAGCTGTATAAAATCCGCACCTGCAGCCGGAAGCTGCCGGAGGATATCGGGAAGGGGCGTCCTTGTCTGAATCATCACATCGAACAATGCGATGCACCTTGTCAGGGCTCTATCGCCCGGGAGGAATATGCAAGCCAGATTGCAAAGGTGCAGGATTTTCTAAGCGGTAACTATGCACCGGTGCTGCGGATGCTGGAGCAGAAAATGCAAGAGGCTTCAGAGGAACTGGATTTTGAAACGGCCTTGAATTACCGGGAGCTGCTCCACAGCGTCCGTCATCTGGATGAACGTCAGAAGATGGTGGACAATGGAATGGAGAACCGTGATATTGTGGGATTGGCCGTGGATGGGCAGGACGCGATCGTGCAGGTCTTTTTTATCCGGGAGGGCAAGCTGATTGGGCGGGACCATTTTCATGTGCAGGTGGCAGAGGGGGATTCTGATTCCCAGATTGTAACAGATTTTGTGAAGCAGTTCTATGGAGGAACTCCTTTCCTGCCAAAGGAGATTCTGGTGCCGGAGGTGCTGGAGGAAGAGGCGCTGATCCAGGAGTGGCTGTCGACAAAAAGCGGTCATAAGGTCTCTTTGACCGTGCCGAAGCGCGGAGAGAAACACAAGCTCGTGGACCTGGCGGAACGGAACGCTGCGCTGATCCTGTCCCAGGACCGGGAGAAGGTAAAGCGGGAGGAAGCCAGGACCATTGGTGCTGTGCGTCAGCTGGAGGAGCTTTTGGGGCTCCCGAACCTGTATCGTATGGAAGCTTTTGATATTTCCAATATCAGTGGTTTTGCGTCGGTTGGATCCATGGTGGTTTATGAGAAGGGCAAGCCTAAGCGTAACGATTATCGAAAGTTTACGATTAAATCCGTACAGGGGGCGAATGATTATGCTTCTATGCGGGAGGTGCTGACCCGCCGGTTTACCCATGGAATTCAAGAAATGCAGACTCTTCGGGAGAGAGGAATGGAGGATCAGTATGGAAGCTTTAGCAGCTTTCCGGATTTGATCCTGATGGACGGCGGAAAAGGACAGGTGAATATTGCAGAGAATGTGTTAGAGACGCTGGGATTGCGAATTCCGGTCTGTGGAATGGTAAAGGATGACAACCACCGCACCAGGGGCCTGTATTTTCAGAATCAGGAGCTGCCGCTGGACCGCCGGGCCGAAGGCTTCCATCTCATTACGCGGATTCAGGATGAGGCGCACCGATTTGCCATTGAATTTCACCGCAGCCGGCGGGGGAAAGAACAGGTGCATTCGATTTTGGATGACATTGACGGAATCGGGCCCGCCAGACGGAAGGCTCTTATGCGGCATTTCCGTTCTATAGACGCGCTGAGGGAAGCTACCGTGGACGAACTTACGGAACTGCCGGAAATGAACCGCGGTGTGGCACGGGTAGTCTATGCTTTTTTCCATGACGGAGAGATTGTAGACTAACAGTTATGACTTGTTTGGCAATTGATTCTGTGATACACTAAAACCAATGCAAATAAATGAGTCAGGAGGAGGGGGATCATGTCAGAGCTTACCGTTGGACAAATGGCCAGAGCGATGAATTTGAAGACATTGACACCGGATATTGACCCGGAGGGGATCTATATTGAAGCGGAGGATATCAATCGTCCGGCGTTGCAGTTATCCGGTTTTTTTGATCATTTTGACAGTCACCGGGTACAGATTATAGGAAATGTAGAAAACGCCTATCTGAAAACACTGCCACGGGAGAAGAAGCAGGCGGTATTTGAACGATTGTTTGGTTTTAATATCCCTTGTCTTGTATTTTGCGGAGGCCATCAGGCCGATGAGGATATCCTGGAACTGGCTCACAAGCATAACATACCGCTGTTTGCCAGCAAGTGCAGTACGTCGGAAGTTTCGATGCGAATTTTGCGCTATAACCAGGAGCAGCTGGCACCGGTGCTTACCATTCATGGGGTTTTGATCGATGTATTCGGCGAAGGGGTTTTGATTATCGGAGAGAGCGGTATCGGGAAGAGCGAGGCGGCTCTGGAGCTGATTGAGCGGGGACACCGGCTGGTGGCAGATGACGCGGTGGAGTTGCACCGGATTAATGATGAGCTGCTGGTGGGATGCGCGCCGGAGGTGACACGGCACTTTATCGAACTCCGCGGCATTGGTATTATTGATGTGAAAACCTTGTTTGGGGTAGAGAGCGTTAAAAACGAACAGAATGTAGATATGGTAATTCGTCTGGAGGAGTGGGACAGGGAGAAGACATACGACCGTTTGGGCAATACGGACGAATATGTGGAGTATCTGGGAAATAAAATAATTTGTTATTCGATTCCTGTGCGTCCGGGGCGGAACCTGGCGGTTATAGTGGAATCGGCCGCAGTAAACTATCGCCAGAAGAAGATGGGATACGATGCAGTGGAAGAATTGTACAAACGCGTGCATAATAATATGATTAAGAATCGTTAGGAGCGCTTTTATGTGTCACTTTCCAATACGGCTGCGGCAGGCAGCCGGCAGTGCGGCCGTTCAGGAGAAGGAGCCTATGAGCCGTCATACGACCTTTCAGACAGGGGGGCCGGCCGATTATTTTGTAGAGCCGGAGGATGTGAGTTCTCTGACGGCAATGCTGCAGGTATGCCGCCAGGCGGATATACCACATTATATTATGGGAAAAGGCAGCAATCTGCTGGTGGGAGATAAGGGCTACCGGGGCGTGATCTTCCGGATCGGCGAAAAAATGGCGGCCTGCCAGATTGATGGGAGACGGATTTATGCGGAAGCAGGGATTACCCTGACGGCTTTGGCGCGGAATGCTTGTACAGCAGGACTTAGCGGACTGGAGTTTGCGGCCGGAATTCCGGGGACACTGGGCGGCGCTGTGACGATGAATGCCGGCGCCTATGGCGGAGAGATGAAGGATTTTCTGACGGCGGTGCATGTCCTGACGCCTGCAGGCGAGGCCCGATGGATTCCGGCAGAACAGCTGGGACTGGGATATCGGACCAGTGCGGTAGTAAGCCGGAACTTTATTGTACTTGCGGCAGAACTTGCGCTGAAGGAAGGGTTTACGGAGGAGATCCGGGCCCGTATGGCGGATTATGCTGCCAGAAGGCGGGAGAAGCAGCCTCTGGAGTATCCCTGCGCAGGCAGTACCTTTAAGCGGCCGGAAGGACATTTTGCCGGTAAGCTGATTCAGGATGCAGGGCTTAGCGGTTATACGGTGGGCGGCGCCTGCATTTCAGAGAAGCATTGCGGCTTTGTGATTAACAAAGGCGGAGCTACTTCGGCAGATATACTGGGGGTTTGCCGCCATGCGGCGGAAGTGGTAGCCGATCGTTTTCAGATAACACTGGAGATGGAAGTAAAGAAACTGGGAGAGTTTTGATATGTCTTTTTCTGCGCGGACCAAAGAGGAATTATCCCGGCAGCTAAGTTCTGCACGCCATTGTCAGCTGGCAGAGCTGGCTGCGATTATCAGCGCCTGCGGGCAGTACTCAGTACGCCTTAACGGGCGCTTGTTTTTCGTGCTGCAAAGTGAGAATCTGATGGTAGCCAGAAAGGCGTTTCTGCTTCTGCGGGAGACCTTCCGGATTACTCCGGATTTATCGGTAATGGGCAGCGGAGAATGGAAGAAGGGGCGCGTATATACGCTGGCAATCCGGGATTATGAGGATGTAAAGCGGGTCCTGCAGGCGACAAAGCTGCTCTATGAGAATGGCGCGCTTTGTGATTTAGGATTACCGGTAAACCGGATTCTGGTGCGGAGCGTCTGCTGCCGCCGGGCCTATCTGCGCGGTGCCTTCTTGAGCGGGGGTTCCATCAGTGATCCCAATAAATCTTACCACTTTGAAATCGTCTGTACCGGAGAGGAGAAGGCAAAGGATATTCAGCAGATGATTTGCTCCTTTGGTGTGGATGCCAAGATCATAATCCGTAAGCGCTATTATGTGGTCTATGTCAAAGAAAGCGACGGAATTGCCGATCTTTTAAATATTATGGAAGCCCATGTAAGCCTGATGGAAATGGAAAATATCCGGATCCTGCGGGGGATCAGCGGAACCGTGAACCGCAAGGTGAACTGTGAGACCGCTAATCTAAATAAGGTGGTTTCGGCAGCAGTGGAACAGGTGCGGGATATTGAATTGATTCATAGTAAAATTGGTCTGGATCAGCTGCCGCCGGCCTTGCAGGAAATGGCCTATGTCCGGCTCGAAAATCCGGATATGCCGCTGAAAGAGCTTGGCATGCAGATGGATCCGCCGGTGGGCAAATCCGGCGTGAACCATCGGCTGCGAAAATTAAGAGCAATTGCGGAGGAACTGCAGATATGAGCGAATTATGGGTTGATCCTGTAAAATATACGAGCCGGCCGGAGGGGGCGCGTACACCGGGGGAAATGGCGGTCTATGATTTGCTGGAACGGCTGGAGGTCCCTTATATTCGGCTGGATCATGCCCAGATGAAGACGATTGCGGATTGCCGCGAGGTGGATCGGATTCTGGAAATCGCAATGTGTAAGAACCTGTTTTTGTGCAACAGCCAAAAGAGCCGGTTCTATCTTCTTATGATGCCCGGCGAGAAGAAATTTCAGACCAGAGTCCTGTCGAATCAGATCGGGTCGGCCCGTTTGTCCTTTGCAGCTTCGGAATATATGGAAGAATTTCTGGAAATTTCACCCGGTTCCGTAAGCGTGCTGGGATTGATGAACGACCGGGATAACCAGGTGCAGCTGTTAATAGACCGGGATGTCTATGAAAGAGAAGCACTGGGCTGTCATCCCTGCGTGAACACCTCGAGCCTGCGGATTTCCATGGAGGACCTGCTTAAGAAAATACTGCCGGCAATTCATCATGAACCGATGGTGGTGAACTTATAAATTCTTATCATTTACTTATCGTTCTTATCGTTTTGGTTAAAATTCCTGAAAGGATTTCTCCTTCTGAATCGTATTAATAGCAGAGATACAGAAAATCAAGAAAGAAGGAGATCAGGATGAGTAAAATTTGGGCAATGTTGACGGCTGTAATTGCTGCTGCCGGCGCAGGAGGTGCGGCTTCACAGTCTGTGGACCCTACACCGGTACAGGTTAGCTGTATCTGTGAGGCACAGCAGTGTTCGGCAGAGGGAGTATGTGTGCGGGAGAACTGCCTAAGCGAGATCTGCAGCCGGCTTCGGGAGGGTTCCTGCGGCAGGGCGGACTGCCCGAACGGTGCCGCCTGCACGGGAGTAAATTGCATACAGGCTACGGATAGCACAAGCGCCGGGAATCAGAGTACGAGTGCCGGTACAGGCAGTAAAAACCATGGCAGTCAGTACGGCAAAAAGGCGGGCAACTGCGGAAACGGTCACGGAGGCCACCATTAACGGGAGGGCTTCATGAGAACAGAACAGGAAGCAAATCTTGCGATTGAGAAATATGCCGATATGGTACGCAGGATCTGTCTTGTGAATCTGAAGAACAGTCAGGATACGGAGGATGTGTTTCAGGAGGTGTTTCTGAAATACATCCTCCATGACAAAGAATTCGAAAGCGATGCTCATGAAAAGGCATGGCTTATTCGTGTTACGATAAATGCCTGTAAGGATCTGCTGAAGCAATTCTTTCGGCGCAGGGTGACTTCTCTGGAAGCGTTGGTAACGGAACCGACAGGGATACGGGAGGAGAGCCGGGAAGTACTGGATGCAGTGATACAGCTTCCTGCAAAATACCGGGATGTGATTTATCTGCATTATTATGAAGGCTATACAGCTTTGGAGATTGCTTCCATTTTCAAGAGAAACGAAAATACGATCTATACATGGCTGTCCAGAGGAAAAGAACAGTTAAAATCAAGTTTAGGGGGTGAATCCTTTGGAAAATAAGATACGCAGCGCTTTTGATGAAGTAAAGGCGGATGAGGAGTTAAAACAAAATACGGCCGCGTTTCTTCAGAAGGAAAGGCAGAAACAGACGCAGGTACGGCGCAGGCCTTATGCCGCGGCTTATGCCTCCGTGTTTTTACTGGTAATAGCCGGAATCTTCTCATGGAACTTATATTTTACGAAGACCGCCTATGTGGACATCGATGTAAATCCGAGTATTGAATTATCGTTAAACCGTTTTAACCGCGTCATTTACGTCCATGCATACAATGCAGATGCAGAAATCGTGCTGCGAAATGTCAGCATTCGGAATAAAACCTGTGAGGAGGCAGTGGAAATTCTAATCGACGAAATGGACGTTCTCGGTTATCTGGAGAAGCCCGGAATGCTGACGGCGACGGTGCAGGTATCCGATAGCAGCGGAGAAGACCTGCTGGATTCCCTGAGCAGCAGGATCCGGTCCTGCCTTCAGAAATGCCAGGGGAAGGTCGGCCAGGAGGTATATCTGGTGGATTCCGCGGCAAAGGCAGATTCTTATGATCAGGATCTCACGCCGGCCCGTTATCAGGCGATCCGGGAGCTTCAGACGGTGGACCCGGATGCAACCTTTGAGAATTGCCATGACAGCAGCCTTGGTGAGCTAAGACTGCGTTACCGAGGTCATGCGGGACAGGGAGAGCACAAAGGTAGCAGTGATTCTGCGGAAGAGGAGGGGACCTGCGAAGATAGCAGTCCATCTTCTGGAGAGGGGAATTACCGTCATAGGAATCGTGGAGAGCATTAACCGGAGGGGAGGAGATATTCAATTTATCCATTTTCCTCCCTCCTCTCCAGGTCCAACGGTAAACCACTGGCTCTAGTGTGCTGTCCGGTTTATCTCGTCCATATATTTATAGATGCGTTCAACAAGTTCCTCTTTGGAGGCTGATATCATTTGTCAATAGATTCAATTTGAAGTGGTCTCATCGAACAAGTAATCGGATAAAAGTTCCTTAAGAATGCTTTCTCTATTATTAATAAATAGCTTTGTCACTTGATAACTTTCTGTTTCTTCGTATGGTATCTCAATTATTTCATTAGTATCAAATGTGTAAATTGTTGCATTAGGCGCACTTAAGAGGATTGGAGAATGCGTAGCTATTATTAACTGCGCCCCATTTTTCACCAAGGAAATTATTTCTGCTAATAGAGTGAGCTGACGTTGAGGTGAAAGTGCGGCTTCTGGCTCATCTAGAAAATATATACCATTCCCACGAAAACGGTTTTGTACAAGTGATAAAAAACTTTCTCCATGAGATTGTTGATGTAGGGATTTGCTTCCATAATATGAAAGATATTGATTTTTCTTTATCTCAGTATCTTCCTCAGTAAGTCTTTCTAATTCTGATGCAAAATTATAAAAGCTTTCAGCTCTTAGAAAAAAACCATCTTTAGGCTTATAAAAGCTTCTCGATAGTGTCAGATATTTATTTAAACTTGAATGTGTATTTTTAGTGGCAAAATTATAATTTAAACTACCTCCCTCTGCATTAAACCCATATGCAATAGCAATCCCTTCAAGTAACGTAGATTTACCAGATCCATTTTCACCAACAAAAAAGGTAACAGGAGTCTTAAAGATTAGTTTATTCGTATTTTTTAAGGCTTCAATTTTAGAATAATATTCATGCTCATCTGCTTCACTCCATCTAAAGCATATCTCTTTTATATAATTCATGATCTACTCCTATTGCTCAAATTGGGCTGCAGCACTCAGTGCGACAGCCCATTTTTACTATTTATATGGTTTACTAAGGGTTGTAGAAAAATTATATACCGTCCCATCTTTTATAGTTACAGACAGTTTAACTTCACATTTTGGGTCGGATGGACCTGTACCAGGATATCCATAATATATCGTATCAGATATTTGCCTTTTTATGGATGGAGTATGCTTCACAGTTTGCGAAAACCAACTGGAATTATTTGTTGGTTTAGCTTGAAATGTGTGATATAAAAAATTAGTGGTACTGGCGCATGTTGCTACAAATTGTACCTCATAAAATTGACTGTTTTTTGAACTGTCGTAGCCCATGTTATAAAAATTAAATGCTCCAATAACTGTATCGGTAGCTCTTAATGAACGGACAGATTCCGATCCTTCTTCATAATATTGAACGTTTCCAGATTTATCTGCTATAAATGTAACTATATAATCAGGTTCTCTTTCTTCATTCGTTTGGTCGGGATTTGTAGGCATAAAGGCTTCTTGACTTGAGATTTCATTGGATGAAGATGCATATACAAAAACATTTGACATACTCAAGGATAAAACCAATAAAAAAATAAACATTAATTTTTTAAAATTTTTCATAATAGTCTCCTTTACATTATGTATTGTGTACACAATACATATATTACCATATGTGTAAAAGAAAGTCAACTTAAAACTGGTCATGTTTTTTAAAAGCATTCAACTATTTCACTTTAATCTTGTGATAAAATAATGACAGTTTAAACGCAAAAGGCATGACCAGCAACGACAGAGAGGTACATATCTGTGAAATATATGGCCTGAGCGTGTCGGACAGCACGATCAGCCGTGTAACGGACAAGATACTGACGGGGGTGAGGGAATGACAGATACGTCCGCTGGAGGGTGTCTACGCTGTTGTATTTATGGATGCTCTTCACTTCCATGTCCGTAGTTAAGAACAGATTGTGAAGAAGGCGGTGTACATAGCCATCGGCGTTCGGAGATCCACTCCCAACTGGAAATTTTCTTCGTTGACCGGCTGTCTGGGTAGTAGAGTCGGCTGGTCGAATCAAGGGTAAATTGAACGCACCCCTTTCTTACTTATGAAACAAACAATTTCTTGGTCTGGTACTTAGGCTCGCAGGTTAGATGAATTCCCAACTTTCGGAGGGTATTGACATCCACTTGTGACAGCATAACCGTGGAGTGTGCTTCGCAGCCCTTGAGATTCTGCAGCTGCTCCAGTGCCCTTTTGGCAGTAGGGTCTGTCACGGCACAGATGGACAGGGCCATCAGCACTGCATCCGTATGCAGACGTGGATTGTTGTTACCAAGATGCTTTACCTTCAGTTCCTGATCGGTTCAATTACGGCAGGCGATATCAGAAGCGCATCCTCATCTATGCCGCCCAATTCCTTTAAAGCATTACCGTCATAGGAATCGTGTAGAGCATTAACCGGAAGGGAGGAGCGCACCATCTGCCTGCCACCCCATATCCTCCAACTGCTTATACTTTGCATACCAGCCATTATTTTGTACCAGCTCGTCGGGCTTCCCTTCCTCGACGATTTTGCCGTGGGAGCAAACATAAACGTAATCTGCATCGATCATTCCCGACAGGCGGTGGCTGATCGTTACAATCGTCCTGTCTGCGGAGACATTCTTTATAGCCTTTAATATCCCTGCCTCCGTAACAGCATCCAGTCCGGAGGTCAGTTCATCTAAAAGTAATAGGGGCGGATTGGTAACAATCGCTCTGGCAAGGGTCAATAGCTGCATCTGACCAAAGGAAAGATTGCTTTCACCCTCGCCGATGACCGTATTATGTTTTTGAGGCAGCTTTTCAATCTCCTCATATAAACCCACCGCTTTGAGAGCTTCGATCACATCCGTTTCCGAGATTTGCTTATCCGCAAGGGTGATTATATCTTTTATTTTTCCCGTGAAGGTGGTAACGGTTTGTGGTACGATACCGATTACACGCCGCCTTATCTCTGCCGGCATTGTAAAAGGATCATAACCGCATATTGTGATATTCCCTGTACCGGCAGGGTAAAGCCCCGCAAGCAGATTGAGTATCGTCGTTTTACCCGAACCGGTGCGTCCCACCAGCGCGACCTTTAATCCCTTTTTAACGCGGAAGGATACATCGCTTAATATATTCCCGGCATCGTCATAAGCAAAGGATACGTTCTGAAACAAGATGTCGTTTTTGCCATCCGGTTCCGCTTCATCTTTTATCATCCTCGTTTCTTCTTTCTCGTCCAAGAACTCGCTGATCCTGTGAAAAGCGGCGAGAACCTGTTGGATGGTCTGAAACTCAGTAGCCAATTCTTCGATCGGGGCAAACAGTCTGCCCAATAAATCAATGGCGGCGGCCAGCGTGCCTATTGTAACGCCGGCGATTAAGTTAACCTCTTTGGTAGTCAGCACGACAAACGAACAGATGATCACCGCTTTCAAAATTTGCATGATACACGGAAAGATAGAATCCATCCGGTTGACTTTGCGCCGTATGACGATCTGCTCGTCGGTCAGAGGGTTAAACGCATGGGACAGCCTATTTTCATAGCCGAATATTTTGAATAGCCGGAGGCCTGAAAAAGCCTCCTGAATAAATGAGTTCATCTTTCCGATCGCTTTTCTGAGTGACAACTGCGCCGCGTAAACCCTTTTCCGAAAGGCATTGGATATTACAACTACCACGGGAATAATAAGAAGCGTGTAGATAAAAAGCGATTTATTCAAAAGGAATACGGATACGATAATGCCGATTATTTTGAATAAGTCCACAGCCATATTGACCAGTCCGTCCGAAAATAGAGTGTTTACAGCCTCGACGTCCTGCGTAAATCTGCTCATGACGTCTCCCGTTGCATTTTTATTATAATAACGCATGGGCAGGCGTGTCAGCTTTTCCGACATCCGGTATCGGATTTCAAGTATGGCCTTTTGTCCTATGTAGGTGGTAAATACCGTTTTGAAAAACTCACAAATATAAGACACCAGCACGGCAGCCAGATATATCACAGCCAGGGTGGTAACGCCGTCATAGATCCCCTTATCCAGATAGTCGTCCACGATCGCTTTAAGTATTTGCGGGGGAACCAGCTGCAAAGTTACTATGCCAATGACGGAAATGATAAGCAGGATGAGCGGTAATAAATTTTTTTTACAAACATCCCAAAATAAACGTGTCATTTTCATGTGCCGTTCCCTCCCTTACAAACTTTGCGCGGCATATATTTGCCTATATACACCGCCATGGTCGATCAGCTCGTCATGGGTTCCGGCCTCGGCAACGCTCCCGTTTTGAATAACTAAAATACGCTCCGCGTCTTTGAACGCGCCCAGCCGGTGTGAAAAGATGATAATTGTTTTTAAACGAAGCTCACGGAGCCGTTCCAATATTTTTTGCTCAGTAAAAATATCCAGCGCCGAGAAGGGATCATCCAGCAATAACAGCGGACGGTTTTGATAAATTGCTCTTGCTAAAGCAATTCGCTGTTTTTGGCCGCCTGAAACCTGGACGCCCCGTTCTCCGATTAAGGTGTCCATACCGTGTGCCATAGCCTTTATATCATTTTCAAGGCAGGCAAAGTATATGGCGGCGTTCAGCAAGCTTTCATCGGCTTCTAAATCCATGCCGCCAAAATTCATGGTGATGTTGTCCCTTACCGATGCGGAAAACAGGTATTGCTCATGTCCGAGATAGGAAATGATACCGGCTTTTTCAGCATCGCTCATATCCCTTAGCTGTACGCCGTTTATCGTAATGCTTCCACGATACTCATATATGCCGGAAAGTGCCAAACATAAAGCCGTTTTCCCGCAGCCTACAGGGCCGGTAACGCCGACTACTTCATCAGGACGCGCGCGGAAAGTGATATTTGTTATTGCGTCGCTTGTTCCGAGTGGGTATCGGAAGGATAAATTTTCGACCTCAATAGCAGCGCTTGCCGACGGCGGTGTGCTTTTTGGGGGAACGGAAGCGTGATGGTTCAGCTCCTCGGTAATCCTTTCCCACGCCGCGTCAGCCGCGTGCCACATGTTGAACACCTTTGCGGCTTTGGGCGCCCTTGCCGCCATCGCCGTGAACGTGGTCAGGAATGACCAGAACGTGCCGATCAGCCAAGAGCCTCTTATTACCTCCTGCCCGCCCATTATAATTGTCACAGCGACCCCTATCGAAGCCACTGCGGTGTAGACTGGAACCATAGCCGACTGGAGTACGGCAACCTTTAAGCTGGCGGTTACTTGCTGCCCACATAAATCATTCAATTCCTGTTTTTTCTGTTCCTCGGCTCCGAACAGCCGAAGTACCGGAATCCCAATCAATATTTGCTGTAAATTGGAAGAAATTTTCCCTGCTAAAACCGAATACTGCTCTCCGTATTTATATAATGGATGCCGGATAAGCTCAGCCGCGATAATGGAAACGGGAATAAACACGGATGACAGCAAGGCAATTTTGGGGTTCATGATAAGCAGGGAAACAAAATAGGAAATAATAAGCAGCCAGGTATCCCATATTTCCGTCACGGTTTTTCGGATGGTTTCCGTGACCTTTGCGACATCCGAGGTCGTGCGGGACATTAAATCCCCCACCTTGTCATGGTCAAGACTGCGGCTGCTTTTATGGAGAATGGAATCCAAAATATCCTTACGCATATCCATTTCCATCAAAACGGCAAAATCCCTCACATAATACCTTTTCAGATACCGGCATAGCATACTGAAGACAACAACGCCGATATAAATAGCAATGGAGTGCGTTACAGCCGAAAAATCCCCGGCCGTCGCTGCGTCAATTACTTTTCCAAGAAGCACGATTCCATAAGCGACAATGGTATTATAAGCAATCCCGCCGATCGCTTGAAGCGTAAACTCCCGCGGATATTTCTTTACATATCGAACGAGTGGTAATTTAAACATTTACTTACCTCCATAAAAGGATTAAAGAATCTTTTCAGCCCCCCAATCTCTAACCGGCCAAAAAATCTTAAAGGTCACTTTTTCAATCTCACGCTGCCGTTTATAGCTGACCCGTAAAGCAGCTTCATCAGGCAAAGAAATATTTTCTTCCAAATCAGGAAGCAGCTCCCGAATATTTAGACCGCCGGATTTAAGCTTATTTATGGATTCTTCTATTTGTGCCAATACTTCAGGAGTACTTGCTCTCGTATCACTGGCGACCCGGTATTGTTCGGTCTGGTTCAGAGAATTTATGGAATCGCCCCTTCCCAGCCAATCCAATAATGCAGATTTGTTAAATCTCCACTCACGGCCGATCTTCCTGGCCGGAATACGTTCTTCCCGTAATAATTTAATCATGGTTCGCTCGCTGACCCCAAAAAACTCCATTGCTTGTTCAAGATTTAAAACCTCACTGTCCATGCAAATATCCTCCTGCAATTATGGATTTTAGCTTATTCTAACACTTGACCGTGATTTAGTCAATAGTTAGCTGTTACATAATGTATGGTTAGCGTTTATATTGTTTAAATTATTCTAGTTAAAAAAGTTCCGTAAGAACGAAAAACGGTTCTTACGGAACTTTGGTCTTCTTTTTACTTATGAAACAATTTCTTGGTCTGGTGCTTAGGCTCGCAGGTTAAATGAATTCCCAGCTTTCGGAGGGTATTGACATCCACTTGTGACAGCATAACCGTGGAGTGGGCTTCGCGGTCCTTGAGATTCTGCAGCTGCTCCAGCGCCCTTTTGGCAGTAGGGTCTGTCACGGCACAGATGGATAGGGCAATCAGCACTTCATCCGTATGCAGACGTGGATTGTTGTTACCAAGATGCTTTACCTTCAGCTCCTGGATCGGCTCAATTACGGCAGGCGACATCAGAAGCGCATCCTCATCTATGCCGCCCAATTCCTTTAAGGCATTTAATAATAACGCCGACGCAGCGCCCAGCAGGGATGAGGTCTTCCCTGTGAGAAGCCTGCCATTTTCCAGCTGCAGAGCCATGGCAGGATTATTCGTTTCGGCTTCCTTGGCCAGGGCTGCGGCAATGACCGGGCGGTCCTCGTCGGTCAGTCCGGCCTGCTGCTTCAACAGTTCCAGTTTATAGACAATCTCCTGACTGCACAGTCCCTGACGGACATCGCAGAGGGTGGAATAGTAGCGGCGGATAATCTCCTGCTTGGCAGCTGCCTGTACCACCTCGTCATCCACAATGCAGTTGCCGGCCATATTTACCCCCATGTCCGTAGGGGAATTATAGGGAGAAGTGCCGTATATCCGCCGAAACATGGCATTCAATACAGGAAAAATTTCCACATCCCGGTTATAGTTAACCGTCGTAATACCATAGGCTTCCAGATGGAAGGGGTCAATCATGTTGACATCATTCAGGTCGGCGGTGGCAGCTTCATAAGCCAGATTTACCGGATGTCGTAAAGGGAGGTTCCAGATGGGGAAGGTTTCGAACTTCGCGTAGCCTGCTTTCACGCCCCGTTTGTGCTCGTGATAGAGCTGGGAAAGGCAGGTAGCCATTTTGCCGCTGCCGGGCCCTGGCGCAGTGAGCACCACAAGGGAGTGAGAGGTTTCAATATATTCATTTTTCCCATAGCCTTCATCGCTGACGATGGTGGCTATATCGGAAGGATAACCGGGAATCGGGAAGTGGCGGTATACCTTGACGCCCAGAGCCTCCAGACGGGTCTGGAACGCGTTGGCAGCCGGCTGGCCCTGATACTGAGTCAGGACGACGCTGCCCACGTACAGCCCTTTGCCGCGGAAAGCATCAATCAGGCGGAGTACGTCCAGGTCATAGGTGATTCCCAGATCCCCCCGCATTTTATTTTTTTCGATATCACCGGAGCTTAGAACAATTACAATTTCGGCCTGGTCATTCAGCTGCAGAAGCATATTGATCTTACTGTCCGGCTGGAATCCCGGCAGGACACGGGAAGCGTGGTAATCATCAAAGAGTTTACCGCCGAATTCCAGATACAGCTTACCGCCGAAGGTTTCGATTCGTTCACGGATCAGTTCCGATTGCATCTTCAGGTATTTTTCATTGTCAAATCCATAGTGTTTCATACTTTGTCTCCTAATGGATCAAGCGAACATGCCGCGTGAAAAAACATGGCCTTAGATCCTGGTATCATTTTAACGTCGAAGAAGTGCGGGTACAAGAAAAAACCCAGATAAATATGGGCAGGAAGATCCGGTGGAATCGTTATCCAAATGGTAATTCTCCGTGTGGAGAAATGGTAAAAAGCATTACCAGCGGCTCATCTGTATGATTATAATTCCGGTGGTATTCTCCGGATTTATAAAAGATGATATCCCCTGTATCTAATACGGCGATTACCCGGTTATTGACATCGTATACCGTGCCGCCGCCGGAAATGATATAAGCGGCTTCTTCAGCGCCCAGATGGTTATGTATAATACAGCCTTCCCCGGGATTGAAAATGGTAATACCTACATAAAAGTGGTCGGACTGTACTAGCATATGCCGGGTAATGCATTTAAAGGATTTTCGTTTTAACCCTATTTCTTTGCCAAGCCATATAGGATCTGATTCTGAAAATGGTTTGATAATTTCCATAAAGACTCCTTAGCAAATTTGTGCCTCCTTTATCATAAAGAATTCCGGCGGTCTTGTCAAGGTATTGACCAAAGCGAAAAAAAAACGTATACTTAAAAAATCGGATCAGTAGACGTGGTTCGGACAGGTGAGGTGATGGTGTGAACTTACAGCAGCTGTATTATTTTAAAGTGGTGGCGGAGAAGGAGCATTATACGAGGGCTGCGGAGGAGTTAATGATTTCCCAGCCCTGTTTAAGCTATTCCATTGCGGAGATTGAGAAGGAGCTGCAGGCTCCTTTATTTGTGAAGGAAGGACGGAATGTCCGGCTGACAAAATATGGACAGGTCTTTCTGGAGCATGTAACGGCCGCACTGGAATCCCTGGACACCGGTAAAGAGAAGGTGCGGGAGCTGCTGTGTCCGGACAGGGGACGGGTTACCCTGGCCTATATGGGAGCGGTTAATACCGACTTTGTATCCCGGTTGGTCAGCGGCTTTGTGGAAGAGGAAGGCAATAGCGGCATCAAGTTTGAATTCCGGCGTGCAGGCGAGCGGGATGCAAAGGAGGCCCTTAAGAATACCCATTGTGATTTGCTGTTTGGCAGTTACCAGGGGGATACAAGGCTGGAGTTCCGCAAGATTTATGAGGACCGGCTGGTAGCGATTGTATCACACTATCACCCGTTTTCCTTGCGGAAGAAAGTGTCGCTGCCGGAGATTGCGGCGGAACGGTTCGTGGCCTTTGAGCAAGGCACCGGATCACGTCAATATATTGATGATTTGTTTGAAAAAGGGGAAATTAAGCCGAATATTGTCTGCGAGGTAGTGGATGGCGTGATGATCACCAGTATCGTGGCAAGTAATCTGGGTGTATCCGTAGTCCCCCAGATGTATGGGGCACCTTATTATAATGTAAAGGCATTGGATATTGAAGGCGCAGATGTGAAGCGGAACATGTACATGATCCGGAACAAGGATGGATTCCTTTCGCCGGTAGCAAAGAAATTCCTAGATTATGTGATTGAACATATATTTATTTAAAATCTTTATAGAACCAAGAAAAAATTATAAAAAATTTTGATTGGTTCTATTTTTATGTCTGTTACTTCCTTAACTTTTCAGAAAAGACAACAATTTTTTACTTTTCATAGATTTTTTATTTATAAACTTATAAAATATATTGATTGATCATCAAGAATAGTAATATTTGTTTATAAAAAATTTTCATGTTATAATTTGTTTAACAAAGGAAATAGGTGGTAAAGAGAGGAGGAGAAGGGAATGAAGGTAGTAAAATGGCTGGATAATAATCTGGAAGAATTCTTTATGATCATCTTTCTGATTATGATTTCGGTAATCATGATGCTGCAGGTAATTATGCGTTATGCATTTTCTTCGTCGTTGAACTGGGCGGAGGAAGCATGCCGCCATCTGTGGATTGCGACCACATGCCTGAGCATCGGCTATTGTACCAAGAAAAAAAGTGCGCTGCGGGTAGATATGATCATTGAAATGCTGCCGGGAGTTTTGAAGAAAATCATGATTGTGTTCATTGACTTGATCGGAATTGCGGCATATGGATATCTGTTTGTGGAGTCCATTACGACCTTGAAGAGCACAATTGCGTCGGGCCAGACATCTACCGCGTTGGAGATGCCGATGTGGATTCTGTTTTTATTTTTAATGATTGGATTTTTCCTGGCAACGGTTCGGGCAGTAGAGCAGTTGATTGAGCGGTTTACGAAAAAAGAACCAAGGGTAGAAGCGGGAGGTGAAGAGGCATGACGGTTGTATTACTGATGACTTTAATCGGCGGCTTACTGCTGGGTGTTCCGATTGCCCTGGCCATGCTGCTTTCTACATTAGCTCCGAGCTTTATCAGCTCTGCCTTTGCGGCAGATGTGCAGTTTATTCTCCGGGGTATTATCGGCGGCGCAGACAGTACTCCTATTTTGGCGGTTCCGCTGTTTATGCTCTCCGGTGTTATTATGGCAAAGGGCGGTATTTCGGAAAAGCTGTTTAATGTATTTGCCTTTTTATTTGGTAAACTGAGGGCCGGCATTCCCTGTACGGTAATTGTTACGTGCCTGTTTTATGGCGCGATCTCCGGTTCCGGACCGGCCACCTGTGCGGCGGTAGGTTCCATGACCATCCCGGTTATGCTGAAGATGGGTTATGATAAGAAATTCGCCGGAGCGATCTGCGGCGTGGCCGGCGGCCTGGGGGTTATCATTCCGCCTAGTATTCCTTTCATTATCTTCGGTCTTGCCACCGGCGCCTCTATCGGCAATTTGTTTATCGCCGGAATTATTCCCGGTTTTATTATTGCATTTTGCCTGATGGGATATGCGACTTACTATTGTAAAAAACATGGAGAGGATAAGGAGCGTATTAATAGTATCGTAGATGAGCTCCGGGGCAGAGGTTTTGGAAAGGTTCTGCGGGACAGCTTCTGGGCGCTTTTGACACCGGTTATTATTCTGGGCGGTATTTACAGCGGCGTTGTAACACCTACGGAGGCAGCCTGTATCTCCGTATTCTATTCGGTCATTGTAGCGTTGTTTATTTACCGTACCATTCGTATTTCAGATATGTGGAGACTGTTAAAAGAGTCCGTCGCCTCTTATGCGCCATTGTGCCTGATGCTGGCGATGGCAACGGTCTTGGGGCGCGTACTTACCCTGCTGCGGGTTCCGGCACAGCTATCCGACCTAATCACGTCAAATATTGATTCTAAGATTGTTTTCCTCCTGGTACTGAATGTGATTCTGCTGGTTATGGGAATGTTTATGGATTGCGCGCCGGCTCTTATGATACTGGGACCGATGCTGCTGCCGGTATCACAGGCAATGGGTATTAACGAGATTCACCTGGGTGTTGTTATGGTGGTAAATCTGGCAATTGGATTCATTACGCCGCCATTTGGCGTAAACCTGTTTGTGGCCTGCAAACTCATAGACGTGCCGGTCATGGAGCTGGGGAAGAAGGTTATTCCCTTTGTCGGATGGTTTATTGTAGCATTATTGCTCATTACCTTTATCCCCCAGCTAAGTCTGGCGCTGCTATAAGATATTAGGAAGGAAGTACAGAGTTTATGAGACGTTTTGAGAATCGGGTGTTGATGATTACCGGGGGGGGCGGAGATATTGCCGGAGTAACGGCAAAACGCTTGCTTTCCGAAGGAGCGAAGCTAGTACTGACCGATTATGCACAGCGCTATATGGAAGAAATTAAGAAAGAGCTCGATGAGTTGGGATATTCGGAGCAGATCGCTTATGTTACCGGAGATGTCCGCAGCATGGAGGATTGTGCAAGGGCTGCTGCCTTTACAAAAGAAGCTTTTGGGAGAATTGACGGGTTAGTGGCAACGGCGGGAATTATCCGCCACAATCCGGTGGATGTAATGGAGGAGGCGGACTGGCAGGATGTGATTGATATTAACCTGACCGGCGTCTATCATTCGGCAAAGTCCGTAGTGCCGTATATGAAAGAGCAGAAATACGGACGCATTGTGTTGATCTCTTCGCTGGGAGGGAGAGCCGGAAGGCCGGGAGTCGGCGTAAACTACGCTGCCTCCAAGGCCGGTGTGGTTGGGCTCACGATGTGCCTTGGCTATGAGCTTGGTCCCTGGAATATTACCGTGAATTCCGTGGCGCCGGGGCCGCTGAAAGGCCGGATGTTTGGCTCCATGACACAGGAAAATATTGAGCGTCTTCAGGCAGGGACCAGAATTCCGCGTCTGGGAGAAGTATCCGAGATCGCGGCGGCGATTGCGTATCTGGCAAGCGAGGAAGCCGGATGGACCACCGGAGAAGTGCTGGACGTGAACGGCGGTCTTCAATACTAAGTAAAAGCCTGTTAACGAATGGCCATTCGGCCAAGAACAAGGAGTACCCAGGGGTATAACTAATGGCCATTCGGCCAAGAACAAGGAGGAAGAAAAGATGAAAGTAATGAAACGATGGGGAGCAGCAATGTTGGCAGCCATACTGGCAATGTCTCTGACGGCCTGCGGCAGCTCCAAGGAAGAAACCACTGCTGCAGCTACAACTGCAGCCGCGACAACGGAAGCAGCCACTACTGCAGGAGAAGAAACCACCGCGGCAGCATCCGGAGTTTTTGAACAGGCAGATGCACCGACCTTTAACATCATTCTGGCCCACGCCACGGCAGAAGGCCAGAGAGGAGCCCTGAACTGTACAGATTTTAAAGAAAAAATCGAAGCAGCATCCAACGGAAAAATTACGGTAGAAGTATATCCGAATGGACAGCTGGGTACAGACCGTGAGCTGTTTGAGAGCACACAGAACGGAACCATTCAGATGTGCTGGCAGACGAATGCTCCTCACGTAGGTTTTGTGCCGGAGATTGCGATTCTGGATCAGCCGATGGCCTTTGACTCACTGGAGATCGCGGAGAAGGCGCTGGCAAACGGTACTGAGCTGCGTACGACGCTGGAAGCAGCTTATAACAAGGTCGGAATCGAACTGGCAAATATTTACCCTTATACTTATCGTACCATGACCAGCAATAAAGCGGTTAATACGATGGAGGATTTTAAAGGAATCAACCTGCGTACAATGGATAACAAGTTTCATATGAAATTCTGGGCAGCAGTTGGCTGTAATGCTACACCACTGGCTTGGGGCGAAACCTATATCGCACTGCAGCAGGGATTGATGGACGCACAGGAGAACCCGATTGACAATATCCTGCCCAATAAGATGGCAGAGGTTCAGAAGTACGTCATTCGTACGGACCACGTGCTGTTCCCGTCTATCTTCGCAATGAACAAGGACTTTTTTGATTCTATGCCGGCAGAGTATCAGCAGCTGGTAAAAGATACGCTGACAGAAATCGCGGCAGAAACCATTGCCGGCAGAGCAGCTTCCGAGCAGGAGCAGCTGGATGTCTGCGTGGCGGATTATGACATGGAAATCATTGAACTGGACGCAGAGGTACTGGCGGCCATGAAGGTATGCGCAGAGCCCGTTTGGGAAGACATCTTCGCGGCAGTAGGCGATGAAGTGGCGAATGCTTTCAAGAATACGATGGCAAAGATTCAGTAAGCAATGTTGACAAGCCTTCCGTCTCATTTTGGGGCGGGGGGCTTTTGAAAAAAGTGGTTTACTATTTTGGATTTCGTTGTTACAATAGCGATAATACAATTTGTTAATATTTAGGAGGCCCTTAATGAAACATATCAAACCATTCCGTGACGGTGAACCCCGCTGGTTCGGTAAGAGTCTTGGCGAAATGAGAAAGGTATACCGCTGTGTCGATTCAGACTTGACAGAATCTCAGCATATATCCATGGGAATTACGATCTTTGAACCGGGTGAAGGCAGTAATCTGCACAGTCACGGGACTTCAGAGGAGATTGCTTATGTTATTTCCGGAGGCGGATGCAGTTATGGAGAAGGAGGCGAGCTGTTGGGCCGTTTTGTAAAAGGTGACGTGATTTATTACGGACAGGGAGAAGCCCACAAGCATGTGAACGATACAGAGGAGACATTGATGCTTCTGTGGATGCATCCGGTAGCCGGAGCGTCTCTCAAAGAATAAAAGGACGTTATTGCAGGGAGAAGAAACGGTAATATTAGCTGGCTTTGGACAAGCACGTGTCCGGGCCGGCTTTTTTTGTGTAGGAGTAAATTATGTGACGATAATCATTCCATAATCCGCAGAGATATAACGGTTCGCTCTAAAAATGAACCGTTCGTCCCAAAAATGGACCGTTCGTCCCAAAACTATTGATTATTTTGGGGAAATTGTTATGATTTTAGTAATATATGAAAACGGAGACTGTACCATTAACACATCATGCTTTTTTGATTCAAAATCCGGACCCCTCTTTTCCAGTTCGAGAATTACATAATATAGTGTTTTCACTAGTAAATAGGATTATTATAAAAAAATATTTGTTAGCATATAAAGTTTTGAGAGGATGCAAGATGAGTTACTTAGTAAAGTTGATTCAAAGAAAATTTGGACTAATTGAAAATGATAATATTTTTCTTCTTTTTTTTACTTTACTACAATTTTCTTTAACAATTTTCTTTCTTTTTATTTCTTTCCTTTCAAATGGCTCCTTTTTGATAATATTAGTTTTATACTATTCTATTTTCCAATATGCAAGCCCAATGATAAGTTACGAGTTACTTAATAAAGACTCTTTTCATTATATTTATTCAAAAAAAGTTTTCTTGAAATATATTTTATTTGTATTCTATAAAAATAATCCTCTTTTTATAAGTGGTTTGCTCTCAGCTATTATTTCTTTAATAACAGGGCTATTTTTAAATGTATCTACTAATATACATTATATAACAATTATAGTTATACAAATTGGAATATATTTATTAAGGTTACCACATTTACTAGTAATGAAAATTATGCTTATTGGCTCTTTCGTTTTACTTTGTCTATGTATCTATTTTAATTTATCAATTTTTGTAAAAATACTGGCATTAGTAATTTCAATAATAATTATTTGTTATTATATTTATAATTGGAATAAAATGCGCTACCACATAAATTTGAAAAATACTATATATGAAAACTCTTTAAATGAAAACAAGGTAATAATATCAATGCTTATTAAGTATTTTGATAGATTTTCATTAAAAAAGTATATCGGTGTACTTGTGATGATAGTATTATTCATTTTTGTAGAAAGAATGATTCCATTCCTTAATGCAAATCTAATTATTCTTGGAATGTTATTGTTCGATTTAGGATTTATATATGACAAACAACATCATAATTTAGAGGAAACAAGTGCAATATATTATGGATACTATCATATGCCTATTAAACCAAGAGAAAGATATTTTATTTCTGAACAATTTAAAAAAGTACTATCTTTTAGTAGTTTTAGCTTAATTTTTTCGATACTATTAAAGTTTAGTGAATTAAATTTAACCATGGTGCTGGAATGCTTAGCTACTATATCATTAATCAATTTAATGGGATTTGAATATTTCCTTCTAGTAAAAAAGATAGTTATTAGAAGAAAAAAAGTAAACACAAGATTTCTTGAGTATCTATTGATGACATCTATTACATCAATAGTTATCATTCCGGAATTTTTAACTAGGAAAGGTATTTCTTCACATATCTTTTATATGCTTATAGTATGTGCTACATTTTTAATATATTTAAAGGAGCAGAGAAATGTATAGATTTTTTTATTAATATTTTTGTATTGGCATTGTTGTCGGAGGATTAATAGAGGGATTATGATAGGAAAGGATGAGATGATCATGTACCTTGAAAGTTGTGAAAAAAAATATCTAAATAAAGAAGTTTTTTCTAATATATCTTATTATTTTAGAAACGAAGTATACTTTTTAGGTAAGCGCCTAGTTTTGGGGTGTACCTAAAACTCAATTCCGGATCCCCATTGTTGGAATTCCGGAATGAAAACGTTTTACTCTATTTTATTCTTGCAAAGTTCCCGAACCGTTTCATTCC
>Ga0153928_1000082_pt1 | contig 49068 bp, 47 predicted proteins | sample TSNJ012MetaG_FD_106656 | JGI IMG/M metagenome (GOLD analysis project Ga0153928, IMG submission 106656) | Attine ant fungus gardens microbial communities from New Jersey, USA - TSNJ012 MetaG | ecosystem: Host-associated > Fungi > Mycelium > Unclassified | place: USA: New Jersey, Wharton State...
ACCGTGCAGGAGGCGGTGGCGGTATTCGACCGCGCCGAGACCGAAGCGCTCCCGGTGGTCGATTCTCCCGACATGAAACGCGTGATCGGGCTTCTCACCGAAGCGCACGCGCTGCGGCGCTACACCGAGGAATCCGAAGTGCACCGGCGTGAACTCTTGATCGACGCTTGATGCGCTCGTTTGGGTCGGTATCATTTTGTTGGAGCGAAGCGCGGAGGCGCCCATGCAGTTTGCCGTCGGGTTCAAGACGCAGGGAAAATCGGGCCACGCCCTCGTCGAGGGGGACGACGCGTTGATCGCTGCCCTGAAGGTGAAGATGGAGCGGCCGGAAGCCGAGATCATGTACGTGCGGCGGGCGAACCGGCGCGGCGACGCACGTCATCCGGCGCGCGAGACTTCCGAGCGGCGCTGAACGAGCAGCGACGGGAGGGGAGGGGGCGCGCATGAGGGAACAGTCGCTGCGCCGGCTGCGCCCGATCTGCCTTACGCTGCCGGAGGCGGAAGAGCGCGAGACTTGGGGGGAGCCGACCTTCCGGGTGCGCGAGAAGATTTTCTGCATGCACCGCACCGATACCGGCGAGCCGGCGCTGTGGTGCAAGGCGCCACCCGGCAGCCAGGGGATCCTCGTCGCTGCCGATCCGGACCGGTTCTTCGTGCCGCCCTATGTCGGGCACAAAGGCTGGGTCGGCATGCGGCTCGATCGCCGCGTCAACTGGCGCGAGGTCGCACTCATCGTGACGCGCAGCTACCGCATGACCGCGCCGAAGCGGCTGGTGCGAAGACTTCCGGCCGATTGAGCGATTTTGCCGGATTTACCCTTAAATCCAATAGTATGGCGCCGTCGCCGCTTGCGGCTTGATGCCAGGTGGGGCGCTTAAATTAGTGAATAACTTTACGAGTTGACATGCGTAGAACGATCTGGCAACATAATTCTTACAAGATTTGACAAGTAGCGTTCCCGGTTTGAGGAGTGATCCCATGCCCTTCGCCAAAGGTCAGAGCGGCAATCCGGCCGGGCGGCCGGTTGGCTCGCGCAACCGCTTCACCCGCGAAATGGACGAGGCCCTCGAGCAACGAGGCCGCCCGCTTATCGACGCCATCGCCAACCACGCCCACGGGGCCAATCCGGCGGCCATGCGCCTGTGCCTCGATCGGCTCGCGCCCATGGGCAAGCACCGGCCGAGTTCGGTCGAACTGCCGCCGGTCGAGACGCCGGACTACACCATGGCCGCGCTTGCCGAAGTTCAGCGGGCGCTGGCGGCGGGCGAGATCACGACCGACGAGGGCATGCGCGTGCTCGGCTTCATCGAGCGCGCGACGCGCATCCTCGCCTCCAAGTCTCTGGCCGAGATCGGTGTTGCCGACCGGCTCGAGCGGGTCGAGGAGGCGCTGACCAAATGCCTGATCCTGCTCCGGGCAGCGCCCGACCCGGAGCCGAAGGCGGCACCCGAGCCGGTCGCGACGGCGGCCGACCCGCCCGAAGGCGAGCCCGCCATTGCAAACAACAATGCGAAAACAATGGACGAGGCGCCTGCGGAGCCGGCCGGAACCGCCGTGCCGCCACCGAGGCAGCCCGTTGCAAAGAACAATGAAGATCCGCTTGTGGCCGCCGCGCTCGAAAAGGCCGTGCAGGCGGTTTGCCCGCGCCGCCGCGAGAGCGTCAAGCAGCGGTTGATGAACTCGGTGAGCCCGGCGGCGCTGCTGCTCGGCCAAGCGCCGGTGAAAATTACGCGAGTGGCGCTGCCGCACGTGCCGATCGCCCGTGCCGCGTAGGGGCCGACAGGGTCGCGCGCGGTTTCAAGCGCGGCTATCGTGGGCGGAGAAGCTGCGCGGCAGCGCGTCGGCGGCGCATGATCCCGAAAAAGCCTGCCCCGCACTTGATGCGTGGGTGGGAACCGGTTTTCGGAAGAAAGATTATGCGCCGGCGAGCATTACGGGAGGACGATATGCCGGAAGTCTACGTCTATGCGGTCGAAGGCCGGAGCATCGAGCAGAAGCGCAGCTTGGTGAAGGACATCACCGACGCGGTGGTGAAGAACTTCAAGGTGCCGGCCGACGCCGTGATGGTGCAGATCATGGAGGCCGCCAAGGACACCAAGGCCAAGGGCGGCGTCCTCTTCAGCGACCGCCCGCCCGCCTAATGCCGAACGGCCGGACGTCGAACTCCACTCTTTGCCGCGCAACGATGGAGGTTCTCACGGCCTCGCGATGCAACGGGTTGAGCAGATAATTGAACGCGTCCGGCACGATCGCTGAGGGAATGCGCAAGAGCGCGGTGCGCCGTTCGCGGAACCACGCGCGGGTAAGCTTGCGCGTTTCGTCCGGTGGGTGTTGCCAATCGGCAACGCGCGCGGCGACTTCAGGTTCGGCAAGGCCTTCGACCGCGACGTCATCGGGAACGTCGATAGTGAGCAACTGATAATGCGACGGTAGATCTTCGGGATCGACCCCGAGATGAACCAGCCTTTCGAGAACGGCGAGGGCGGCGTGCTCGGCCAGATAGACCACCGGCCGCCCACGCTCATGCCAACGGCCCTCGACACGGCGGCCACCTTCTCCCGACAAATCCGCGTAGTTCGAGACGCGCCAGAGTCGCATGCGTCAGGCGAGAATGCCGCTGTCGATGCGCCAGAGCATGTCCTCAACGGTCCGCGCCCCACTCTCACTCGCGAGGTACGTGAGTGGCGTCGCATGACAAAGCGCGAGCTTGGGTTTGCGCAGCCAGCGGTGCGCCTTCGCCTTGTCGCCGAAGACCCGTTCCGCAAGCTCGGCCACGCGCGCGAGGCGGATCGCCCGGTCGGTTTCTTCCACGGTCAGGGGCTCGCGGCGCTTGACGCGACGGGCGAAAGTGCGCCGCGGCACCACCAGGGCAAAAATTTCGTCCTGTGAATACCCGTGTGCTTCGAGCGAGAGGGCCGCCATGCTGATCGTCGACGCGCAGATTCATCTCTGGAGCAAGGGCACGACCCTGCCGCCGCATCGCGCGGAGCCCTACCGCATGGCGGAGGCGCTGCGCGACATGGATGCGGCCGCGGTCGACCGCGCGCTCATCCATCCGCCAAGCTGGGATGCGGATTCGAACGAGCTGGCGGTTAAGGCGGTGCAAACCCGTCCCGAGCGCTTTGCGATCCTCGGCCGGTTTGCGCCCGAACGGCCCGAGAGCCGGCTGCTCGTCCCCGAATGGAAGAGCCGCCCCGGCATGCTTGGGCTGCGCTTCACGTTTCTCCAGCCGCACATGAAGTCATGGCCGACCGACGGCACCATGAACTGGGTGTGGCCGGCCGCCGAGCAGGCGGGCATTCCGGTGGCGTTGCTCGCGACCGAGTTCCTGCCGCTGGTCGGCGAGATCGCGCAGCGCCACCCGCGGCTCAAGCTGATCGTCGACCACATGGCCGCGGTGCGCCGCGCCAAAGGCGACGCGGCGTTCGTGCACCTGCCGGAATTGCTGGCGCTCGCCAAACATCCCAACATCGCCGTCAAGGCAACTGGCGGGCCCGGCTACGCCGACGACGCTTATCCCTTCCTGAGCCTGCAGCCGCGCTACCGCGCCATCTACAACGCGTTCGGCCCGGCCCGCATGTTCTGGGGCACCGACATCACCCGCATGCCGTGCTCATGGAAGGAGTGCGTCACCCACTTCACCGAGCACTCGCCCTGGCTCTCGGAGCCCGACAAGGCGCTGATCATGGGCCGCGCGCTGTGCGACTGGATCGGATGGAATCAGTGACCGGTGATCAGTTGTCAGTGACCAGAAAGTTTCTTCTGGTCACTGATCACTGTCTGCTGACTACTCCCCGTCGAGCGCGGCGAGCACCTTCGGGGGCGACATCGGCAATTCGGTCAGCCGCTTGCCGGTCGCGCGTTCGATTGCGTTGGCGATCGCCGCCATGGGCGGGCAGATGTTGACCTCGGCGACGCCCTTCGCGCCATACGGGTGACCTGGATTGGGCACCTCGATCACCACCGGCTCGATCATCGGCAGGTCGGAGGCGACCGGGATGCGATAGTCGAGGAAGCCCGCGTTCTCCATGCGACCCTTGTCGTCGTAGATGTATTCTTCGTTGAGTGCCCAGCCGATGCCCTGCACCACGCCGCCCTGGATCTGACCCTCGACGTAGCTCGGGTGGATGGCGCGACCGACGTCCTGCGCCGCCACGTAGCGCAGGATCGTCACCTTGCCGGTCTCGGGATCGACCTCGACGTCGCAGAAATGCGTGGCATAGCCGGGCGCCACCGCCATCGGATTGACGCCCGCCGCCGCCACGATCGGCCCGCCGGTCTGGCCGCGCTTGGCGGCGATCTCTTTGAGCGACATGGGCGGGAAGTTGCCGACATTGCTGCTCGCCGGCTTGGCGTAGCCGTTCTCCCACACCACGCCCTCGGGATCGACCTTCCACATCTGCGCAGCGCGGTTGCACAGATCCGCGACGATCTTCTTCGTCGCCTCGATCACCGCCATGCCGGTCGCAAAAGTCACGCGCGAGCCGCCGGTGACGTGGGTGTAGCCGACCGAGGCCGTGTCGGCGACGATCGGACGAACCTTCTCGTATTCGACGCCGAGCGTCTCGGCCGCCATGATCGCCATTGAGGCGCGCGAGCCGCCGATGTCCGGGCTGCCCGTCGCCACCACCACCGTGCCGTCCTCGTTGACGTGCACCGTCGCGCTCGACTCGCCGCCGCCGTTGAACCAATAGCCCGAGGCGACGCCACGCCCCTGGTTCTTGCCGAGCGGCGCCTTGTAGTCGGGATGGCGGATCAGCGCCTCGAGCGTGTCGGCGTAGCCGTCGTGATTGAGCGTCGCGCCGGAGAGCATTTTCGTGCCCTTGCGTGCGGCGTTCTTGAGCCGCAGCTCGAGCGGGTCCATGCCGATCTTCTGCGCCAACGCATCGAGCACGCTCTCAACCGCGAACGCAACGATGGGCGACCCGGGCGCGCGATAGGCCGCGACCTTGGGCCGGTTGGACACCACGTCGTAGCCGACCGCGCGCGCGTTCTTGAGGTCATAGGGTGCGAACGCGCACATGCAGCCGTTCATCACCGGCGAGCCCGGGAAGGCGCCAGCCTGATATTTGAGCTCACATTCGGCGGCGACGATGGTGCCGTCGCGTTTGACCCCGATCTTCACCCACATGGCGGAGCCCGACGTCGGACCTGAGGCCTTGAACACCTCCTCGCGGTTCATCACGACGCGCACCGGCGCGCCGGCTTTCTTCGAGAGCGCGACCGCGACCGGCTCGACGTAGACCACGGTCTTGCCGCCGAAGGCGCCGCCGATCTCGGCCGGATAGACGCGCAGGTCGCCCATGCTCATGCCGAGGAGCTGCGTGGTGTAGTAGCGCACCACGAAGTGGCCCTGGCTCGAGCTCCACAGCTCGCTCTGGCCGTCGGCGTCATAGCGCGCGATGCAGGCCTGCGGCTCGATGTAGCCCTGGTGTACCGGCGCGGTCTTGAACGACATTTCGACCACTTCGTCGGCGGCCTTGAATGCCGCGTCGGGATCGCCGGTTTTGTATTCGGTGCGCTTGGAAACGTTCGACGCCTTCTTCGGCGGCGGATCGATGCCGCGGGTGATCATGTCCTCGTGGAGCAGCGGCGCATCCGGCGCCATCGCCGCCTCGACGTCGATAACGTGCGGGAGCACCTCGTAGTCGACCTTGATGAGCGAAAGCGCCTCCTGGGCGATCGAGGGGCTGATGGCCGCGACCGCGGCGACCGCATGGCCTTCGTAGAGCGCCTTCTCGCGCGCCATGATGTTGCGCGTCATGTGCCAGAAGTTCTGTGCGACACGCTCGGGACCGACGTATTCGAACTTCTGCTCGGGGAAATCCGCCGAGGTCACGACGGCCTTCACGCCGGGCAGCGCCGCGGCTTTCGAGATGTCGATCGAGCGAATGCGCGCGTGTGCGTGGGGCGAGCGCAGGACGCGGCCGGTGAGCATGCCTGGCATTGCGAGGTCGGCGCCGTAGAGCGCGCGGCCGGTCACCTTCGGCACGCCGTCGGGACGGACGGGACGGGTCCCGACCCATTTGAACTGCTGTGCGGAATCGCTGCGGTAAGTCTCGTTCATCGCTGCCTCGCCCGATCGGCCTGTTGCGGTGGCGGAACCGTCGCGCGGACTGCGTCCGAATGCAAGCCGCTTGCAGCCGGGACGGTCGGTGGAATACGGTTCGGCGCAACCGTAGCAGCCCGTAGCCCGGATGAAGCGCAGCGAAATCCGGGATAAGGCGCCCCGCATTCCGCTTCGCTCCATGCGGGCTACAACGTCAATACGGGCTACAGTCCTCGTGGGAGAAGCCTTTTCATGCTTGCGTATACAGCGCCGACCTCGGTCGAGGAGGCGGTCCGCGCGCTTGCCGGTGCATCCGGCACAGCCAAGGTCCTCTCGGGCGGTACCGATCTTCTCGTTCAGCTACGCTCCGGCCGTCTCAAGGCCGACCTGATCGTCGACACCAAGCGCATCCCGGGCTTGGCGGGCATCCGCCAGGAGGGCGGCGGCTTCGTCGTCGGCGCCGCAACGTCGGGCGCCGAAATCGGCGAACACGAAGGGCTGGGCGAGGCATGGCCGGGCATCGTCGAGGCCGCGAACCTCATCGGCTCGACGCAAATTCAGGGCCGCGCAACGCTTGCCGGCAACCTGTGCAACGCCTCGCCGGCGGCCGACAGCGTACCGGCGCTGATCGCCGCGCGCGCCACCTGCGTCATCGCCGGCTCGAACGGCCGGCGTGAAGTGCCGGTGGAGGCCATCGCTACCGGCCCGGGACGCACGTCGTTGCGCCCGGACGAGTTCATCGTCGAGTTCCGGTTGCCCAAGCGGCCGGCGCGCTCGGCCGATGCCTACCTGCGCTTCATCCCGCGCACCGAGATGGACATCGCCGTGGTCGGCGCCGGCGTGAACCTTGCGGTCGATCCGGCCGGGGTCTGCACCGAGGCGCGCCTCGTGCTCGGCGCCGTGGCGCCGACCGCCGTGATCGTTTCGGCGGCGGAAGCGGCGCTCGTCGGGCGCAAGCTCGACGAGACGGCGCTGGGCGCGCTCGACAAGGCGGCGCGCGCCGCCTGCAAGCCGATCGACGATAAGCGCGGCACGATCGCCTATCGGGTCAAAGTCGCCGGCGTGCTGGCACGCCGGGCGGCGACAATCGCCTACAAACGCGCAGGAGAGCGGCGGTGAGCAAGCATCACGTAACGACGACCATCAACGGCGAGGCGACCGAGTTCCTGTGCGAGCCGCAGCTCACCATGCTCGACGTGCTGCGCGACGAATTGCATCTCACCGGCAGCAAGGAAGGTTGCAGCTCGGGCGACTGCGGCGCCTGCAGCATCACGGTCGACGGGCGCCTCGTCTGCTCGTGCCTGATGCTGGCAGTCGAGGCGGAAGGCCGCAAGATCGAGACCATCGAGGGCATGGCCAAGGGCGACCAGCTTCACCCGCTGCAGCGCCAATTTCTCGAACAGGCCGCGCTGCAATGCGGGTTCTGCACGCCTGGCATCCTGATCGCCGCCAAGGCGCTGCTCGACCGCAACCCGGACCCGAACGAGACCGAAATCCGGTACTGGCTCGCCGGCAACCTGTGCCGCTGCACCGGCTACGACAAGATCGTGCGCGCGGTGGTCGACGCCGCCGCCGAAATGCGCGGGGCGTCGGCGTAGGGCGCATCAGGCCGAAGGCCGTAATGCGCCGATGACACTGACGCGGCGCAACACGTGGCTTTGCCGCTATTTGCGCCCTACGCGTCACCACCTTCCGCGGCCGCGTACGAGGCGCAGGATGAGGAGCAGAATGATCGCGCCGATCGTTGCCGCGATGATGCGCGAGACGATCCCCGAGCCGAGGTGAATGTGCAGGTGCGGGAACAGCCAGCTCGCGATCAGCGCGCCGACGATGCCGATGCAGATGTCGGCGACGAGGCCGAAGCCGGTGCCGCGCACGAAGTGGCCGGCAAGCCAGCCCGCGATCAGGCCGATGATGATGATGACGAGAAGGCTTTCGCCTGACATGGGCCTGCTCCCCCGCTGCAGTTGAGCGCAAAGCGTACCACAAACGCCGAGCGGGCATGCAAGTTCCGGCCGTGCCAATCACCGGCGCATGCGCTAGCATCCGGCAGGCATCACCCGCACTGAAGAACCGCCATGAACAGCGACCGATTCCTCAAGACCGGCATTTTCCTCGCGCCGTTTCACCCGCTGCGCGAAAATCCGCTGCTCGCGATCGATCGCGACATGGACCTGCTGGTCCACCTCGACAGGCTCAATTATCACGAGGCCTGGATCGGCGAGCACCATTCGGGCGGGTACGAAATCATTCCCTGTCCGGAAATGTTCATCGCCGCGGCCGCCGAGCGCACGCGCCACATCCGGCTCGGCACCGGCGTCAGCTCATTGCCCTATCACAACCCGTTCACGCTCGCCGGGCGCATGATGCAGCTCGACTACATGACGCGCGGCCGCGCCATGTTCGGGGTGGGGCCGGGCTCGCTCATCTACGACGCGGTCAAGATGGGCCTCGAGGCCAAGGACCAGCGGCGCAAGCTCGACGAATCCCTCGACGTCATCATGGAGCTGATGCAAGGCGGGATGGTGACCAAAAAAACCGACTGGTTCGATCTCGTCGAGGCGCGCCTGCAGCTCAAGCCGTATTCTCAGCCCATGATGGAAATGGCGGTCGCTTCGTCGCGCTCGCCGACCGGCGCGCTCGCGGCCGGCAAGCACGGCATCGGCATGCTCTCGATCGGCGGCACCTCGGACGAAGCGCTCAAGGCGCATGCCAACAACTGGGGCGTCTACGAGGAGGCGGCGCGTGCGCACGGCAAGACGCCGGACCGACGCAAATGGCGCATCGTCACCTTCGCGCACGTAGCTGAGACGCGCGAGCAGGCGCGTGCCGACGTGAAGTTCGGCCTCGAGGACTTCAAGCGCTACTTCAGTGAAGTTGCGACCTTCCCGATCATCCCGCCCGACATCACGACCGATCCGGCCGAATACCTGGTGTCGACCGGGCTTGCCTGCATCGGCGACCCGGACGATTGCGTGCGCCACTTCGAGCGGCTGTGGAAGGGCTCGAACGGCGGCATGGGCGGCATATTGCTTTTGGCGCACAACTGGGCCGACTGGCCGGCGACGCAGAAGAGCTACGAGCTGATGGCGCGCTACGTTCACCCGCACTTCCAGCGCAATGCCAACGATCTGCGCGATTTTTCCTACGACGATGCCAAGACGAAATACGCGACCGCCGGCCAGGAATCGAAGGCCGCGGTCCAGGCGGCCATCGACCGCTACCAGGCGCGCAAGGTCGTCGGGTCCTAGACCAACAGCGACCGCGACCGTGACACAGGCCCTGCGCGGCGCCGACATCGTGGCGCGCTCGCTCGAGCGTATGGGCTGCCGTCACGTCTTCACGCTCTCGGGCAACCACATCATGTCGCTGTTCGACGCGGCGCTCGAGACCAAGCTCGACCTCGTGCACGTGCGCCATGAAGCGGCCGCCGTGCACATGGCGGATGCCTGGGGGCGCCTGACCGGCGAGGCGGGCGTCGCGCTCGTCACCGGCGGTCCCGGCCACGCCAACGCGGTCGGCGCGCTGTTCACGGCGCTGGGCGCGGAATCCCCCATGGTGCTGCTCTCGGGTCATGCGGCGACGTGGGAACTCGGCCGCGGCGGCTTTCAGGAAATCCGCCAGGCCGACATGGCGGCGCCGGTCGCCAAAGCCTCGTGGACGGCGAAGTCGGCGGCGACGCTCGGCTGCGACGTCGCCGAGGCGATGCGCGCCGCAACATCGGGGCGGCCCGGCCCCGTGCACGTGAGCCTGCCGTCCGACTTGCTCGAGGAGCGGGTCGAGAGCAACGCGATCGTGTGGCCGGACGCGCTCGACGGCGCGGCCTCGGCGCCGCTCCTTACAGCGCCGATCGCCGACGCGGTGCTGGTGGCAATCGCGGCCGCGGCGCGCCCGATCATTTTCGGCGGCCCGCAACTTTCCGGCCCGAGCGGACGCAAGCTCATCGCGCGGCTCGAGGCGGCGACCAAGACACCCGCCGTCGTGATCGAAAGCCCGCGCGGGATTGCCGACGCGACGCTCGGCGCGTTCGTCGACCTCGTGCGGCGCGCCGACCTCATCGTGCTGCTCGGCAAGGCGCTCGACTTCACCACCCGCTGGGCATCGGGCAAGGCGTTCGACCCTGCCGTGCGGCTGATTTCGCTGGACCCCGAGCCCGCGCTCGTTGACCGCGCGGCAAAGGAGATCGGCGAGCGGCTGGTGCTGGCTTGCACCGCCGACGTGAGAAAGGCGGCCGAGACGCTGATCGCGCGCGGCCCGCAGGCGCCGCAGCGCGACGAGCGCTGGCTCACCGAGGCCCGTGCCGCGCTCGACGACCGTCCCGAAGGCTGGCGCAGCATCGTTTCCGCAACGCACGGCCGGCTGCACCCCGCGGAAGTGTTCCGCGTGCTGCGCCCGTACATCGAGCGCAACGAAGACACGGTGCTTATTTGCGACGGCGGCGAGTTCGCCCAATGGGGCCAAAGCATGCTGCCGGTGCGCCGGCGCCTCATCAACGGCGTCGCGGGCTCGATCGGCAGTTCGCTCGCCTTCGCGATGTCGGCAAAGCTCGCCAATCCGGCGGCACCGGTGTTCGCCGTGCTCGGCGACGGCACCATCGGATTTCACATCGCCGAGTTCGAAACCGCAGCGCGCCGTTCGCTTCCGTTCGTGGCGGTGCTCGGGAACGACGCGCGCTGGAACGCGGAGAGCCAGATCCAGCTCCGCGAATACGGGAAGCAGCGCATGCACGGGTGCGAGCTTCTTCCCGCGCGCTACGATCAAGTGGCGGTCGCGCTCGGCGGCCACGGCGAGTTGGTCGAGCGCGCCGCCGACCTGCCCGGTGCGATCGAGCGCGCGCTTGAGAGCGGCAAGCCCGCCTGCATCAACGTGATGATCGAGAGCATCGCCGCCCCGGTGATCAGGCGGTAGCCGTCACAACGACACGCCGCCGTCGATCGAGATTTCCGCGCCGGTGAGGTAGGCGCTCTCGTCGGACAAAAGCCACAGCACGAGCTTCGCCACTTCCTCCGCCGTGCCCATGCGTTTCATCGGCACCTGCTCGACGCGGGCGCGGTTCGTCTCCTCGCCGCGGATTTTGATCATGTCGGTGTCGATCGGTCCGGGATGCACGGAATTGACCCGGATGCGGCGCGGCGCGAGATCGATCGCCGCCGACTTGGTCATGCCGCGCAGCGCCCATTTGGTCGCGCTGTAGGCGAATGCGCCGGGCGAGCCGCGTAGCCCGGCGACCGAGGAGATGTTGACGATCGAGCCGCCACCCGAGCGCTCGATGGCGGGCGCTACCGCCTTCATGCCGAGAAAGCACCCGAACTGATTGATCCGCGTGTGGCGCTCGAACAGCTCCGCGTCGGTCTCCAGCAACGTCTTCGGAATGAAGATGCCGGCATTGTTGACGAAGCCGTGCAGCCCGCCAAAGCTCTCTGCCGCGGCAACCACCTCCGCCCACTCGGCTTCGCTGGTGACATCGTGGCGAAAAAAGGTCGCCCTGTTGCCGAGCTCGGCCGCGAGCTTTTTGCCCTCGTCCTCGCGCACGTCGCCGATCACGACCTTGGCGCCTTCCGCGACCAGCATGCGTGCCTCTGCCGCGCCTTGCCCTCGCGCCCCGCCGCTGATCAGGACGACCTTGTTGTCGAAGCGTGCCATTGCTTGTCCTCCCTCTAGCAGGCTGCTGAAAAACAGGCTTTTGAGGCCGATTTTCGTGATGTGCGCAGCGAGGAGGCGATCGATGGGCCGTATACGACGCCGCGCACACGCCATTGGTAGGTATTGTGCTTCATTTTCTACGCTCCAGGCAGACTCACCCTATCGCCGCCAGAATCTTTGGGATGCGAATGAGATTGTAGGCGGCAGCGGTCAGGACGAAGAACCATTCGACCAGCGCTCGGCCGCAATGGCGCGTCTTGCGCAGCCCGCCGACGGTCTTGATCCAGCCGAACGGCTCCTCGATCTGCTTTCGCTTGATCGTGCTGATGCGGTAGCCCGGATGCCGGGTCGTGCGCGCATCGATGGCCGAACGACGGTTGGTATTGTTCTGCGAGACATGCGGGGTGCAGCCGCGCGCGCGACAGCCGGCCACGAAACCGGCGGTGTCATAGTTCTTGTCGCCGCCGACCGTGCTGCCGGGGCCGGCATTGTCCTCGATCATGTCGAGCGCAGTCTCGCGCTCCGCGGTGCCGTTGGCCTCGGTCACCCGCGCATCGACAATGAGCCCGTTGCGGTTCTCGGTCATCAGATGGCCCATGTGGCAGAGCTTGGCCTCCTTGCCGGCGCCTTTGCGAAAGAGCCGGGCATCGGGATCAGTGGTCGAGGAATGCGTGTCGTTCTTGCGCTTCTTCCCATGGAAGTCGCGCTCGGCGTTGCGCCCGCGGCCCTCGCCCTCGCCATTGTCCGCGGGCGGATCCTCGCCGTTCTTCGGCACGAAACTCTTCATGCTGGCCCAGGCTTCGATCAACGTGCCATCGACCGAGAAGTGCTCGCTCGAGAGCAGGTCTTTGACCTGCGGCAGGTTCAACACGCTGGCGAAGAACTTGGCCGCGATGTCGCCATTGAGCAGCCGGTCGCGGTTCTTGCAGAACACGGTGGCGTCCCACACCGGGTCGTCCATCGACAGTCCGACGAACCAGCGGAACAGAAGATTATAGTCAAGCTGTTCCATTAGCTGCCGTTCCGATCGCACCGTGTAAAAGGCCTGCAGCAGCAGTGCTCGCAGCAAGCGCTCGGGAGGGATCGACGGCCGGCCGTCACGCGAATAAAGTCTGCTCAAATCCCGCGACAACCCTTTGAGCGCCGCATCGGTCAACTCATGGATTGGCCGCAGCGGATGATCGGCCGGAACGCGCTGCTCCAATCGCACGTAGCTGAAAATGCCCTCCGACCGCCGATCTTCGCCGCGCATTGCAATACCCGCCAAAGAGGAATCACTCGGATGCACAGAATCACACTCCAAAGGTCCCGTGAATCGACTTTTTCAGCAGCCTGCTAGTGCCGCGAACCCGAAGTTCGCACCACGATTGCCGCGAGCCCGATTGCGAACTTCGGGTTCAAAGCGGCACTAGAATCATAGAGTTGCTAGTGTCCTTCGATTCCGAAGTTCGCTCCGGAGCGTGTGGCAAACTCGCGCGAACTTCGGAATCGGGACACTAAATTAGCTCGGCCCATCTCAGCGCGTTTTTCAGCGCTTGGCCAGGAACTCGCGCGGGCGAAGGCCGTCGTTGCGCAGCGAGTATAACGGTCGCACGCCGGCTCGATTTTCCCCGAGAGTTGCAGAAATGCCACAGCTTACGGCTGAGCCGCGTGGTACCGTTGGAATCGTGTACCAGGGCAAGGGGGAGCCCATGAGGCGGTTTCTTTTAGTATCGGTCGCGCTGATTGCCTGCGCCGCGATCGATTCCGCCGGCGCCGCCGACCTTCCGCCCGCGGGACCGCTACCGACGAAAGCGCCGGTGGTAGCCGCGCCGGTCTGGAGCTGGACCGGCTGCTACCTCGGCGTCAACGCCGGCGGCACGCGTGGGCGAAATGACGCCGACCTTTTGCCGGGCGGGAATTATCTCGCCGCGCCCGGCACGTTGCCGCCGCCAAATCTCGACGGAAGCGGCGACTTTTCGGCCGACATCGCCGCTTTGACTCATTTCTATTCGGACACAAACAGCGGGTGGGAAGCGGGCGGCCAGGTCGGCTGCAATGCTCAATGGGGCATGGCCGTGCTCGGCATCGAGGGCGACTGGCAGTGGACCAACACGGGCACGTCGGCGGACGCGTCCTATCCGGCGGTCCCGAACGCCGGTAACCCCCTTTTCCCCAATCCCTCGCATACCGAACACGTCGACGTGACGCAGCGCTGGTTCTCGACCGCGCGCGCGCGCGCCGGCTTCACGCCGTGGGAGCGGGTGCTCATCTATGCGACCGGCGGCATCGCCTGGGCGAACTTCCAGTCCGACACCGTGGTGGCGTTCGCGAGCGGAGCTAACCCTTTCCTCACCCCGTTTAGCGGCGCGACTCACGTCGGCTCCGCCTCGACCAACCAGATGGGCTGGGTCGTCGGCGGCGGCCTCGAATGGGCGCTGACCAACAACTGGTCGGTCAAGGCCGAGTATCTCTACCTGCGGTTCGATAGCTTCGCCTACGCTTCGCCGCTCACTGCTGCGTCGCTTCCGTTTGCGCCCGGCTATGCGTGGATCACCAGTGTCACCCCGGTCGAGCAAGTCGTGCGCCTGGGCGTGAACTACAAATTCGACTGGGGGCCGGTGGTCGCGCGGTATTAGAGCATGATCCCGAAAAAGCCTGCACCGCACTGGATGCGGGGTGGGTACCGGTTTTCGGAAAAGATCATGCTCAATCAATAAGCTGAAGCGGGATGACGATTCGAAGATAAAGTCATCACGCTTTAGGGCGGGCAAATCGCGTAGCCCGGATGGTCCCCGGGAATCCTAATCCCTGTGCGGCAGCACCAGGTTCAGGAACACCGCCATCACGGTGCCGACGACGATTCCGTCTGAAGCGAGAATCCGGATTGACTGGGGCACCGCCTCGAAAATCGCCGGTGGCGCGAAGTTGACCGCGGTGCTCAGGCCGAGCGACGCCGCCAGCAGCAGAAGATCGCGCTGGGTGCGCATGCTGTCGGCGAGAATGCCGACGCCCACGGCAGCGATCATGGCGAACATGAAGATCAGCGTGCCGCCCAGCACGAACGGCGGCACGATTGCGATGACGGCGCCGATCTTCGGCAGCAGCGCCATGACGATGAGGATCGCGCCGGCCACCGCGACCACGAACCGGCTGCCGACGCCGGTCAACGAAATGGCGCCGACGTTCTGGTCATAGGAGATCAGCGGCACGCCACCGAACAGCGCCGCGACCGCGGAGCCCAGGCCGTCGGCCGCCACCGCGCCGCGGATGCGCCACTCGCTGCCCTCGATTGCGAGCATTTTGCACAGCGCGAGCGTGATGCTCATCGTGTAGATGGCGGCGACGAGATGATAGACGATGACGGTGATCAGGTTGGCGGCATCGGGCCATGCCAGCGGCCCGTAGGGCGCAAGGCTCGGCAGCCGGAACCAGGGGGCATTGCCGACAGCGGCAAAATTGGCGAGCCCGAGCGGTATTGAGATCACATAAAGGCAGATGAGCGCGACGAACACCGAGAGCGAGCGCAGAAAGCCGGTGGTGAGACGGTTGATTGCGAGGATGAGCAGAATGCTGCCCACCACCAGGAAGATGGTGAGCGGGTTGCCGGCGTAGGGGGTGTTGACGCCCGCAGCGATATTGACCGCGATGCGGATCAGCGTCACGCCGGTGATCACCAACAGCGTGCCCACCACCACCGGCGGGAACAGGTTGCGCAGCTTGCCGATGAGCGGGCTCAACGCAAAAAGGATGAGCCCACCGAGGATCATGGCGGTGGTCGCCGCCCCGAGGCTCGTGGCTTTCGCCATGGCCACCACCGGGCCGATGTAGACCGCGTAGGCGCCGAGCAGGAGCGGCAGCCGCGCGCCGACGAAGCCGAGCCCAAGCGCGGAGATCACCGTACCGATGCCGCAGCCGAGCATCACCCCGGTGACCATGGTGGCGCGCAATTCCGGCGACAGATTGAGGAGCTGACCGATGACGAGCGGCGAGGCGATCATCGCCGTGAACATCACCAGCACGTGCTGGAGCCCGAACAGCACCGTGGGGACCGGCCCCGGCTTGTCCTCGAGGCCGTAGCGCAGATCGAGCATGGTGACACCGGCGCGCGCGCTCTCCTGGGCAAGCGCGGCGCCCACATCCGACTCCTGCGACGTCGAAGACATGTCGCCCCCTTCGCGTCGGGAAAGGGTCGCCTATTCGCAAGGCCCTGTCGAGCGGGCGCGCTCTAACTTGCCGCCATCATGGGCTCGCCGGCCGCAGTTTCCTCTTTGGCCTCGTCCAATTGCGCCAGAAGGGTCCGTGCACGCCGCTCGACGGCCGCCCGCGCCTCATCGAGGATTGGATGAGTTCCCGCTGGCATGCCGGAGATTTCCGCGGCTGCTGCATCGGTCTCGCGCACGGCCGCCTCCGCCAATGTTCGCACGCGGCCGATCACCTGCCTTGCCCCGAGGCCGCATTCGCGCGCGAAACGGTCCCAGTCCTTCCCGGTGAGCTCGTCGCCGCGATTTTTGCCGGCGATCTTGAGCGCGAGATTTTTTGTGACGTGCCGCCACGTTTCCCCGCACATGACGTCATAAACGGGCGCGAGCGTCGCGCCGGCGCCGTTGATCATGATCGAATAATTTTTGGCGTGCGCGTCGGTGTTGCAGGCGATCACGTTGAAAATCACCATGTCGAGCAGGCGCAGGATATCCGTGGGCGCCATCAGGCGGCGCGTCACGTCGAACATGTCCTTGATGGTCGGACCGGAAACGCCGGTTTTGTTGATTTCGTATTTTGCTGAAGGCGGCTTGCCGAGAGCTTGGCAGAAATCTTCCTGGTGCAGCCGGCGCCAGCGTCCGCCGCCGCCCGTGCGGTCGTATCGCCTCGCCAGCAGGAACGTCCGCTTGCCCGCCGTTCCTGTGACGATCTCAACTGTTTGAAGGCCAAGCCGCTTCGCCAGGATCAGGCAAAATGCTTCGTTGTGCACCCCGCCCGGAAGGCGTTGCGAGTCCGGCTTGAGAATATGGGTCGAGGGAGAACCGACGGTCGGGATGCAGATGCGTCCATCATCGTCGAGCCCGACGGCAAGTTTCGCCTGCACGCCGGCGAGCGACATCGACACGCCTTCCTCGCCGACCAGAAACGGCTTACTCGGCAACTCTTCGATGACCTTTTCGAGCTCGCCTTCCATCTCGACCGCGCGCCAGTAGACCGCGGAGGTTCCGCCCGGTTTTCCGATCGAAAGGGCTCCCGCGGTGTCGCGCCCGATCTCCGAGAGCAGGCCGATCACGTCGTTGGGAGACATGCCGAGAAACTGCCCGACCGCGCGCAACTGCTCGCTTTCCGGCAAGAGGTTCGCGGCCCACGGCAGAAAGACGGCCGGGCCGAAAGGCTCCGGTCCGAGCGGCATCGTGGTCGAGATCGGGAAGGCGCCGCGCGTGGAAAGCCACGTGCGGTCATAACTGAACGAGGGGCCCTTGCTGTCCACTCTGACGGTGCCGACCGATCTCTGCTCGAAATAGATCGGGAGGTCAGCCATCGATGACACCTTCGTGTTCGATCTCTTCGTCGAGCGGGCAGGGCAGTTCCAGGGGGCCAGACAATGGCGGGCTGTCTTCGTTCTTGAGCATGTCGGTTGGCTGCAGGCCGAGCGCCTGCGCGACCACCAGACTCAATCCGAGTTGGCAGGTCGTTTTTCCTGCTTCGAGATCGATGAGAAAACGCCGGCCGACGCCGGTCGCGAGCGCCAGCTGGTCCTGCGTCATGTTGAGCGCCTTGCGGCGCGATCGTGCCAGGAGCCCGAACGCGCGCGCGGCGTCCGCGGCCCGGCGGCCAAGAAGGGTGGAGTCTTCGTCCATGGCATGTTCCCGAGCGGGAACCTTTGCGGCCGGGGAGGGGAGATCGGCCGGTAATGTTCCCGAGCGGGAACACTGTGGTTCAGCAACGGTTAAAACCGGCTAAATGTGTCCGCTCGGGAACATGGGAGAGCGGTACTTGGCCGTCAGCAACACGCGGAAGCGATCGGCCTGAGAAGGCGGACACGCACGTCTCCTCGGCTGGGCGACTTCCCTGCAATTTCATCCGAGCGGTGCTATGGTGCGATTGGGAGAAACCACGCCGGCACAAGCTCAAACTGCCACTGCGGTCCGCATTCGCAATCTGGCCAAGAAGTACCATGTTGCTTACGTTCAGACGCCGAGCGATGCACCCGCACACCACATTACGAGGCTCGCCGGTGACCACGTTGAGCTCGACGAGATCGAGCAATTGCTGATTGCCTTGCAACGGAGCGGCCATCTCAGCCGCGCAGAGATGGTGCAGCTTCAAGCAAGCTATCTGCGCGAACTCAAGCCGTGACATTTGATCCGTTCGGGGATTTTGCAACGCGCGGATACTTGCGCAACCTCGCCGGTGAAAAAGACTTAGAAATTGTCCGGCGGCTCGAACACACCTCCTTCATAACCGGCATCGACGCGGCTTTCCGCCGAAGATTCGAACCAATTCCAGTCGAGCGTGCGAGCCGGCCCGAAACCCCACGACGGCGCGGGCGCAATCACAGCCGGTCACGATCCTGTCAATTCACCGGTCTGTGTGCGGCCCTTCACACCTCACCCTTAGGCAAAGCGTTATATCGGGTTTTATCCACTGACGAAGGAGTGCACCGATGACCATTGCCAAACGCATGTCGCTCGCACTGGCCGCGTGCTTTTTTCTCGCCCTTTCCGGGTTTTTCGCAAGTGCGGTTGTGACGCACAAGCGCACGGCTCCGGAGGCTGATTACTGGCTGGCGGCCGGGTGCGACGAGGTCTGTCTCCACCAGAAGGACGTCGCCACTCCACGCGTGACCATAGATTTTTCAGACCTGTTCTAAGCGGAGGGCTTCCATTGTGAAGCCTTGCTTATAAAGCCGCTCGGCTACCGGCTTGCGCCTGAGTTGTTCGGTCAGCGACGGCGTTGGCGTGCCGGCGCGTGCGGGGCGGTGCGTTCTCGACCACGATTGCGGATGCCGATCGCGGGCGGATTTCGGCCCGTGGTTAGCCGCGCGAGCGGGGCGCCTGAAACGCCAAACAATTGCTCAACGTCTTGCGGGTGAGGTAACCCGCTAGGCCGGCGCGGGTGCTGGCCCGCTTGACCCTGGTGGCCCAATTAGCTGCGGGGAAAACCCTAGCCATCTACCGGGAATATACTTAGCCCTAAAGTGTAATGGCCGCCTTCAGTTCGTCGGTGCTTTAGTTGTTTGTGCTGCTCGAGTTCCCCCTCGTGCGCGGCCCCGCTGGGCTTCCGCGTCCCCCCGATATCCCCCAGCGACTGCCGGCGGGGCCTCATTCCAGATTTGCGAGCTAGATGCGGCTTGGATGATCAAGGTAGGAGAGCGGAAATGATCAGGCTAATCGCTGTTGCCTTTGCCTTGGCTTTAGCGTCTTCGGTAGAGGCCATGCCACCTGTATCGACCCAGCAGTCGGACCAGTTGGTCACTCAGGTCCGCCAAGGATGTGGGGCTGGCATGGTCCGGCGTGCCGGTGTCTGCGTGCCCAGAGGCGGTGTCGCCGCCGCCGGCTATGCCTCCAGCACCAACCTAGCCGGTGGCTATGCCAACAGCCCCGGCTATGCCTACGGCCCCGGCCCTGCCTACGGCCCCGGCCCTGGCCCTGGCCCCGGCTATGCCTACGGCCCCGGCCCTGCCTACGGCCCCGGCCCTGCCTACGGCCCCGGCCCTGCCTACGGCCCTGGCCCCGGCCCTGGCCCCGGCTATGCCTACGGCGCTGGCTACAACGCTGGGCCGGCGCACGTGCCTGGCGGACCAGTCAGGGCCGGCAACCTGTGCTGGTCGGATCGCGACCCATGGGCCAACACGGGCCAAGGCTATTGGAAGGCGTGTTAACGATCCGAACTTTGGTGAGAGCTGGCGGGCCGAAAGGCCCGCCTTTTCGTTACGCGTCGGGACGGTCCCGCAGGGGGGCTGCGCGTTTGCGGATATGGTACTCCTCGGCGCGGGAACCCTTAGCCATGCTGCGGGGAAATACTTAGCCCCAAAGTCCAATAGCGGTTTTCAAGCGATCACTGATACGGCTCGACCGGGAATTGTCTGCCACGGTGACGGTTCCCTCCAATGTTGAACTTGGGCCGACTGCGCTCCTTGCCGACCCTGATCGGCCATGCCAAAGAGCGCCAGGAGAACAAACGTTCCGTTTTAGCTCTGAATGGCCGGAACCCTGCCTCTGAAAAAAGCCCTCGGCCCCGTAGCTCAGCTGGATAGAGCAGCAGCCTTCTAAGCTGCGGGTGCATTCGAAGCGAGACGAGCGTTCGCGTCCGTTCTCTTTTTTGTCGGAATGACCGCAGTCGTTTGTCGGAATATTTGGTCGGAGCGGCGAGATTTGAACTCGCGACCCCTAGTCCCCCAGACTAGTGCGCTAACCGGGCTGCGCTACGCTCCGACGCACCGTAGATAGCGCCGTGCGGGCGTGCGGCGCAAGGGCGCCCGCCCGACGCAACACAGCGCCGCGACGCCATCATCAGGCCCCATAGCGCGCCGGTGAGCAGGAAAAAATGGCGCCAGTGGTCGCTGTCGATGATCAGGCTCTCGGCAAATGTGCCGGCGAAAGCGCAATAGACCGCGAGATAGACCGGGCGCCACGGGGTCGCCACGAAGACGTAGCGCAGCCCGCCCCCGAGGGTGACGAGCATCAGCGCGAGGTAGGCGAGCCCCGAGAGCCAGCCGCCCGAGACGAAGGCGTTGAGGAAAGCGTTGTGCGGGTCCTCGACGAAGAGATTGTGGAACTGGAGCGGCCCGAGGCCGAGCGGCCTATCGAGGGCGAGCAGCGCGCCCAGTTCGTGGCGCCCGAAGCGGCCGAACTGGCCGACGTCGTAGCCCTGCTCGAGGCTCGCGCGTTGCGCAAACAGGCTCGCAACGCTGTCGAACGAGAGCAGCGCAATGATCAGTCCGGCGAGGAGCGCCGCGCCCAAACCCGCCATCAGCACGATACGCAGCCGCTCGGTTCCCGACCGGCTGGTGAGAAATGAGAGCGCCATCATCAGGATCGCGGCGAAGGCGGCTTGGCCCCAGGCGCCGCGCGAAAAGGTGAGCAGCAGCGCGCTCGCATAAAGCGCGACGAGCGCGCAGGCGCGCAGCGTGCCTCGCCGGCCCGCGAAGATGCGGCCCATGGCGATCAGCATGGGAAATACGAGAAACGCGCCGAGCACGTTGGGATCGTTGAACGTGCCGCGCGCGCGGCCGTAGCGCAGGAACAGATCGGAGAGCTGCGGCACAATCTGGGAATAGCCGAGGATCGCGGCGAGCGCCGCGACCGCAGCCGCCAGCATGGTTCCGCGCATGATCGGCGTGAGATGGCGCGGCTCATCGGCGATGACGGCAGCAAAAAACACGGCGGTCGCCGCGAGATACCACGAGGTGAGCACCCATAGCGCGGTCTTTGCCGCGTCGAGCATCGGAACGGCCACGACCGCGATCGAAAAGCCGATGTTGTAGAGCGCGAGTAGGAACGCGAGCGGCAGGAGTCCCGCGCGCAGCACAAGCCCGGTCGCCGCGAACACGAAGAGCGCGAGCAGCGAAGCGTATTCGTAGGGGCTCGGCTCGATGAACACGAAGGCGCCGGAAAAGCCGGTGAGCCAGAGCAAGCCGGCGCGCAGGCGCTCGACCGAGATGCGCGCGGGGAGGGGACCGGCCGGCGCGCGGCCGTCCGCGGTGACGCTTACGCTACGCAACGCAACAGGTCCTTACGGACAGACGACAGAGGACGGATGACAGAGGACAGATAGAAGCAAAGCTTGATTACCTCTGCCTCGTCATGCCTCGCTTTCGCGGGCGATGACGGGCATTGATGTGGTCTGTCCTCTCGTCCGTCTTCTGTCGTCCGACTCAATACGCGTTCTCGGTCTTGGCGAGCGCGAGCGGCGTCATCGCCATGATGTAGAGGTCGAACAGCACCGACCAGTTCTCGATGTAATAAAGATCATGCTCGACGCGGCGCTGAATCTTCATCTCGCTGTCGGTCTCGCCGCGCCAGCCGTTGATCTGCGCCCAGCCGGTGATGCCGGGCTTGACGCGATGACGCGCGAAATAGCCGTCGACCGCCTCGTCGTAGAGGCGGTCCGCGGCCTTGGCGTGCACCGCGTGCGGGCGCGGTCCGACCAGCGACAGGTTGCCCTTGAACACCACGTTGATGAGCTGCGGTAATTCGTCGAGGCTGGTCTTGCGGATGAAGCGGCCGACCCGGGTGACGCGCGGGTCGTCCTTGGTGACGAGTTTCGCCGCCGTCGCGTCGGTCTTGTCGACGTACATCGAGCGGAACTTGAACACCTCGATCATCTCGTTGTTGAAACCGTAGCGCTTCTGCTTGAAGAACACCGGGCCGCGGCTGTCGAGCTTGACGGCGAGTGCGACGAGCGCCATCACCGGCGCGGCGGCCAGGAACGCGAGGCCGCCGACGAGCTTGTCGAACAGCCATTTCATCACGACGTCCCAGTCGGTGATCGGACGGTCGAACACGTCGATCACCGGCACGCTGCCGATGTAGGAATAGGAGCGCGGGCGGAACTGCAGCTTGTTGGAATGGGCCGAGAGGCGGATGTCGACCGGAAGCACCCACAGCTTCTTGAGCATCTGCAGGATGCGGCCTTCCGCCGAGATCGGCAGCGAAAAGATCACGAGATCGACGCGGGTGAGCCGCGCGAATTCGACGAGATCGTCGACGCTGCCGAGCTTGACCAGCCCAGCGCACACGGCGGGCGCGCGATCTTCGCCGCGGTCGTCGAACAGCCCGATCACCTTCACGTCGGAATCGCGCTGGTGTTTGAGCGCGTCGACCAGCCCTTCGCCTGCGTCGCCGCCGCCGACGATCACCGCACGCCGGTCGAGCCGCCCCTCGGCGGTCCAGTGCCGCACCAGGCCGTAGAGGCACATGCGCGAGCCGACGAGCGCGACGAGGCCGACGCCGTAGAAGCCGGCGAGCCACACGCGCGAGTAATAATCGCCGAGCTTGGCGAAGAACATGATCGCCGCGACGACGAGGAACAACAGCGAGAGTGCGACGACGAGGCGAATGCACTCGCTAAACGGCGTGCGGAACGCCTGCACGTGATAGATGTCGGCTGTCTGCAGCGCCAGCACGATGAGGACGGCGATGCCGAGCGCAGTCAGCGGGTAATACCAGGAGAAGCCGTAGACCGGAAAAACGTAGGCGAAATAGATGGCGACGCCGATCGCGGCCATCAGCGCAAGCTCGATCATGCGCACGAAGCCGGCGAGCACGATCGGCGAGAACGCCGGCATGATGGTCTGTGCCGCCGCCAGCATGGCGGCGGGCGAAAGCTCGCGCCGGCGATTGAGCGCCGGCGCAATGGCTGACGCGGCGCCGGCAGACGCGGCCCTTATTTCGCTGATGCCGTACTCACTCATGACAGACGCGTCCCAGCGCCAAAGCCCCACGGCGCCTTCACTTTGTTGCGTCGGTCCTAGCGGAAAAGTTTCAAGAAAGAATTGAGGGCAAGCGGAGGTATCATCGAACCACTTGGCGAACCAACGCGGCTCGGTAGGCGGCGAGCACGCCGGCCGTCATGGTCTCGGCGCAAAACGCGGCGCGCACCTGCTCACGCAGCGCTTGCGCGGCGGCGCGGACGCCGGCCGGGTCGGCGATGGCCTTGCCGATCGCCGCGGCGAGCGTCGGTACGTCGCCGGGCGGCAGCAGCCGCCCGCGGTGCGGGCCGAAGATTTCCGGAATGCCGCCGACGTCGGTCGCCAGCATGGGAACGCCGCCGGCGGCGGCCTCAAGCACGATGTAGGGGAGGGACTCCGCCCGCGAGGGGACGATGAGCAATCGCCCGCGCGTAAAGGCCTCGCGCGCCGGTAGGGCGCCAGGAAATTTGACCTGGGCGAGGCCGCGCGCCTGCGCCAGCGCCGCAAACGCCCCGGCTTCGGGGCCGCTTCCGACGATCGTGGCGCTGACCGGCAGGCCGGCGAGCTTAAGTAGACTCAAGGCCTCGATCAGCACGTCGACGCCCTTGAGGCGGCGCAGTTCGCCGACGAACACGAGGTCGCTCGCGTCGGCGGCCGGCGAGACTGGCGCGAATTCCGCGGCGGTGACGCCGTTGTGGACGACCGGCGCGGGCGCGGCCGGCGTGCCGATGCGAGCGTGGTACACGTCGCGCGCGTAGGCGCTTTCGAACAGGATGAGGTCGGTGCGCGCCAGAAGCGCCCGTTCGAGGTTGAGGTAGATAAAGCCGAGCGGCGAACGCGGATCGAAGTGAAGCGTGCCGCCGTGCGGCGTATAGGCGCGCAACGCGCGGGAGCCGGCGAGGCGCGCATAGGCGCCGCCCTTGGCGCCGTGCCCGTGGACGACATCGGCGCCGCTAGCGCGGATCGCCTGCGCAACCTCCCGCACCGCAGTCACGTCGCGCAGCCCGAGATGCCGGCTCATAGGCACGCGTCGCACGCCGAGCGCGAGGAGCGGCGCAAGCTCGGCCAAGGCCGCCTCGGCGCGCGCGCCGCCGGTGGTTTCGTCGGCAACGATGCCGACGCGGTGGCCGGCGGCCGCCTGTCCGCGCACGAGGTCGACGACGTGCCGGAACAGCCCGCCGACCGGCGCGCGAAAGACGTGCAGAATGGCGAGAGATCGGCCGGACGGAATTGTACGAACGGGCCTTTGCGCCCGATCGTCGCTCAGGGTCGGGCCCGGGCTTATCCCGGGGGCTTCCAAAGGATCGACGTCCCGGAGAAGGCCGGACACGGATTGTGGCTCGACGGCCGAGAGTTTCATGACCCGGCCTGCATCGCTTAGAGGCCTGAACAAACAATGAAGCTGGTTAGAACCAGCGTTCGGCAACGACGATGGTATCGCCCGGGCGCACCGGATAATTGAGCGGAACCGAGGCGACCAACATGCCGTCGGCGCCCTGGCGGTGCATTTCGACCGGGCCGCGCAATGCGCGCGGGGAGAATCCGCCGGCGATCGCCACCGCGCCTTCGGCCGTCAGGTTCGGCACATAGGGGAACTGCCCCGGCGTCGTCACTTCGCCCAAAACGAAGAACGGCCGGTAGATCTCGACTTCGACCGCCACGTGCGGTTCGCGCACGTAGCCGTTCTGAAGTTTCGCGGCGATCGATTGGCTCACCTCGGCGGTGGTCAAACCGCGCGCCGGGACCCCGCCGATCAACGGCATGGTGATCCTGCCGCCGGCATCGACCGCGTAGGAATTGCTCAAGCCCTCCTGGCCGAACACGACGACGCGTAGGCGATCGCCCGAGTCGAGGGTGTAGGGGCCGGCGGGGTCGGGGGCGGGCGCGAGCGGCGGCGGTGCGTGCACGCAGCCGCCGAGCCCAAGGCTCGCAAGGACCGCTAAGAGGATGAACTGCGCCCGCATGAAACGAATCCGCGCCCGGAACGACGATCGCGGCTCGATTAAGGCGCCGTATGGTTAACAAAACCTCAAGTGTCTGCCGGCGGTCGTTAGGGATTAACGTGGCGGCAACCATAATCGGGTTTCATGGCCCGGGTTTAGCGTCGGTGCGGTACGGAGTCGGCCATGCGTGTTGGTGTGATGCACGGGAGTCACGCGTTCGAGGGGCTCGAGTCGCGATCGGTCGAGGTGGGGACGGTCGGGCGCGAGCTGTGGCGTAGAAAATGGTGGGTGCTGGCGCCGACGCTGGCCGTTGCCGCGATCGCTGCGGTCGCGGTCAATATGGTCACGCCGCGCTACAAGTCGGAAGCGCGCGCCCTCATCGACGTCCGCGAAAACGTGTTCCTGCGCCCGGAGGCCGAGAAGGGGCGCGACCGGGCGATCGTCGACCAGGAAGCGATCACCAGCCGCGTCCAGCTCGTGCTCTCGCGCGATGTCGCGCGCCAGGTGATCAAGCAGCTCAAGCTCGGCGACCTTCCCGAATTCGATCCGCTCCTGCGCGGCGCCAGCTCGGCGGCGCACCTGCTGCAGGTCGTTGGCCTTGCCAGGGACCCCCTGCGGATGACGCCCGAGGAGCGGGTGCTCGACAGTTATTACGAGCGGCTCAACGTCTTTCCGGTCGACAAATCGCGCGTGATCGCGGTCGAGTTCCAGTCCTACGACCCGGATCTCGCCGCGCGCGCGGCGAACGCGGTGATCGACGACTTCGTTGCGCTGCAGCTTGCCGCCCAGCAGGAGGAAACCCGGGCCGCCGGGCGCTGGCTCGCCGGCGAGATCGAGGTGCTGCGCCAAAAGGTGGCCGATGCCGAGGCGAAGGTCGAGGAGTTCCGCAGCAACTCGAACCTGTTCGTCGGCACCAACAACACCACATTATCGGCCCAGCAGCTCGGGGAACTCAACTCTCAGCTCGGCGCCGCGCGCTCGCAAAAGGCCGACGCCGAGGCCAAGGCCAAATTCATTCGCGATACGCTCAAGTCGGGCAAGTCGCTCGAATCCGCCGATTTCCTCAATTCGGAACTGATCCGCCGCCTGAGCGAGCAGCTTGCCACCGTGCGCGGGCAGCTTGCCGAACAATCCTCGACCCTGCTCGACAACCACCCGCGCATCAAGGAACTCAGGGCTCAGATCGCCGATCTCGACCGGCAACTGCGCATCGAAGCGGAGCGGCTTGCGCGCTCGCTCGAGAACGATGCCCGCATTGCCGGCGCTCGGGTCGAGACGCTCAGCGAGAACCTCGGCCAGCTCAAACAGCAGGCGGCCGCCACCAACGAGCAGGACATTCAGCTGCGCGCCTATGAGCGCGAGGCCAAGGCGCAGCGCGACCTGCTGGAATCCTACCTCGCCAAGTACCGCGAGGTCGCCTCGCGCGAGACCCTGGGCGCGGTTCCCTCGGACGTGCGCGTGATCTCGCGCGCGATCGTCTCGAACACCCCGTTCTTCCCGAAGAAAGTGCCGATCGTGCTGGTCGCGAGCCTGGCGATGCTGCTGATCGCCTCGGGTTTCATCGTCACCGGCCAGCTTATGGCCGCCGGCGCGGCGCAGGCGACAGGGTCCGCAGGGCGGGACGGCGACGCTTATTACGAACGCGACGAGCCGCGCCTCGATCACGTCGCCCCCGAGGCGATGCCGATCTCGCCCGCGGCTGAGGGCGCGGACACCCGCGCGGACGACATCCTCGATCTCGCCCGCGACATCGGCGCCTCGCCCGAGGCGGGGCGGCGCGTGGTGGTCGTCGGCGCGCAGCGGCACATCGGCACCACGCTCACGGCACTCGTGCTCGCGCGCGAGCTGGCGCGCCATGCCCGCGTGGCTCTGGTCGACCTCGCGTTCGCGCATCCCAACCTGGCCGCGGTCGCCGTCGATCCCTCCGCGCCCGGCATCGCCGACCTTGTGCGCGGCGGCGTCTCGTTCGGCGCGATCATCACCCGCGACCGCGATTCGCGTGTTCACATCGTGCCGGCGGGCCGCGGCGGTCCCGACAACGCGGCGATTCTTGCCTCGGAACGCATCGGCGTTGCGCTCGATGCCTTGGCGCGCACCTATGATCACGTGGTGATCGACGCCGGCACCACCGCCGATCCGCTGCCCGAGCCGGTGCTGCGCGGGACCCCGCGCGCGGTGCTGGTCGTCTCCGGCGTGCCGCACGAAGCCGCCTTCGCCGCGCGCGATCGGCTGCGCGTGGCAGGCTTTGCCGAGGTTGCCATGGTGGGCGCGGCCGCGCCGCCCGATGCCATCCCGGCCGAGCAGGCCGTCGCTGCGTAAGGATTTAGAGCATGATCCCGAAAAGTGGATACCGGTTTTCGGAAAAGATCATGCTCCAACAATAAGTTAGAGCGGGATGACGATTCGAAGAAAAGTCATCACGCTCTAGCCTTCAACTTTCCTCAACGGTGCGGCAGCATGATCGTCGCGGTGAACGCGAGGGCATGAGCGTGGCCGGCCTGAAGAAAGCGATCCTGCGCAGCGGCTTCGAGGCGCTCTATTTCAGCGGCTCGCATCTATGGCTGCGACCGTTCGTCGGCGGGATCGGGGCGATCCTCACGCTCCATCACGTGCGCCCGCCGCGGCGCGAGGCGTTTCAACCCAATCGGCTGTTGGAGGTCACGCCCGCTTTTCTTGAGGCAGTGATCGTGCGGCTGCGGCGCGCGCGCATCGACCTCGTCAGTCTCGACGAAATGCACCGCCGGCTCACCCAAGGCGAGTCCGGCCGGCGCTTCGCCTGCCTCACCTTCGACGACGGCTATCGCGACAATCTGGAGCATGCCTATCCGATCCTCAAGAAACACGAGGCTCCGTTCGCCCTCTACATCGCGACGAGCTTCCCGGACCGCCTGGGGGAACTGTGGTGGCTTGCGCTCGAGGCAGTGATCGCGCGCAACAGCCGGATCGGCCTCGTGGTCGACGAGGACGACCGCAGTTTCGACTGCCGCACGCCGGCGCAAAAGCGCGAGGTCTATGAGGCGATCTATTGGTGGCTGCGCCGGCTGCCGAGCGAGGACGACCTGCGCAGCGCCGTGCGCGACCTCGCCACGCGCTATCAGGTGGACATCGCGGCGTTCTGCCGCGATCTCTGCATGAGCTGGAACGAGATAGAGGAACTCGCGCGCGATCCGCTGGTCACGGTCGGCGCGCATACGGTCAATCACGTGCGGCTCAAGAAGGTGCCGGAGAAAACCGCGCGCGCGGAAATGCGCCAGAGCGCCGCCGTGATCGACAGCGCGCTCGGCAAGCGCCCCGCGCACCTGTCCTATCCCGTGGGCGACGCGACCTCGGCGGGCCCGCGCGAGTTCGCGATCGCGCGCGAGCTTGGCTTCAAGACGGCGGTCACGACGCGGCCCGGCGTGCTGTTCCCGCAGCATCGCGAGCATCTGACCGCGCTGCCGCGCATCAGCCTCAACGGCGAATACCAGCAGCTGCGCTACGTCGAAGTGTTGCTCTCGGGGGCAGCGACTGCCTTCCTCAACAAATTCCGCCGGATCAACGCGGCGTGAAGCGAACTCAAATTATTTCACCAGGACTGGCTTCCGCACGAGTCGAGCGCGAGCTATTTGGCTGTCATCGGCGCGCTTCCTTGTTGCTTCCATTTGTGAACAATTACGCGCACAAGGACGATTAGCCCGACAAAGCCGCTCGCCAGGATCAGGAGCCATTTCAACGTCGAGAATAGCGATGTCAGCGACGGCACGGGCCACACAATCGAGGTCGGCCCCTTCAGGATCATGACGAGCAGGCCGGCATTCTCGAGGCAGTCGAACAAACCGGCAAACAGGGCGCCCCGGGCAGATTGACTCGCAATGCCCGCGAGGGTTAACATCCCGCTCCGATCCGCCGCCTGCTTGGCCCGCAGCCCGATGAAGAACAGGAAGCTAACGTACGCGGGAATGAAGAGATAATCGAGCCAGACTTGATCGGCGGCTTGGCTGTTGCAAGCTCCCCGCCATGGGTCGGTGACGCCCCTGGCGTTGTTGACCGTCCAAGCTAGTTGCAGCCAAAAGTTTTTGACCGATATACCGTTGCAGTCCGAGTTCATGTCTAGAATTTTAAAGAGGACGATGCCCGCGATCAAAGCGATCGCGCCGAACGTCCAACTGGCGCCGATGCGGCGCAACATGGCTCGCTCCCCAATTTCACACGCCAAGGGAGAGGCTTGCCCATGGGCCGCGACAGGTCAAGCCCCTGGATTGGGGCGCGACATCCAGCTGATCAGCGGCATCGCCGGCAGGACCCAACCGAGGCCGGCGACGAGATAGTAGATCCACGCTGCAAGCTCGTTGGTCGAGCGGAACGCGAATTGCGCGACCGCCATGGCGAGGAGCGCCCAGACGGTGACGAGCGCCAGCAGCCCGACGGCGCCGATCAGCTTGCGCGTGCGCATGCGCATGAATGAAGACTCTTGCTGGAGCATGACCTTATCCGAAACCGGTACCTTCGGGATCATGCTCTGTCCCGCGACACGGCGGCGATTGCGGCCTCGCCGGGCGCTCTATATGGTCCGCGGCGTTCGTTGTTAAGCGGAGAGCCGATGAGCGAAGCAGCCGCAGGAGAGCTGCACGTGCGCGCGATCCGGCTGTGGCTCGTGGCGGTCGCCGCGTTGATCGTCGCGATGGTGCTGGTGGGCGGGGCAACGCGCCTGACCGAATCGGGTCTGTCGATCGTCGAATGGCAGCCGGTGACCGGGACGCTGCCGCCGCTCTCCGCCGATGCGTGGCAGACGGCATTCGACAAATACCGCGCGACTCCGCAATACCGCCATCTCAACGCCGGCATGAGTCTTGACGCGTTCAAGGTGATCTACTGGTGGGAATGGACCCATCGTCTGCTCGGCCGCGTGATCGGCGCGGCGTTCCTGCTGCCGTTCCTGTTCTTTCTCTGGCGCGGCTTCATCGGGCCGCCGCTGCGCACGCGGCTGTGGACGATTTTCGGCCTGGGCGCGCTGCAGGGCGCGGTCGGCTGGTGGATGGTCGCGTCCGGCCTGGTGAACCGGGTCGAAGTCTCGCAATACCGGCTTGCGACGCACCTCGTCCTCGCCTGCGCCATCTATGCGGCGATCGTCTGGACCTTGCAGAGCCTCGCGCAACGGCCGGCGGCCACGGTGCCGGGGCGGTTGCGCGCCAGCGCCGCCGGGCTCCTCGCACTGGTGCTGGTGCAAATCTATCTCGGCGCGCTCGTCGCCGGGTTGCGCGCCGGGCTCGTCTACAACACGTGGCCGCTGATCGACGGCGCGTTCGTGCCGCACGCTTCCGCTTTGTTTGCGAACGCGCCCGCGTGGCGTAACTTGTTCGAGAACATGCTCACGGTCCAGTTCGATCACCGTATGGTGGCTTATGCCTTGTGGATTTTTGTCGTGCTGCACGTCATCGACGCGGCACGGTCACGCAGCGGCCCGGCGCTGACCGGCGCGCTCGCGCTCGCGGCCGCCGCGACCATTCAGGCGGTGTTGGGCATTCTCACCCTCCTTTACGTGGCCCCGCTGGCGCTCGCGCTCGCGCACCAGGGCATGGCGATCGCCGTGCTCACCGTCGCGGTCATCCACGCGCAGCGGCTCGCGCCGGCGCGGCGGGCATGGCCGTCACTTACGCGTAGCCCCGACGGGATCGCCGCGCATCAGGGCAGGGGAGCCCTATGATCGAACTCGCCCACCGCGGGGCCGTCGCCGTGCTCACCATGAAGCACGGCAAGGCCAATGCCATGGACTCAACGTTCTGCGCGGACCTCATCTACCGGCTCGACGACCTGCGGGCATCCTCCGCCCGCGCGCTCGTCATCACCGGCCAGGGAAATATTTTCTCTGCCGGCGTCGATCTGGTGCGCGCGCTCGAGGGCGGGCCCGATTACTTCCGCCGCTTCCTGCCGCCGCTGCGGTGCGCTTTCGAAGCGATCTTCTTCTATCCCAAGCCGGTCGTCGCCGCCGTCAATGGTCACGCGATCGCCGGCGGCTGCGTGCTCACCTGTGCGGCGGATCGCCGGCTGATGGCGCAAGGGCCGGGGCGCATCGGGATTACCGACCTGCTCGTCGGCGTGCCGTTCCCGGTGATCGCGCTCGAGATCATGCGCTTTGCCGCGGCGCCGCAGCATTTCGAGCGCATCGTCTACAGCGGCGCGACCTTTGCGCCGGAGCCGGCCCTAGGCCTCGGTCTTGTCGACGAGGCGGTGCCGGCCGAGGCGCTCCTCGATCGCGCCGTTGCCGCCGCCGAGGCGTTGGCCGCGCTCGGCCCCGAGGCCTTTGCGCTTACCAAGCGCCAGTCGCGCCAGCCGGTCAAAGAGCGGCTCGACAAGGATGGCCCGCAGTTCGATCCGGCGGTCGACGCCATCTGGTGCGCGCCGGAAACCGCTGCGCGCATCCGCGACTACGTCTCGCGAACGTTCAAGAAGATGTAGGGTGCAATAGGCCGCAGGCCGTATTGCGCCGCCATGGGCATTAAAACGGCGCAATACGCGGCCCATCGGCCGCGATTGCGCCCTACAAATACTCACGCCGCTTCCAGCGCCTGATTGAGATCGGCGATGATGTCGGCCTTGTCCTCGATTCCGATCGACACCCGCACCACGTCGGGGCCGGCGCCGGCCTGCACTTTCTGCTCGTCGGAGAGCTGTTTGTGCGTGGTCGAGGCCGGGTGAATGATGAGCGAGCGGGTGTCGCCGATGTTGGCGAGGTGCGAGAACAGCTTCACGTTCGACACCAGCTTCACGCCGGTGTCGTAACCGCCCTTGAGCCCGAAGGTGAACACGGCGCCGGCGCCGTTGGGTGCGTATTTTTTGGCGAGGTTGTGATAGCGGTCGCCCGGCAGACCGGGGTAGCTCACCCATGCGACCTTGCGGTGCTTGGCGAGCCACTCGGCCACGGCCTGCGTGTTCTCGCAATGGCGCGCCATGCGCAGCGGCAAGGTTTCGATGCCGGTGAGGATGAGGAACGCGTTGAACGGCGAGAGCGCCGGACCCATGTCGCGCAGGCTCAACACCCGGCACGCGATCGCGAAGGCGAAGTTGCCGAAAGTCTCGTGCAGCACGATGCCGTTATATTCCGGACGAGGCTGCGAGAGCATCGGGTAGCGGCCCTCGCGCGACCAGTTGAAAGTGCCGCCGTCGACGATCAGGCCGCCGATCGAGTTGCCGTGACCGCCGAGGAATTTGGTGAGGGAATGCACGACGATGTCGGCGCCGTGCTCGATCGGCTTGCACAGGTAGGGGGTCGCCAGCGTGTTGTCGACGATCAGCGGCACGCCGGCGCGCTTGGCGACGGCGGCGATCGCCTCAATGTCGGTGATGACGCCGCCCGGGTTGGCGATCGACTCGATGAAGACCGCCTTGGTCTTCGGCGTGATCCCGCGTTCGAATGTGCCGATGTCGTCGGGATCCGCCCACACCACGTTCCAGCCGAAGTTCTTGAACGAATGGTTGAACTGGTTGATCGAGCCGCCGTAGAGCTTCTTCGAAGCGACGAACTCGTCGCCCGGCCGCATCAGCACGTGCATGGCGAGCACTTGCGCCGCGTGACCTGACGCCACCGCGAGGCCGGCAGTGCCGCCTTCGAGCGCGGCGACGCGCTCTTCCAGCACCGCGTTGGTGGGATTGCCGATGCGGGTGTAGATGTTGCCGAAGGTCTGCAGCCCGAACAGCGAGGCGGCATGATCCACGTCGTCGAACACGAAGGACGTGGTCTGATAGATTGGCGTGGCGCGCGCGCCGGTGGTCGGGTCGGGCTGCGCGCCGGCGTGCACGGCCAGCGTCGCAAACCCCGGAGTGCGTTCGGTCATGGGCCGGTCCTCGCGGGATAAGGGCCGGCGGGCGCCGGCCCGAGGGATGCTTCTAAGGCACGGCCGGATCGGGTCAAGCGTAGGTTAGCGCAGGTCAAGCCTCGCTCTTGGCCGGCGCGGAGTCGACCGTGGCGCCGCCGGCGAGCGTGGGACGGGCGAGCGACATGCGCTGCACGCCGCGCCCGAGGACCTGCGCGCGCTTGGCGGTGAGCGTGCGCGAGTTAACTCCCATCCAGCCGATTTCCGAGGACAGGCGGCCGTATTCGATCTTCGGGCAGCGGTTCATCACCACCTTGAGGCCGCCGGCCTCCGCCGCGGCCGCGGCTTCGTCGTTGCGCACGCCGAGCTGCATCCAGATCACCTGCGGCCGCGGTGTGAGCGCGAGCGCCTCGGCAACGATCTGCGGCGCATATTGAGCGCCGCGGAACACGTCCACCATGTCGATCGGTTCGGGTACGTCCGCAAGCCGCGCGTAGACCTTGCGCCCGAGAATCTCTTTGCCGGCCTGCCCCGGGTTGACCGGGACCATGTTGTAGCCGCGCTCGAGAAGGTATTTGAACGCAAAATAGCTCGGCCGATTGTCCTTCGGCGAAATCCCCACCATCGCGATGGTCTTCACCGTGTTGAGGATGCCGCGGATGTAGGCGTCGGAATAGCTATCGTGAATCATCGGTGGATCTTCAGCGGTCCTGCCACGTGGGCGACCGCTTTTCGATGAAGGCGCCGATGCCTTCCTCGGCGTCGCGCGCCAGCATGTTCTCCACCATCGTCCGCGAGGCGTAGGCGTAGGCCTCGGCGAGATTCATTTCCAGCTGGCGGTAGAACGCCTCCTTGCCGATCTTCACGGTCAGCGCCGATTTCGCAGCGATCTGGCGCGCAAGCGCCATCGCCTCTTCGCGCTCGCGGCCGGCGGGAACGACGTGGTTGACAAGCCCCATGCGCGCCGCCGCTTCGGCGGATAGCGCCTCGCCGGTGAGCAGCATTTCCATCGCCTGTTTGCGGGGGACGTTGCGCGAGAGCGCCACCATCGGGGTCGAGCAGAACAGGCCGATGTCGACGCCGGGCGTCGCAAAGCTCGCGGCGGTCGAGGCGACCGCGAGGTCGCAGCTTGCCACCAACTGGCAGCCCGCCGCCGTCGCGGTTCCGCCGACGGCGGCGATCACCGGCTGGGGCAAGTGAACGATGGCCTGCATCATCGCGCTGCAGGTGTCCATCACGCGGCGGAAATACTCGCGGCCGCGGTCCGGCGCGCTGCGGTGGGCGGTCAGCTCCTTAAGATCATGGCCGGCGCAAAAGGCAGGCCCGTTCGCCGCGAGCACCACGGCGCGCACCGAGCGTTCGCCGGCGATGGCGGCGAGAGCTTCGGAGAGTCCGGCGAGCAATGCCTCCGAGAGGCTGTTGCGCGCCTGCGGCCGGTTGAGCGTCAGGACGGCAATTTCGCCGGCGTCCTCGCGCAGCAAAACCGGCGCGGACACGGCATCCGCGCGGGCGGCAGAGGTCTGCGGGTTCATGAGCGAAGCCTTTGCCAAGCTAGTCCCGATTCCGAAGTTGGCCTGAATTTGCCGCACGCTCCGGAGCGAACTTCGGAAATCGAAGGACACTAGCAACTTTATGATTCTAGTGCCGCTTCGAACCCGAAGTTCGCAATCGGACTAGCGGGCATTGTTGTGCGAACTTCGGGTTCGCGGCATTAGGTAGGTCATTGTATCCGATCCGCAATCTGGACGGCAGGGCAGGGGATGATGGGGAACGCGCCGAAATTGACCGCGGAGGAATTGGAGCGGCTGCTCTCGCCGGAGTTCCCGCGCTTGTTCCATCGGGAAACCGGCATTTCGATCCTCAAAGTCTGGGACCGCGGCGCAGCGGTGCGCCAGGGATTCCATCCGCGCGCACTGCGTCCGGGTGGCACCATCTCGGGCGCCAGCATGATGATGCTCACGGATTTCACCATGTACGTGGCGGTGCTGGCGGCGATCGGCTGGGCGCCGGGCGCTGTGACCACGAACCTCAACATCAACTTTTTGAGCAGGCCCGCGCCCCGGGCGCTCGAAGCGGAATGCCGGCTGATCAAGCTTGGGCGGCGGCTCGCGGTCGGCGAAATCGGTATCCGCTCCGAGGGCGAGGCGGATCTCGTCGCGCACGCCACTTCGACCTATGCCATTCCGGCCACGGCGCAAACGAGTTGAAGGGTGGTAACATATAACCAAAGATGTAAGGTGTTGAAATTGGCTATATTTTTTCGCTGCTCATGCGTTGACCGAGGCCGGCCGCTCGGATAAAAGCGCCCGTCTTCAAGCAACGGATTGCGACCGATGAAAACCTATTCGGCCAAGCCCGCCGAGGTCGACAAGAAGTGGGTGCTGATCGACGCCAGCGGGCTCGTCGTCGGCCGCCTCGCCTCGATCGTGGCGCTCAGACTGCGCGGTAAGCACAAGCCGACCTTCACGCCGCACGTCGACTGCGGCGACAACGTCATCGTGGTCAATGCCGAGAAGGTCGTGTTGACCGGACGCAAGGTGAACCAGAAGGTCTACCGGCATCACACGGGGCACATCGGCGGCATCAAGGAGCGCACCGCCAAATTCATCCTTGAAGGCAAGTTTCCTCAACGTATCGTTGAAAAGGCAGTGGAACGCATGCTCCCGCGCGGCCCGCTGGGACGCCAGCAACTGGGCAATTTGCGTGTGTACAAGGGCCCCGAACATCCCCATGCGGCGCAGCAGCCGGAAGCGCTCGACATCGCCGCCATGAACCGCAAGAACACAAGGAGCGCGTGACCATGGCCGAAACCATGCAATCGCTTGAAGAACTCGCCGCGCTCAGGCCCGCAGCGGCGCAGGAGACGCCCAAATACATCCAGAAGCTCGACAAGCAGGGGCGCGCCTACGCCACCGGCAAGCGCAAGAATGCGGTCGCCCGGGTGTGGCTCAAGCCGGGCGGCGGCCAGGTGACGGTGAATGAGCGGCCGGTCGAGACCTTCTTCGCGCGCCCCGTGCTGCGCATGCTCATCCAGCAGCCGCTCATCGCCGCCAACCGCCAGACCCAGTACGACGTGATCTGCACGGTTTCGGGCGGCGGACTCTCGGGGCAAGCGGGGGCGGTGCGCCACGGCATTTCCAAGGCGCTCACCAACTATGAGCCCGATCTACGCCCCGTGCTCAAGCGCGGCGGGTTCCTCACCCGCGACCCGCGCGTGGTCGAGCGCAAGAAGTACGGCAAGGCCAAGGCCCGCCGCTCGTTCCAGTTCTCCAAGCGCTGACAATCGCGCGCGGGAAGATGCACCAAGGGCGGCCGATGGCCGCCCTTTTTTTCGTCCGCGCGAATGGTGAAAGGCTTCGGCGCTAGATTTGTCCGTAGTGCGCCAGCACCGCATGGCACGAGGGGCTCAGCCGCACCTTGTTTGCCTGCAGGCAGCGCAACACCACCGTGTTGTCGTTCTGGCCGAGGACTTCCTTGCACATTTTGACGACATCGGGCCGGCAGGCGCGCTGCTCCTCCGGCGTGCCCTGGAAATTGGGAAATGGCAGCGGCAGGGGAAGCGGACTCTGCGCGAGCGCGGCGCTCGCACTCAACAAGGAGCCAGCCAGGACCAACGCTGCACTGCGAATCATTGACATACCCCTCCCCATTCCCGGCGGGCGATGACGCACGCCGGCTTACGCCTGTCAATCTGTTTAGTGATGCCGTGAACCCGGAAGGTTCAAATGGGATTGCGGCGGGCGCAGTTTGCGCAGTCTGGGCCGCAAAAACGGCGCGACAATGGTCGCTAATTTAGTGTCCCGATTCCGAATTTCGCCCGAGCATGCCGCACGCGCCTTAGCGAACTTCGGAATCGAAGGGCACCAGCAACTCGACATCCTAGTGCCGCTTTGAACCCGAAGTTCGCAAACGGACTCGCGCCAATTGTGGTGCGAACTTCGGGTTCGCGGCACTAGACGTGCCGCAACAGGACGTGCCGCAACGCCCCGTTTACATCTCGGGCGTAACATCGCGCCATGCTGCGCTCCCGCACCGTCGCCCGGCTCGAAGCGGATCTCCTCGCCCTGCGGGCGAGCGCCGAGCGCGCCGGAATGGCGCTCGCCTGCGTGTTCGCGTCCTCGGACGAATACGAGGCCGACCTCATCCGGGAGCGGCGCGCGAGCGGCGCGTTCCGGCCGCGGCGGTCGTTGCGCCGTCACCTGCGCCTCGCCGCGCTGGTCGGCGCCTTCGCGCTCGCGTTCCTCCTCGCCTGAAGAAAACATCGCCGCAAACAAAACGGGCGCTCCGCAGAGCGCCCGTGAAGGTCGTCGCGTCGCCGCGACTTGGGAGGAAGCTGGGTCAGGCCGAGTAGTACATCTCGAACTCGACCGGATGCGGCGTGTGCTCGAAGCGGATCACCTCCTGCATCTTGAGCTCGATGTAGCTGTCGATGAAGTCGTCGTCGAACACGCCGCCCGCCTTGAGGAAGTCGCGGTCCTTTTCGAGATAGCCGAGCGCTTCGCGCAGCGAGCCGCACACGGTCGGGATCTTCTTAAGTTCGCGCGGCGGCAGGTCGTAGAGGTCCTTGTCGATCGGCGCGCCCGGATCGAGCTTGTTCTTGACGCCGTCGAGCCCCGCCATGAGCATCGCCGCAAAGGCGAGGTAAGGATTGGCGAGCGGATCGGGGTAGCGCACCTCCACGCGCTTGCCCTTGGGCGAGGAAGCAAGCGGAATGCGGCACGAGGCCGAACGGTTGCGCACCGAATAGGCGAGCAGCACCGGCGCCTCGAACCCGGGGACCAGCCGCTTGTAGGAATTGGTGGTCGGGTTGGTGAATGCGTTGATGGTGCGCGCGTGCTTGATGATGCCGGCGATATAAGAGAGCGCCGTGTCGGAGAGATCGGCGTATTTGTTGCCGGCGAAGGTGGGCTTGCCGCCCTTCCAGATCGACTGGTGGCAGTGCATGCCCGAACCGTTGTCGCCGTACACCGGCTTGGGCATGAAGGTCGCGGTCTTGCCGTACACGTTCGCGACCTGCTGGATGCAGTATTTGTAGATCTGCATCCGGTCGGCCATCACGGTCAGCGGCGAGAACTTGAGGCCGAGCTCGTGCTGGGCCGAGCCCACTTCATGGTGATGCTTCTCGACCTGGCAGCCCATGCGGGCCATGGCGCCGAGCATTTCCGAGCGCATGTCCTGCGCGCTGTCCTGCGGCGGCACCGGGAAATAGCCTTTCTTGGTCGCAATGTGGTGGCCGAGGTTGCCGCCCTCGTAAGCGGTGTCCGTGTTGATCGGCAGTTCGGTCGAGTCGAGCCGGAAACCGCAGTTGTAGGCCTCGGCCTTGTAACGGACGTCGTCGAACACGAAGAACTCGGCCTCGGGACCGAAGAACACGGTGTCGCCGATGCCCCATGCCTTGACCAGCCCTTCCGCCTTTTTCGCGATGCTGCGCGGGTCGCGGTTGTAGGGCTCGCCGGTGAGCGGCTCGAGCGTGTCGCAGATGAGGACCAGCGTGGTCTCCGCGTAGAACGGATCGATGCAGGCGGAGCCCGGGTCGGGCATCAGGTTCATGTCGGACTCGTGGATCGCCTTCCACCCGGCGATCGAAGAGCCGTCGAACATGATGCCTTCGGCAAAGGTATCCTCTTCGAACGTGGAGATGTCGCAGGTGACGTGCTGCCACTTCCCGCGCGGATCGGTGAAGCGGTAGTCGACGTATTTCACGTCGTTGTCCTTGACCATCTTCATCACGTCTTTGGCCGTCGTCATTTCGCACCCTTTCTCATGACTGGGATTAGAGGAGATATCGACCCGACGCGCTTGCTAGATGGCATCCAGGCCGGATTCCCCCGTACGGATCCGGATTGCTTCTTCGATGTTGGAGACGAAAATCTTACCGTCGCCAATGCGACCGGTTTGCGCGGAACGACGGATCGCCTCGACGGCTTCTTTAACCATGTCGTCGCCGAGCACAATCTCGATTTTCACTTTGGGCAGAAAATCCACCACATACTCGGCGCCGCGGTAAAGCTCGGTATGTCCCTTCTGTCGGCCGAACCCTTTCGCCTCGGTGACGGTAATGCCTTGCAGCCCGACCTCCTGGAGCGCTTCCTTCACCTCGTCGAGCTTGAACGGCTTGATGACGGCCTCGATTTTTTTCATCTCGTCTCGCCTCCCGGCCGCGCTAGGTTCCTAGAACACAGCCGACCAACGGTTAGCAGGGTCCGTGCCAAGCCGGCGGGCGCATGAAAATCCTTACGTTTCAAAGAAGTACTGCCAAATGGGGAGAAGCGGCGCGATCGCCCGGCAAGGAGTTGACCAATAAATAAGCAGATTGACCACTCGTTGACCAGGGGGGTTCGGCCGTCCCGCGCTGCCGATCCGAGCGGCAGCGTTTGTCCGGAGCCAACGCCCGATGATTGAGCTTTTGACCAACGAACAGATGGCAGAAGCCGACCGTCTCGCGATCGCGGGCGGAATCGCCGGTATCGCCTTGATGGAGAACGCCGGCCGGGCAGTGGCGGACGCGGTCGCGGCACGAGCCTCGCCGGGGGCCGCGATCGCGATCGTGACGGGGCCGGGCAACAATGGCGGCGACGGCTTCGTGGCCGGCCGTCTGCTCGCCGCGCGCGGATTTTCAGTGCGCCTGGCGCTCGTCGGGGAGCAGGCGAAGCTCAAAGGCGACGCGGGCGAAGCGGGCCGCCGGTTTGCCGGCACGATCGAGCCCGCCGCGCCGCGCCTTCTCGATGGTGCCGGCGTCGTCATCGACGCGCTCTTCGGCGCCGGGCTCGACCGCGCCATCACCGGCCTGGCGGCGGAGATGATCGCCGCGATGAACGCGAGCGGCGCACCCATCGTTGCCGTCGACCTGCCGAGCGGCATCAACGGCACCACGGGCGCGGCGATGGGAGTTGCCGTCAGGGCGGCGGAGAGCGTGACGTTTTTCCGCCGCAAGCCGGGCCACGTGCTGCTGCCGGGCCGGCTTCATTGCGGCGCCGTTCGGCTCGCCGAAATCGGCATTCCGGCCCAGGTGCTCGCGCGCGTGCGCCCGCACATTTTCCTCAACCGGCCAGCCTTGTGGCGATCGAATTTCCCGGTCCCGCGGATCGACGGGCACAAATACGCACGCGGCCACGCGATCGTGGTTTCGGGGGGCGCGTCGCACACCGGGGCCGCCCGGCTCGCCGCGCGCGCCGCGCTGCGGGCCGGTGCCGGCCTCGTCACCATCGCCTCGCCGCGCGAGGCGCTCGCCGTCAATGCGGCGGCGAACCTGGCAGTGATGGTGCGGCCGGCCGACGGGGCGGACGAGCTGGCGGCGTTTCTATCCGACCGCCGGCTCAACGCACTGGTGCTTGGGCCGGGCGGCGGCGTGGGGCAGGGCATGCGCGACCTGGTGGCCGCCGGGCTCGCCGGCCCGCGCGCCGTTGTGCTCGACGCCGACGCGCTCACCAGTTTCGAAGGCGAGGCGGAGGCGCTCGCTGCGGCGCTCGCCGGGCGCGACCGCCCTGCCGTCCTCACGCCTCACACCGGCGAGTTTGCGCGGCTGTTCAAGAACGAACCGCAAATTACCGGAAGGCCATCGAAAATAGACATGGCTTTGGCCGCGGCCGCGCGCACCGGCGCAGTCGTGCTGCTCAAAGGTCCTGACACGGTCATCGCGGCTCCGGACGGCCGCGCTGCGGTCAATGACAACGCCCCTGCATGGCTCGCCACGGCCGGCGCCGGCGACGTGCTTGCGGGCTTCATCGCCGGGCTTCTCGCCCAGGGCATGCCGGGCTTCGAAGCCGCGGCGGCGGCAGCTTGGCTTCATGGGGAAACCGCGACCCGTGTCGGTCCCGGCCTCATCGCCGAAGATTTGCCGGAAGCCGTGCCCGCCGCCTACCGCGCGCTCTTTGCGGAGATCGGCGGCAAGCCGTAGCGATCGAGCAAGCTTCCAGCCGCATATGGCGGGGCCGCCGCGACCTGACTATTGTTGTACTGGCGCGCCGGCCGCGCGGTGATATAAGCCGCGCCGCCCCAGCACTTTCGGCACAGGCATTCCCGTTGCGGGCGTGGCGGAACTGGTAGACGCGCGGGATTTAGGTTCCCGTGACGAAAGTCGTGGGGGTTCGACTCCCTCCGCCCGCACCATGCCGCCGGCGGCTCGGGAACGGTCGCGCTGAGCGGCCGACATCGCGAAACATCGGGCGCGCAAACGTAGTGGATTGATCATGCAGGTCACCGAAACCCTCGCAGAGGGCCTCAAACGCGAATACCGGGTCGTGGTGCCCGCCGCCGATCTCGACATCAAGGTCAACGCACGGCTCGACGACCTCAAGGGCCGGGTGCGCATCAACGGCTTTCGCCCCGGCAAGGTCCCGGTCGCGCATCTCAAGCGAGTCTACGGCCGCGCCGTGATGGCGGAGACCATCGAGGAGACGGTGCGCGAAACCAATGCCTCGATCGTCTCCGACCACGGCTACAAGCTCGCCCGCGAACCGAAGGTCACGCTTCCGGAGGCCGAAAACGAGGTCAACGCGGTGGTCGAAGGAAAGGCCGACCTTTCCTACTCGGTCGCGATTGAGATCCTGCCCAAGATCGAGCTTGCCGATTTCTCCGCCATCAGCCTCGAGAAGCTCAGCGCGGACGTCACCGACGAGGAGGTCGACGCGGCGCTCAACAGAATGGCCGAGCAGAGCCGGCCGTTCGCGGACAAAGGCGAGGGCGCGAAAGCCGAGACCGGCGACAAGGTCACCGTCTCGTTCACGGGCACGATCGACGGCGCGCCGTTCGAGGGCGGCACGGCCGAGGATATCGCCGTAGAGATCGGCTCTAAATCGTTCATCCCGGGCTTCGAAGACCAGCTGGTCGGAATCGCCGCGGGCGAGACGCGCACGGTCACGGCGAAATTCCCAGAGAACTACCTGACCAAGGAGCTGGCCGGAAAAGAGGCGAGCTTCGAGGTGGAGGCGAAGTCGATTGCGGCCCCCGGGACGGTCGCGCTCGATGACGCGTTCGCCAAGTCGCTCGGGATCGAGTCCCTCGACAAGCTCAAGGAGGCGCTGCGCGACCGCATCACCCGCGAGCACGCGGCGGAAAGCCGACGCAAGATCAAGCGTGGCCTCCTCGACGCGCTCGATGCCAGCCACAAGTTCGACCTGCCGCCGACTTTAGTCGAGGAAGAATTCGACAACGTGTGGCGCACCGTGACCTCGGACCTCGAGGCGCAGAAGAAGACTTTCGCTGACGAGAACACCACCGAAGAGGCGGCGCGGTCCGAGTACCGCGGGATTGCCGAGCGCCGGGTGCGGCTCGGCCTCGTGCTCGCGGAAATCGGCGCCAAGAACGACATCAAGGTGACCGACGACGAGATCACCCGGGCGGTGATGGAACGCGCGCGCCAGTTCCCAGGCCAGGAGCAGACGATCTTCGACTACTACCGCAAGAGCCCGGAGGCGCTCGCGAGTTTGCGCGCGCCGCTCTACGAGGAAAAGGTGGTCGATTTCCTGCTCGAGCTGGTCAAGACGAGCGAGAAGAAGGTCTCGCGCGAAGAGCTCTACCGGGACGAGGAGGAGGACAAGGAGAACGCTTAATCAAGGGTCGTATCGGGAATCAGGCGGCATCCGCGATTCCTGATACCCGATCCCCGACCCCTGGTTATCGGGCAGCGAAGGACTACATTGCGGCGGAATGATTCGCGTTTCGGCGCGCGGCGTTACGAGGGACATTCGATGCGGGATCCCGTCAACACCTACATGAACTATCTCGTGCCCATGGTGGTCGAGCAGACCAACCGGGGCGAACGGGCCTACGACATCTATTCCCGCCTGCTCAAGGAACGCATCGTCTTCATCACCGGTCCGGTCGAGGACGGCATGGCCTCGTTGGTGGTGGCGCAGCTGCTGTTCCTGGAAGCGGACAACCCGAAAAAAGAAGTCAACATGTACATCAACTCCCCGGGCGGCGTGGTCACCTCCGGGCTTGCCATCTACGACACCATGCAGTTCGTGCGCCCGGCTGTTTCGACCCTGTGCGTGGGCCAGGCCGCCTCGATGGGCTCGCTGCTGCTCGCCGCCGGCGAAAAGGACCTGCGTTTCGCGCTCCCCAACGCCCGCATCATGGTGCACCAGCCGTCCGGCGGCTTCCAGGGCCAGGCGACCGACATCATGCTGCACGCTCAAGAGATTTTGAACTTGAAAAAGCGGCTCAACGAAATCTACGGCCGGCACACCGGCCAACCGCTCAAGAAGATCGAGGAACAGCTCGAGCGCGATACCTTCATGACGCCCGATATGGCGAAGGATTTCGGGCTCATCGACAAGGTCATCGACAAGCGGCCGGTAGAGGAGTTGCCGGCCGGCAAGGCCTAGTGCCGCGAACCTGAAGTTCGATTGCGAACTTCGGGTTCAAAGCGGCACTAGAATCATAGAGTTGCTAGTGTCCTTTGGTTCCGAAGTTCGCTCCCGGGGGTGCGGCAAAATAGGGCGAACTTCGGAATCGGGACACGAGCCGGGCGGCAGATTTGCCCCGATTCGGCCGCAACCGCGGTAAAATGTCGTGGCAGGAGCCGGAATTTGGCGTTGAACCCGAGGTTTGTATCGTTAATCAATTCTTGATCCACGGCCCATTACCATGCTTCGCTAAGGCACCGGGGGGCGGAGGCGAGGGGTCGATCCGGACTGGTTTATGGGTTGCGTGCTACGGATTCTTAGCCCCGGCGCGAGTATGTTCGGGGTTCCGGAGACGCGGCACCGGAGGAGGGCACGGAGAGCAACATGAGCAAGGTCGGAGGCAGCGAGTCCAAGAACACGCTCTATTGCTCGTTCTGCGGCAAGAGCCAGCACGAGGTCCGCAAGCTCATCGCCGGGCCGACCGTGTTCATCTGCGACGAGTGCGTCGAGCTGTGCATGGACATCATCCGCGAGGAGAACAAGTCCTCGCTGGTGAAGTCGCGCGACGGCATTCCCACGCCGAAGGAAATCCGCAAGGTTCTCGACGACTACGTGATCGGCCAGGACCACGCCAAGAAGGTCCTCTCGGTGGCCGTGCATAATCACTACAAGCGGCTCAACCACCAGACCAAGCACAACGACGTCGAACTGGCGAAGTCGAACATCCTGCTGATCGGCCCGACCGGATCGGGCAAGACGCTGCTCGCTCAGACGCTCGCCCGCATCCTCGACGTGCCCTTCACCATGGCCGACGCCACCACGCTCACCGAAGCGGGCTACGTCGGCGAGGACGTCGAGAACATCATCCTCAAGCTCTTGCAGTCGGCCGACTACAACGTCGAGCGCGCGCAGCGCGGCATCGTCTATATCGACGAGATCGACAAGATCAGCCGCAAGTCCGACAACCCCTCGATCACCCGCGACGTGTCGGGCGAGGGCGTGCAGCAGGCGCTGCTCAAGATCATGGAGGGCACGATCGCCTCGGTGCCGCCGCAGGGCGGCCGCAAGCACCCGCAGCAGGAGTTCCTGCAGGTCGACACGACCAACATCCTGTTCGTGTGCGGCGGCGCGTTCGCCGGGCTTGAGAAGATCATCTCGGCGCGCGGCCGCTCCGCCTCGATCGGCTTCTCCGCCAAGGTCACCGCGCCGGAGGATCGCCGCACCGGCGAAGTCTTCCGCGAGGTCGAGCCCGAGGACCTGCTCAAATACGGGCTCATTCCGGAGTTCGTCGGCCGCCTGCCGGTGGTCGCCACGCTCGAAGACCTCGACGAGGCCGCGCTCAAGAAGATCCTCACCGAGCCCAAGAACGCGCTGGTCAAGCAATACCAGCGGCTGTTCGAAATGGAGAGCGTCGACCTCACGCTCGCCGAAGAGGCGCTCGGCGCGATCTCCAAGAAGGCGATCGAGCGCAAGACCGGCGCCCGCGGGCTGCGGTCCATCATGGAGAGCATCCTGCTCGACACCATGTTCGACCTGCCGAGCCTGGAAGGGGTCGAGGAGGTTGTGATCTCGAAAGAGGTCGTCGAGGGAACGGCGCGGCCGCTCTACATCTACGCCGACCGTTCCGACCGCGCGAGCGATGCCGGCGTGAGCGCCTGAATCGAGCGCGGACGGCGCTCGGGCGGAATTTGGACTCGCGGCAATTGTGGTGCGAACTTCGGGTTCGCGGCACTAGCGCCGGGACGGATTCGGGGTGCTCTCGGCGTTTTCACCCGCGCGCTGCCGCTTTTTTACCGACGTTCTCCCCCTTACTTGACACCCCCGGGGAGGGGGGCCACCTAATACCCAAGAACGGACGGCGTACGAATGATTCCGGGAAGGGCTGTCGGATTCGCAAAGCGCGCGATTGCGGTGCCCGTTGCGCCGCTCGCCCCGGTTTATTGCGTCTTGCCGCGGTTGCGCATCCGCGGGCCTGGCGGGATGGCACAACAACAGGAATTTAAATCATGATGACAGGCAAGCCGCGCCCCCCGCTCGCTCCCGGCGAAGTCCGGGCCTATCCGGTCCTGCCGCTGCGCGACATCGTCGTGTTTCCGCACATGATCGTTCCGCTCTTCGTCGGCCGCGAGAAGTCGATCCGCGCGCTCGAAGAGGTGATGCGCAACGACACGTTCATCCTGCTGGCGACGCAGAAAAACGCCTCCGACGACGACCCGGCGACCGGCGCCATCTACGAGGTCGGTACGCTCGCGAGCGTGCTGCAGTTGCTCAAGCTGCCCGACGGCACCGTCAAGGTGCTGGTCGAGGGCGCCGAGCGCGCCAAGATCAGCAAGTACAGCGACCGCGCGGAGTACTACGAGGCGGAGGCCGCGGTGCTCGCCGACGTGGTCGGCGACGCGGTCGAGGCCGAGGCGCTGACCCGTTCGGTCGTCACCGAATTCGAAGGCTATGTGAAGCTCAACAAGAAGGTCTCGCCCGAAGTGGTCGGCGTGGTTCAGCAGATCACCGACTATGGCAAGATCGCCGACACCGTCGCCTCGCACCTGGCGGTCAAGATTTCCGACAAGCAGGGCATCCTGGAAACCACCGCGGTCTCCGAGCGGCTCGAGAAGGTGCTCGGGCTGATGGAGAGCGAAATCTCAGTGCTGCAGGTCGAGAAGCGCATCCGCACGCGCGTCAAGCGGCAGATGGAGAAGACCCAGCGCGAGTATTACCTCAACGAGCAGATGAAGGCGATCCAGAAGGAGCTGGGCGACGAAGAGGGTCGCGACGAGCTCGCCGAGGTTGAGGACAAGATCAAGAAGACCAAGCTCTCGAAGGAGGCGCGCGAGAAGGCGCAGCACGAGCTCAAGAAGCTACGCCAGATGTCGCCGATGTCGGCCGAGGCGACCGTCGTGCGCAACTACCTCGACTGGCTGCTGTCGATCCCGTGGAACAAGAAGTCGAAGATCAAGAAGGACCTCGTGCTGGCCCAGAAGATCCTCGACGACGACCACTTCGGTCTCGACAAGGTCAAGGAGCGTATCGTCGAATACCTCGCGGTCCAGCAGCGCGCCAACAAGCTCACCGGGCCGATCCTGTGCCTGGTCGGCCCTCCCGGCGTGGGCAAGACCTCGCTCGGCAAGTCGATCGCGCGCGCGACCGGCCGCGACTTCGTGCGCGTCTCGCTCGGCGGCGTGCGCGACGAAGCGGAGATTCGCGGACACCGCCGCACCTACATCGGCTCGATGCCCGGCAAGGTCATCCAGTCGATGCGCAAGGCGAAATCGTCGAACCCGCTGTTCCTGCTCGACGAGGTCGACAAGATGGGCACCGACTTCCGCGGCGACCCGTCCTCGGCGTTGCTCGAGGTGCTCGATCCGGAGCAGAACCACACATTCAACGACCACTATCTCGAGGTCGATTACGATCTTTCGCACGTGATGTTCATCACCACGGCGAACACGCTCAACATCCCGCCGGCGCTGATGGACCGCATGGAGATCATCCGCATCGCCGGCTACACCGAGGACGAGAAGGTCGAGATCGCGCGCCGGCACCTCATCCCCAACGCGATCGCCAAACACGGCCTGTCCGCCAAGGAATGGGCGATCGACGACGAGGCGCTGCTCACGATCATCCGCCGCTACACCCGCGAGGCGGGCGTGCGCAATCTCGAGCGTGAGCTCTCGACCCTGATCCGCAAGGCGGTCAAGGAGCTGATCATCTCGAAGAAGAAGACGGCGCGCGTGACCGCCGAGAACCTCGCGGAATACCTCGGCGTGCCGAAGTTCCGCTACGGCGAGATCGAGGAGAACGACCAGGTCGGCATCGTGACCGGGCTCGCCTGGACCGACGTCGGCGGCGAGCTGCTGACGATCGAAAGCGTGATGATGCCCGGCAAGGGCAAGATGGTGGTGACCGGCAACCTGCGCGACGTGATGAAGGAATCGATTTCCGCGGCCGCCTCCTACGTGCGCTCGCGGGCGGTCGATTTCGGCATCGAGCCGCCGCGCTTCGACCGGCGCGACATCCACGTGCACGTGCCGGAGGGCAATACGCCGAAGGACGGCCCGTCTGCGGGCGTCGCCATGGTCACCGCGATCGTCTCGGTGATGACCGGCATTCCCGCGCGCAAGGACGTCGCCATGACCGGCGAGATCACCTTGCGCGGGCGCGTGCTGCCGATCGGCGGCTTGAAGGAGAAGCTGCTCGCCGCGTTGCGCGGCGGCATCAAGACCGTGCTCATCCCCGAGGAGAACGCCAAGGACCTGGTGGAAATCCCCGACAGCGTCAAAGGCGGGCTCGAAATCGTGCCGGTCTCGCGCATGGATGAAGTGCTCGCCCGCGCGCTCGTGCGCACGCCCGAGCCGATCGTGTGGGACGAGACCGCAAAGCCGGTCGAAGGTCCGGTGGCCGACGACGACGCAGCGGCGCTCACCGCGCACTGACGCTACCCGACGACGCCGGCGTGACAGGGCCGGCGCTCTAACCAATCTCCGAGGCGGCGCCGGCAACGGCGCCGCCTTTCATTTGCCCCAATACGGACGCCATTGAAACCCGGATTCCCGGTCGTCACTGTCCGCTTTCGCGGGACATGACGAGACAGAATAAAGAGCCGTTGAAACACCGGCCTCGTTTCGCCTGCCGTTGAGGGGAGGGGGCAATCGGTATGGCGACAATCGAAGCGGCCGCTCCCGAGAGGCCGGCTGAGGATGTGAGCTTCCGTCTCGCCCTCGCGCGCATTGTCCTCACGCCGCTCTGCGTCCTCGTCATTGCCTTTGTGTCTTTTCGGGATTTCCTCGCGGCGGCGATCGGCGAGGATTGGGTGCCGCGGGTCCAGTTGCATCTGCAGTTCACGTCGCTGTGCTTTCTTTTCGTGTTTCTACCCTGCACCTTCCTGCTCTACTCGCTTTACCGCAAGACGGCGCTCGCCGATTGGATCCTCTCCGTTGCCGGGCTCGCGTTCTATGCGACCGCCGGGCTGATTTACCTCGCGCCCCTGTTGTTCACCTGCGTGTTCGACTACGCGGTCGGGGCCTATCTAGCGCGCGCCGCGGACGAGCGCCGGCGCCGGATCGCCTTCGTGGCCAGCGTGGCGGTGCAATTGTTTCTGCTGTCCCTGTTCAAATACGCGGGCTGGCTCTCGACCGAACTCGCCGGCCTGTTTGCGGCACTCGGCATCGGGCTCAGCGTCGCCCCGATCGCGCTTCCGTTGCCGCCCGGCATTTCCTTCTACACGTTTCACACCATCAGCTACACCGCCGACATCTATCGGCGCAAATTCCGCCCGCGCGGCCGCCTGATCGATTACATCGCTTTCGTCGGTTTCTTTCCGCAGCTCATCGCCGGCCCGATCACCAGAGCCTCCGAGCTTCTTCCTCAGATCGCCGCGCCGCGTGCGGCCGTCTCCGCCGGGCAGACGGAAGAAGCGCTGTGGCTGATCGCCTGGGGATTGTTCAAGAAGATATCGCTGGCCGACAACTTCGGCCATTTGGTCGATCAGTCCATCGCCCAACTCGCCCTTCCGCGTCACGCCGGGGTCGGCTACGTGTTCATGGTTGCGTTTGCCGGGCAGATTTATTGCGATTTCAGCGCCTATACCGATATTGCGCGGGGCGTTGCCAAGCTCTTCGGCATCGAATTGCCGCGCAACTTCCGCACGCCCTATCTCGCCACCTCACCGTCGGACCTGTGGCAGCGCTGGCACATCTCGCTCTCGCGGTTCATCAGGTCTTACCTCTACGAGCCGATCGTGCTTCGCGCGCTGCGCAAACGCACCGAGCGCGGGCTTCCGGTCTCCTCGACCGCGCTCGCCAGCCCGCTTGCGTTTCTCACCGTGTTCGTCTGGCCGACCCTGCTCAGCATGTCGCTGCTCGGCCTGTGGCACGGTGCCGGTTTCGGCTTCATCGTCTGGGGATTTTACCATGGCGTGCTG
>Ga0153928_1000084_pt1 | contig 48833 bp, 43 predicted proteins | sample TSNJ012MetaG_FD_106656 | JGI IMG/M metagenome (GOLD analysis project Ga0153928, IMG submission 106656) | Attine ant fungus gardens microbial communities from New Jersey, USA - TSNJ012 MetaG | ecosystem: Host-associated > Fungi > Mycelium > Unclassified | place: USA: New Jersey, Wharton State...
AACTTCTGCATTCTCCGGCCCTGTAGCCACGTCGCCCGGTTCATCGATTCGCCTCCAACCGGAGGCAGAAAACCGGACAACTCGTGGGCTACCTAACCCGGACAACTCATGTGCTTACGACATGAGGGAAACATTTCTGATGCCGTTCCGCTCGTGGTGCGATATATTTGTGTGCTGCTCCAGACGCGAGCTGGTGTTCCAATTGCGAAGTGCGCCAGATTTTGCGGCTCGCTCCGTGGCGAACTTCGTAGTCGCCGGGCACGAGCAATCTATGACTCTGGTGCCGCTTTGAACCCGAAGCTCGCAATTGGGCTTGCCGCACCAGGTGGAGGCCACCATGCCGGTACTCAATCGCATCGCTGCTTGTCAGCCTGAGATGGTGAACTGGCGCCGAGATTTTCATGCCCACCCGGAGCTCCTTTATGACGTGCACCGCACTGCGACGCGGGTGGCTGAAAAACTGAAAGCCTTCGGCTGCGACGAGGTGGTGACCGGGGTCGCCCGGACCGGTGTCGTCGGCGTGATTCGCGGAGCCAAGCCGGCCGGGAGCGGATCACGCGCGACCATTGGGCTGCGCGCCGACATGGATGCGCTGCCCATCGGCGAGACCAGCCATCTTCCCTATAAATCGACGGTCTCGGGCAGGATGCATGCGTGCGGACATGACGGACACACCACGATGCTTTTGGGTGCCGCCAAGTACCTCGCCGAGACGCGCAACTTTGCCGGGACCGCCGTTGTGGTCTTTCAGCCCGCCGAGGAAGGCGGCGGTGGCGCCAAGGAAATGATCGAGCAAGGCCTGATGGAGCGCTTTGGAGTCGACGAGATCTACGCCATCCACAACATGCCCGGTCTTCCGGTTGGCGAGTTCGCGATCAGGCCCGGGCCGATAACGGCCGCAGCACACAAGATCTTCATCGACATCGAGGGCAAGGCCTCGCACGCGGCCGAGCCGCATAAAGGCATCGACACCATCCTCGTCGGCGCGGAAATGATTACCCAGCTGCAATCAATCGTCGCCCGCAATCTCGACCCGCTAGAGTCGGCGGTGATATCGATCTGCACGTTCGAGGCCGGCACGGCGCAGAACATCATTGCACCGGCCGCGCGGCTCACAGGGACCGCGCGTACCTTGACGCCCGAGGTCGCCAAGCTGGTGGAAAGGCGCCTCCACGAGATCGTTGAAGGAACCGCACGACTTCATGGCGCCACGGCAACGCTGAGTTACCGGAGCGACACCCCTGTCACCTATAACCACGAGCGCCAGACGGCGTTCGCGGCCGGTGTCGCCGGAGAGGTGGCGGGCGCCGGCAAGGTCAACACCACCATTGCGCCCATCATGGGCGGCGAGGATTTTTCGTTCATGCTCGAAGCCCGCCCTGGCGCCTTCATTTTCATGGGCAACGGGATGTCTGCGGGCCTTCACCATCCCGCTTACGATTTCAATGACGACGCCATTCCGGTCGGTGCGTCATATTTCGCTCGACTGGTTGAGACCGCGATGGCGGCGTGAGACTGCGTGTGCCGACGATCCCGGCGGCGCGGCAATCAAGCGACCAAGCTGCAGAAGTAAATCGGATTTTACCCGAGCACGTGGTCTTCGGGCGGCCCGCTGCTGCCCACTCATTCGGACCCGCTGATTGCGGCCCCTCGAGACCGTAAGCCTGACGGGCCGCCGCCTGTCGAAAATGAGGCAGGAATCGGTGAACGGCACGTACAGCATTCGAACCCGGGGCGATCTTGGGCAAAAGCGCCACGGTAGCGCATTTGCCGTTTTCCGTTTGGTGGTCGAGCCATTGCAAAACAAAAACCAACATCGATCCGCGGCCGCCGAACGCGCGTGTTGACGAGGCTCGTCAGCTTCCGAAACTCGGCAGCCGAGTCGTGATCGTTTGCTATCCACGTTGGGCGCCCCGATTGCCCGTCGACTTCTCGCGGAAATTCAAGACCTTCATCGAGGTTCGGGAAGCGAACGCCGCGGATGAACCAAGGCGGAAGCGTGTTCGAAAAAATCCGCACGCGCCGCTAGCCAATCAATCGCGGCTTACCGTTGCTACGATAATCGAAAGGGTCTCCGCCCAACTCAGTGCGAGCCAAAATATTTCTTGTGGTGAGCGTATATCAGCGTATTATTATAAATAATTTTGAAGATGCTTACATGTTGCGATCTTTTGTTAGCTCGTGTAGCGTGCCGTGTCTTTGCAAATTGAGAAGGATGCGTACGGCCGAAAATCTTGTTGGTTCATAGTCGTCGGGTTCCGTTGTCAGCCGAGGGAAGGACAAGATGTTGGCGGACGATCGCTTCGCCTACGACCGAAATGTCGTCAAGGCGTCAAGTTATCATGATCGCCGAAGCCCGTTCTGGCCTCCGAGTAGAGGGTACAACATCATTTTTCTGGATTTGTCGGATCGAGCGCCGGTGCTCGATACGGCCTTCTTCAGTGAACTCTCCGCTTTGCGATCCGCGATTACGGAAGAATGGGAGACGGCCAAGTTAGCGACCGGCCGTCTCGGGCGCCGGCGATTTCACAATGCGCGCCCGATCGCGGACTGCCTTCGGAGGATTGCGCAGCTTATTCCCGCGGCGCTCGACCAAAAGGCCCTGATGCTGCGCGCCGACGCCGTCGAATTCGGCTATGACGACGAGAAGCTGTCGGCCCTGGCAAGCATAAACGAGGAAGTTGCCGTCGTCGCCGGCCAGCTTGCCACTTGGTACGGCAAGCAGACCGGCGGCCTGCCGACTGCTTTTGCCTGTGCCGTGGATGATGAACGGCAACGTTTGGTGACCGCGGCAAGTGAAGCCATCGCTGCCGTCCCTGCCTATCTCGGGAGCCTTCGTGCCGGCCTTCAGCTCGGCAGTCCCCCCGCCTTTGTAGCTACGTCGCTGTTCTTCATGGCGGGAGAAGGGAATTATCACCCGAAGCACATCGCCTATTTCCTCCCGGAAGACGAGGGGGTGAAGCGGTCGCCTTACAAGAAGACATATTACTTCGCGAACACCCACCTCGCGCTTCTTACGGCCGTCTCGTGCCGGCGCTTCGAACGCTTCGTCGATATCGGTTCCGCGTTTGCGCCGGCTGCTGCCAATTTCGCGGCGATCCCGACGTTGAGCGTGTTCGCCCATGAGCTGGGTCATTTCGTCCACGGGCCGGCAACCAGCTTCTCCAGTCTCAATGAAGCAAATCGGTGGGTCTCGGTCGTGCTCCAGGAGACCGCGGCCGATGTCTTTGGAACCCTGATCGTTGCCGAAATCCTGGCCGAACGCTTCCGCCTGAACCAAGCCGACGTGATCGCCTACTATCTCGCCGAATGTCTTCGTTACGTCGATCGCGGGCTCGGCTACTTCCCTGATTCCGACGGAATGTTCCTGCAGCTCGCCTATTTCGTGCGCGTGGGAGCTCTCCGCCTCGAAACAAATCCTGCGCCGCGCCTCGTTGGTGACCCGAGCGCCGTGCTGGCGGGCCTGCGTTCGCTCGCGCGGGTGCTGGCTGATGCGCTGCTATCCGGCGGCGCCGAACGGGCCATCGCCCTTCATCGCCTGTTTGGACCCGGTTGCCGTGATCCGCTGGGGCCGGTTCTCGACGAACTCGGGCGCGGTGAATTGACCTCGGTCGAATACCTTCAAGAGCACATTCGAGAAGCACCCCTGGCCGTTGGGGCCGCGGCCTAATGGAGCACCAGGAGCAACCGACATGAACCTCACAGTGCGGCCGTTGCAGGATCTGGACGTCGTTCACGACTACTACTGTCAGCAGCGCGTGGTCGACGGACGACCGATGACCATCTACGAGATCTGGGAGAAGGGCGGGGCCTATGCCGATTCCATTACGCCCTCGACCTACAGCGCGGAATACCGCTCGCACATGACGTTGAAGCTCCAGTCGTTGACCAAAGCCGGCGGGGTCGTCCTCTCACTGGGGTGTGGCAACGGCTTCGTGGAAGCGGAGGTCGCGCACTGCGGCCGCAAGGTTCGCGCTATCGATTGCAACGAGGAGGCTGTGCGGTTGACCGCGGCGAAAGGAATCGACGCGTTTCAAGCCGACGTCTACGACCTGACACCAACCGTCTTGTCCGACGTGGACGTGATTTATGCGGACGGTCTCCTGGGGCACCTCTTCGATGCAGCCGCCGGACTCGCGGGCTTCACCACCAAGCTCGGCACCCTCGCGCTGCGCCAGGGCGCTTGGATCGTTCTCTCGAACGATTCGCCTCGCGATCGCGAGGTCGCGTTCTGTCCTCACGAGAAAGTTCGCGACTTCTGGTTCATGTCCAATGGATATCTCTCCGGCGTCCTGACCGAGCTCGGGCTGCGAGTCTTCGAGAGCTACTACTTCCCTTATGTGAGGCCGCTTAGCGGGCTGCGAAACCGGACGATCTGCGTCGCCCGAGTCTCTTGATGCAGGCCGAAAGGCAGAAAGCCGGGGAACGATGCCGATCAGCGTTGATTTCGCCCAGCGCCTTCTGCCGATCCTCGACGAGCTTGTCGCTGTTTACGGGACGCCGTTCCATATCTACGACGCGCGCGGCATCGTTAATACCCATCGCGAGATGACGCGCGCTTTTGGGCAGGTGGATTTCAAACAGTATTTTGCCGTCAAGGCGCTGCCCAACCCCCATGTCCTCACTTTGTTGCTGCAAGAAGGCAGCGGCTTCGACTGTTCCTCGCCTGCCGAACTGCGCCTTTCCCAGCGCGTCGGCGCTGCCGGCGAGGACCTCGTGTTCACCTCAAACAACACCACCGTCGAGGAATATCGTTTGGCCCTCGATTTGGGCGCCATTATCACCTTTGACGACCGCTCAATGCTGGATAAGGCGGCTCCGCTGCCCCCGATTGTGGCCTTTCGCGTTGCCCCTTTGGGCAGTGCCGCCGGCTCATCGCTCATGGGTGACACTGCGGTATCTAAATTCGGGGTACCGGTCGACGAGCTGTGCGAGGCTTATGCCTACGCCCGGCAGATTGGCGCCGTCTGCTTTGGAATACACGGCATGACTTGCGCCAATGAGCTGAGCGCCGCTCGCGCGATCCGAGCCGCGGAAGATTTGATGAAAGTCGCGCAGGGCGTTTCCGATACCGTCGGGATCGATTTCGATTATCTCAATGTCGGAGGCGGCATGGGCATTCCTTATCGCCCGGACGATCCCACCTTCGATTTCGATGCATATGCGGCGGCGATCATAGCGGGCCGCGATCGGCGCTTCGGCCGTGCACGGCCGCCCCGGATATTAATGGAATGCGGCCGGTATGTGACCGGCCCCCATGGCGTGCTCATCACCCGCGTCGTCAATCGATGCCGCAAGTCGAAAGAGATCGTCGGTCTCGACGCGTCAATGTCGGCACTGATGCGCCCCGGTTTTTATCGCGGCGCCTATCACCACATCACCATACCGTTCTCGGAAGGTCGGAGTCCTGTCGCGGTCGATGTGGTGGGGTCGCTGTGTGAGAACATTGACAAGTTCGCGGTCGACAGATTGCTGCCCGATCCGCGTGAAGGGGACATCGCCGTGATACACGACACCGGCGCGCATGGGCACGCGATGGGCTTTACCTATAACGGGCGCTTGCGGCCTGCCGAACTGCTGCTGACATCCGACAACAGCGTCGTCGAGATTCGACGCGCCGAGACCTTCGAGGATTACATCGCGACAGCGCGGCGGAAGCCCAGACTCGTGCTGAGCGCCGCGCCGGATCGTCGCGAACCATGCTTGGCGCCGGCCGATGCCGCCCGCGACTCCGCATCAATCGCGAGCATATGCTTCGACGGTGAGATCTTGGCAAGCCGGTAAACGGATCAACTCGGGGCCGTCATCCATGCTGAGAAGCTGTAATACGCCTTTCGAGAGCAACGGGAATCTCGAAACGATCATCGACGACGCTTTTTCGCGCCGTGCGGAGCTAGCTGAAGGCGATCTGTTGGCGCTCGTTCCGCACATCGAGAGCGGTCTTTCCGCGCTTGATCGCGGCGAGCTGCGGGCCGCACGACCGGAGAATGGACACTGGGTCGTGGATGATTTCGTCAAGAAATTGCTCCTCCTGTCGTTTCTGGCGAGCCGGACCTTGCTTGCGGAAGCCGGCTCGGGTCGACCAAAGAGTTTCGATAAGCTGCCGCTCAAATTTGAAACCTGGGGGGAGTCGCACTTTCGCGAGTCCCGGATCAGGGTCGTTCCCGGCGCGATCGTGCGCTACGGCGCTTACGTCGCGCCCGGGGTCGTGCTGATGCCGTGCTTCGTGAACATGGGGGCTTACGTCGGAGAGGGCACCATGATCGATACCTGGGCGACAGTCGGCTCCTGCGCACAAGTCGGTGCCCGTTGTCACATCTCCGGCGGTGCGGGACTTGGCGGCGTTCTCGAGCCTCTGGGAGAAGCGCCTGTCGTCATCGAAGACGGGGTCTTCATCGGGGCAAGGAGTGAAATTGCCGAGGGCGTAAGAGTGCGACGCGGTGCGGTCATTGGAATGGGAGTTTACCTCGGCCGTTCGACCCCCATCGTAGATCGAGGATCGGGCGAGGTTTTCTTCGGCGAGGTGCCGGAAGGCGCGGTCGTCGTTTCAGGCGCGCGTGCGGATCGCCACCGCCCGGAGATCTCGACCTATTGCGCCGTGATCGTGAAATATGCGGACGAGCGGACCCGGATAAGGACTGCGCTGAACGAACTGGTGCGTGACCCGCGGCGATGACATTGTCACCCAGTCCCTTCCCGCGCTTGCGCGAACTTCTCCACGGGATTTCCTCGCCTGCGGGGCTGGACTCGATTCAACTGCATTTGGGCGAGTTCCGGGTCGAACCCGCTTCAGGCCATTTCACGCCTCTGGCCAACATTGACGGCTGGACGCGCTACCCGCCGCTTGGCGGCACCGCCGATCTTCGCGCCGCGTATGCCCGCTGGCTGGAGCGACGCTTCGGCGTGCGGCACAGCCTGCACGAGGAAAAGATTGCCATTGAGCCCTCACCGGGAACCAAGCAGGCGATCGCCGTGACCGTGGCGCTTGCCGTTTCCCAGGCGCGGGCACGCGGCGTCGGCGCCCCCGCCGTCATCCTTCCCAATCCGTTCTATCCGACCTATCAGGCCGCAGCCGAAGCGGCCGGAGCGCAGTCGGTGTTCTATGCGCTCGACGGCGGCAACGATGCATCGCCGATTGCTGCTGCGGTGGAGAGTGTACGTGCGCGTGTTGCGGCGATCGTCGTGTGTAATCCCGGCAACCCGTGCGGCGACATACTCTCGTCGGACAGCCTTCGCGAGATCGGAACGATCGCGTCCGGCGCCCAAGCAACTCTTATTGTCGATGAATGCTATACAGATCTGTCGTGCGGCGAAGTGCCTCCCGGCTACCTGTCCGTGGTCGAGGAGGGAACCGCGGCGTCGGCGCCTTTCCTCGTGCTCCACAGCCTATCGAAACGCTCCGGGGCGCCGGGGCTGCGCAGTGGCTTCGTTGCGGGTGACCCCACGAGTGTCGCCGCCTATGCCAGCTATAATCGCCTGTGCGGCGTCTCGACCCCGCTTCCTGTTTGCGCGGTCGCTTCTGCGCTGTGGGCGGACGATGTTCACGTCTCTCGATTGCAATCGTCGCTGGCCAGGAATTGGGGCCTGGCGGACGCGATCATAGGCTCGATCCCCCGATATCGCAGAGCCGAGGCCGGTCTTTTTGTTTGGTTGCCGGTGGCCGATGATGAGGCGACGGCACGCCAACTATGGCGACATCACGCCGTTACCGTAATGCCGGGCCGTTACCTCGGAGCCGACGACGCGAACGGCGTGAACCCCGGCAGCGGCCACGTGCGCGTAGCGCTCGTGCATGGCGAGGCGCCGATGCGTGAGGCGTTGACGCGCATCAGAACCGCGATCATGCAAAACGGGTAATCCGCGCCGCAGGCCAGCCTTCCCATGTGCGCCGGCGCCGGACATGGACGACGTGTCGCTAGCCTCCTGTAGCGGTCATCTCCGCGACCGCCGGATCCCGGTCGCGCACGTACACGCCCAGGGTTGCCGCCCGCGTGCCACTGGTTCTGTCGTGCCGGATCATTGCCGCGCCCTTTTCGGCAATCATAAGCGTCGCGGCGTTGACGTTGCCGGAAACCATGGTCGGCATGACCGAGGAATCTATCACGCGAAGGCCGTCGATTCCGCGCACGCGCAAACGATGGTCGACCACGGCCAAGGCATCGTTACCCATCCGACAGGTGCCGACCGGATGATACGAGGTATCGCCTTGCATGCGGGCGTAACTGAGAAAGTCATCGTCGGACGCAATTTGTGCTCCGGGCGACAACTCATGATCCCGGTATGCATCGAGGGCCGTGGCTTGAACGATGTGCCGAGCGATCCGCATTCCTGCGATCAGGCAGCGACGGTCGACGTCCTCATCGAGGAAGCGCGAGCAGATAGCGGGTTTGTCGAGAGGGTTGCCAGAACGGATGTGGATGGTGCCGCGAGATTCCGGGCGGAGCGGATAAATGCCGAGTGTCATGCCGGGCTTGGAGTCGAGCCGCCTGCTCGAGCCGGGGCCGTAGCTTGCGGGCGCAAAGTGAAATTGGATGTCCGGGCGCGTTTCTTCGGAGGATGAGCGTACAAACCCAAAGCCCAGCGCGATCGGCAAGCTGAGCACGCCGCGCCGGGCGAGCGCGTAATGTGCAATCTCGCGCACAAGCGCGAGGCCGCGGGTGCGCTCATTGAACGTTATCGGCACGCGCACGCGCCACTTCATGCGCGTCGCAAAGTGATCGCGGAAGTTCTCCCCGACGCCAGGAAGGTGATGGAACACCCGGATCCCGGCGTTTCCAAGCACGCTCGCCGAGCCTATTCCGGACAATTCGAGGAGCTGGGGCGACTGCACGGCGCCACAACAGACAATCACCTCATCCCCGCAATCGATGTGGTGGTCCAGCCCGCCGCTTCGATAATTCACTCCGATGCAGCGTGAACCGTCGAACCGCAGCCGTGTAACGAATGCATCGGTAATGACCGTGAGATTCGGTCGCCGCCGTGCGGCTTGCAGGTAGCTCGCGACCGCCGACGAGCGTCGCCCGGACTCGTGCGTCACCTGATAATAACCGAACCCCTCTTGGTCGCCCGAATTGTAATCCCGATTCGCCGGGTAACCGGCTTCGAGGGCGGCGGCAAGAAATGCGTCGCACAGAGGGTCACGCTCGCGCGGCAACGCGACCGAGATAGGGCCATGATGCCCGCGTGCTTCGCCGGCGAATTCCGTGGCGCGCTCCAGTCGCCGGAAATGCGGAAGCACGTCGGCCCAGGACCAGCCTGGATTGCCGCAACGAGCCCAATCATCGTAATCCGCGGGCTGGCCGCGTACGAAGATCATGCCGTTGATCGTGTTCGACCCTCCCAGCAGACGGCCTCGCGGAATGCGCACGCAACGGCCGCCGATCGTCGGATCGGGCTGCGTCTCGAAGCACCAGTCGTAGGCAGGGTTGCCCATCAACAGGACTTCCCCGGCAGGGATCGACAGCAACGGGTTGCGCCGTTCGAGCCCCGCTTCCAGCAGCAGCACGCTGATCGACGGATGCTCGGTCAGCCGCGCAGCAAGCACACAGCCTGCGGCGCCGGCGCCGACGATGATGTAATCGTGTTTCTTCATGCCGACGCGGATATGGCCGGTCGCTCTCAGTTCAGAGGCCTGGTGCCGGAAATAGTGGTGCGATGCATGAGCCGCCGGTGCAGCAACTGGTCGTAAGCGGTGGCTTTGTGCATCGCGCCGCGATTATCCCACAGGATGATGTCGCCCGGCCGCCATTGGTGCCGGTAGGTGAAGCGCGGAAGAACTGAAAATTCCTGCACGAAGGTGATGAGAGGGGCGCTCTCGTCTTCGCACATGCCCTCAATATGCCAAGGCACGTTGCCGCCGGCATAGATGGCTTTGCGCCCGCTGACCTCGTGGGTGCGCACGAGAGGTTGGGGCATGTCGAGCCAGGCCGCGCGTTCCTCCGCCGTCGGCGGTGGGCGTTCCGGGTAGTTGTAGGGACGCGACTGCACGCGACTGATCACGACCTTCAGGCCGTCAATCCGTTTTTTCGTAGCCGCCGGCAAGGCATCGTATGCGGCAATCATGTTGGCGAACCAGGTGTCGCCGCCAATTGGCGGAACCTCGATCGCGTACATCATCGAGCCGGCCGGAGGATCCGCAAGGTAGTGACCGTCCGTGTGCCAGACGCGGCCACTTACCGGCGAACCAATGAGCTTTCCGTCGCGGGTAATGTTCGACAAGACAAGGATTTCAGGATGATCGCTCTCGCTGAATTGAGAACGGGTATACGTTACGACCTCGCCAAAGCGTTTACTGAAGGCAATATGCTGATCCGGGGTCATTTTCTGGCCGCGAAACAGCAAAATAGTGGTGTCGATCCAGGCCTGGTAGATACGGTCGAAATCACGGGCCGATATCGTGCCCGTGACATCGATTCCGCGAACCTCTGTTCCGACAGTTTCGGTGATGGGACGAAGGTCAAGCATGACACGAGCTCCCTGCACGGCCGGGCTGGCGTATCCTCAGGGCGAGGAAAATCACTGTCAATAGCGCGCTCGCCTCGAGCGATTGTCATTATTTGTTTTGACGACAACGCTGTTTCACGTATGTCGGCAAGCAGGTTATTCCATTTTTTTAAGGCGATATTCCATCTCGACGAAGGTCGGTTCGGAGAAACCCTCATGACGCTCGAAGGAAATTTCTAAATAGCCAGCAGCCAGGAACAGGCGGCGGTTGTCGGTGAGGCTCAGTCGCGTGCTGAGTAACAGTCGTTCGAGCCCCATCCGCCGGGCCTGCTCTTCCGCAGCGCGCAGAAGGGCGCGCGCGATGCCCCGGCGCCGCCAAGCCGGGTCGACCGACAAGCGAGCAACGCGGAGCGCATTGCCGCGCTCGGCCCACAGTATCGCGCCAACCGCGCTGCCTTCGAGTTCGGCCAGGATCCCGCCGCCGGTCTGAAGATGGGCCGCGATGCTTTCCGCTGTTTCCCGCAATGCCGAGGGGGGCGGAACCGTGGTCGGCTGCACGGCAAACGCACCGCGAATGAGGGCGGCAAGAACCTCCGCGTCCTCGACAACGACCGGACGCAGCACGGGAACGATGCTTGCTGCCATGTCGACCATCGCCGCCTAATATCTAGGGTCCTCGGTAAATTGTCCTCGCCGCATCCAGCGCGAAGCATAATGAATTATCAACGTCGCCCAAGGGCTTGGCCGCGAGCCCAACCTTGTGTCGGCTTTTCGACAGCGTACGTTTGCACCTTCGCTTGGGCCGCCCCACTTTTGCCTTGCAAATTATCGAAATTTCTGAACCAAGGCTCCGCCTTAGAGATGCTGACCGCTCGAAATAAACTGCATTCAGTTCTGCATCTGAGATCACGAGCCCAGGCTTGAGGATCAAACAAAATTTCGGTACTATCTGTTTTCAAGGTTGTCCCTCGCTCACCTTCGCAATCCTGTAAGTCCGGCATGCAGAACGGAGACTCTCATGTTGCAGTTTCGTCCGGTAACCGAAGTAATTGGAACCGAGGTGCTCGGCATCGACCTTAGCGAACCCCTATCCGCATCAATTGTCGATCAACTTTCCGAGGCCTTGATGGGGGCGACATTTCTTCTCTTCCGGGGCCAGAAGATGACGCCGGCCCAACAGATTGCATTCACGCGCTGCTTCGGAGAAATCGTCACCTACTATGATCCGACGGAGAATCCGCATCCCGACCATCCGGAGGTTATGGTCCTGTCAAACCTGAACGCGGAAGGTAAGCCAAGCGGCAAGAGCACGAGCGCCTATCTGTGGCATTCCGACGGGCATTATCTTCGCGAGCCGCCGTTGGGGTCTGTTCTTTACGGCGTCGAAGTGCCGCCCGAGGGAGGCGACACCTGGTTTGCCAACATGCAAGCCGCTTATGACGCGCTGCCTCAAGCGATGAAGGATCGGTTGGACGGATTAACCGTCATCATCAGTCGCGTTCAGTCGCGGCCTTACAATTTTCCCAACAAGCCTCCGGTGACGCCCGAGCAGCGCGCGGCTTGGCCCGACATGCCGCAGCCCCTGGTGCGCGCTCACCCGGTAAGCGGCCGCAAGGCGCTCTATATCGGCAGCAACGTGCCCTGGCGCATTGCCGGCATGCCGGATGAGGAGAGCGCTCCGCTTATCACCGAGCTGCAGGCCTTCTCCGTCCGGCCGGAGTTCACTTACCGGCATGAATGGCGCGTCGGCGACGCCATCCTGTGGGACAATGCGATCTCCATGCATAAAGCCACCCCATTCGACGTGGCCAACCATCGCCGCGTGATGCATCGGACCACGATTTCAGGCGGGGTTCCGTTCTGAAGCAGCGGTGCCCGCGCCATTGCGCGAGCATCCGCGCACCGATGCGCTAGCGCCCACGTGAAGCATACCAAGTTCCAGCGGATCGACGTCGGGCACGGCCATCGGACGCGTGCGCGTGCAATACGCGCTCGCCCATGCGCCGGACCTCGAGGTCCGGTTTGCTGCTTCTGCAGAAGACGAAATTCGCTGCGGCGCGAGGCCGCAAGATCAGGTGAATTTCCCAATCGGGACACCGGCTCGCATTATAATCAATCGATGATTCCGGGAATCTCCGCGACTTCACGAAACAACGGCCATAAAAGTCAGTCCCCGTTCGCTTCTCCCTGGAATCGAACGTTCAAGGGTCGAGAAGGCCGCCAGCATATTTCGCGCCAGCATTGGGTCATCGAGCACCGTGCTGCACGTCATAATGTCGCGAAAGCGATCGAACTCGTCGGCGGTGAGGCGATGCGCGACGAGTCCCAGGGCCTCCCTCAACAGCTCTTTGACTTCCGGGTCGTCGGCTCCGGCTCGCTGATCTGAACTGGCCGGCACGGGAGCAACATGGCGCCCCCGCTTGGCTTGCCGCACCTCGCTCGCTTCTCGCCGTATCACCGCAATCGGGGGAACCCGTTCGCCGGCGTCAACACGTTTGAGGACATCGAGCACGACTGCTTCCGGCGTGCTGGGGGACGAGAGCACATAAAGAACGGTCGGGGGCAAATGCGCAACGGCCACGCTTTTGTCGGCAACCCATCTGCCCACACGCATGTAGGTCTGCGCCGAGCGCGCCGGAATACCCGCCTCGCCCTCGACCCAGCGAATGAATTCGCCATGTCCTAAATAACGCTTGGCTCGTAGAAGGGCTTTGCCGATTTGCACTATGGAGGCAGCATATTGTCTTCGAATCCGGTCGGCCTCGCCCCTCAGGTATTTTGCTACGCTGGGTTCGACCGAGCCGTAGTCGAACTGGGAAGCAGGCTCGGGGCAAGCTACGCTTAGTCCGCCTGCAGCTACGCTTAACGCACCTGTGGTCATGTGATTCCACCACTGAGTTGGAACTGTGACCTGCTTGGATAGTATTTTCTCATAGTACCAACTATCCTTCAACCTCTAAGTTGAACAGAATTTTTCTATTTCATGCATTTCTCGTTTCAACCATTGATTTTGTCGGAGCGTTGCCATTCATTCGATCGAATTGCGTCATGTTGTTGTCACTGACTTCCCGTTACGTCAGCTTCGGACGGCGCCGCGCTCGATACAGCCCACGCCGCGGCTGCGAAGCCATAAACGGCTTGAGCGTTTCCATAACCGACCGTTATGCAGACGAAGCAGTTCATCGCCCGAGCGGCGATCGCCGCGGTGACTTCACGAATCGGGTGAATGCGGACGAATTTCTAAAACATCGCCGAAGCGCCGAACGCGGGATGATCCGCATTGCACGTACCGCGATGCGTCGCTTCAGCCGGATGGGATTCTCTTTTCCAGGAAGACGCTGAAGGGGCCGGGCACGTAGCTGCCAAACGGGCCGCGCGAGCGGAAGCCCGAACGTTCGTAGAGTGCTAACGCCTCTTTATTGCCGGGACCGGTTTCGAGCCGCAGCATGGAAATGCCGTCGTGGGCTGCGGCATCCTCGATCGCCTGCAAAATAGCCCGCCCAACCCCGCGCCGCCTCGTGCCGAGATCGACGATCATGCGTTTGAGTTCTGCCTCTCCGTCGGCTCCCAAAACAAGAGCGCCACACCCGACGGCGCGGCCATTCATGCGGGCGACGAAAAAGCGCACATGTGGCAGCGCCAGAAAATCGACGTCGACGTGATAACGGCCTTCTTCCGGATAGAGGGTTGCAGAATAGGCATCGGCCTGCGTGAGAAGGGCGGAGACTTCCTCTTGCCGGGGAGACTCCTGTTCGACCGAAAGCATGACGTCGCCTCTCGGGAACGAAATCGTTTGCTATATAAATCATAACAAACCAGCAGAGTTGGTTGAAGCAAAAACCAGAGACCGGATGTGTGTCAATCTCGCGCGCGCGGTCTCGATCAGCCCACGATCGCCCAAGACCGCCTGCAGCCCCAAACTTGCAAATCGCTCCAACTCGTCTCGTTGTTTTCAAATTGCTGCAGAGGTTTGCGATAAACATTCGAGAGCGCACCAAATTCTAGAGCGCACCAAATTCGTGGGCTTCTTGAGGAGCACACGTTCAGGGAGAAGCTGTTCGGCCAATGCGAACTGTGGTTAGGCATGACAAAAGAAAGTCCCGGCACCTGTACCATCCAACAGCGGTACCGGCTGAGACCGGGTCGGTGCCGGAGGGGTAGGCTTCGAGCGCCGAACATAATTTCTGGAGCCGATTTTTCGAACCCGCTGCCGACCCGAGCCCGCGAAATGAGCCTGATCCCATACGGAAATGGGATGGGTGCTCCGCCGTAAGCGTCAAGGCTGACCGCGGGCGGCACGGTCGCCGGGCGCGTGCCACCCGCGCCTGGGATTCATGTTTCCGTTGCAGCATCGCGAGAACTCCTCACCGGCGATGCGCCGAAGGCGGATTGCGGCCGCGCGGGACCGCTCCGGTTAACCTTCCGGGCGGCGACGGGGGAAGGCCACGTCAGCGTTGACCTGCCCCGAAAAGAGCGGTTGAATGCCGCGCCCAAGGAAAGCACCGACGCCCCGCAGCTCCCGTCCGTCAGGACGAGCCGGGTGGAGTGGACGACCACTGCCGCGGCACTGGAGTGCGACCGGGGGTGGTGGAGTCTGCTTGATGCTGGCAGGCAAGTTTAACGGACATTTCGATGCGCGGATCCGCGCGGGGCGCAAGCCTGCGCGTGCGCTGCTCCGCGTCTGCTGAAAGGTTGAGAGCGCCTTCGAGCGGCCACGGTTCGAGGGCCACGGAAACACGTAAAGGGAGGACCCGATCATGGGGCATAACGACGACATTGGATTGATGGCCCATCTGATGCGGCGCGCGGGCTTCGGCGCCGGCCGCGACGAACTCGAAGCGCGGGTGGCGAAAGGCTACGACGCGACGGTCGAGGAATTGCTCAATCCCGAGGCGCAGCCGCCGGTCGATCATTACACCTTGCTGCGCCACCAGCCCTCGGCGCTGCTGCCCGGCGGCGTGCCGCCGATGGGCAACGTCAACTACATGTATTACCTAGTGACCACCAAGCGCCCGCTGGAAGAGAAGATGGCGCTGTTCTGGCACCACGTGCTGGCGACCGGCAACTCGAAGGTCGACAACTACGATCAGATTCTCGAGCAGATCGATCTGTTCCGCCATAACGGCATGGGCAACTATCGCGACCTCCTGCTCAAGGTGGCGAAGAATCCCTCGATGATCTTCTGGCTCGACAACAACCAGAACCACGGCACCGAGGTCAACGAAAACTGGGGCCGCGAGCTGCTCGAATTGTTCAGCCTCGGCGGCGGCAACTACACCGAGGTCGACGTGCGCGAGGCCTCGCGCGCCTTCACCGGCTGGGGCTTCGAGACCAAGCTTCCGCGCCTGCCCTATGGGCGCTTCCCCTGGAAGTTCCAGTACCGCCCGGAAGATCACGACGAGGGCGAGAAGACCTTCCTCGGCCACAAGGGCAACTTCAACGGCGAAGACATCATCAACATCATCGTCGAGCAGCCGGCCTGCGCGAAATTCATCTGCCGGCATCTCTACAATTTCTTCGTCGCCGACGAGCCGCAGGTGCCGGCCTGGAACCTGGAGCCGCCGCGCGATCCGGCCGCGATCGAGACGTTGATGAAGGCGTTCCGCGACAACAAATACGAGATGAAGCCGGTGCTGCGCACGCTCTTCACCTCGGATTTCTTCAAGAACGCCCGCTACAAGCACCTCAAATCCCCGGCCGAGGTCGTGGTCGGCACCTTGCGCCAGATGGGTGGCTACGAGATCGCCAAGCCCGGCTACGGCGAACTGTCGATGCAGCCCGGCTACATGGGCCAGGACCTGCTCAACCCGCCGTCGGTCGAGGGCTGGCACACCGGCCAGGAGTGGATCAACAGCGGCTCGCTGATGGCGCGCATCAACTTCGTCGCCGAGCAGGTCGGCAACACGTCGGCACCCGGCGTGCAAGCGATCATCAAGCGGCTCCAGGCCATGGGCGTGCTCAAGCCGGAGCAGCTGGTGGATACCTGCCTCGATCTCTTGGGGCCGATCGAAGTCCAGGCCGACACCAAGAAGGAGCTGGTCGACCAGGTGAAGGAATGGGGCGAGATCCGCTGGGACACCGACGCGGCCGCCCAAGTCGCCACCAAACGCACCGGCGAGCTGCTGCAACTGATCGTGGCGACGCGCGAGTATCAATTCGCGTGACCGCGCGACTGGCTATTCATATAACACAGGAACTCTGACGGCTTACGGAGGAATGCAAGATGGCGTCGACGCAGAAGGACCCCGTGCTGGTCGTTGTCCAGCTCACGGGCGGCAACGATTATCTCAACACGGTGATCCCGTATAACAATCCGCTCTACCGCGACAACCGCAAGGCAGTCTCGATCGGCGACAACCAGATACTGCGGCTGGACAATGACTACGGCATGCCGGCGTTTCTCGGCCCCATGAAGCAGTTCTGGGACGAGGGCAAGCTCGCCATCATGCACGGCGTCGGCTACCTCGACTCGCCGCGTTCGCACTTCCGCTCGATGGACATCTGGCACACCTGCGAGCCCGACAAGGTCGGCACCGAAGGCTGGCTCGGGCGCGTGATCCGCGAGATCGATCCCACCAAGCAGAACGTGATCACGGCGGTGAGCTTCGGTCCGTGCCTGTTCCGCGCGCTCTCCATGCCGGGCGTTCCGGTCGCCTGCGTGGCCGGCCCGCTCGAGACCTACGGCTTCCTGCCGGGCATTCAGGAAAAGACGCAACGCCAGGCGGTGCTCGACCGCTTCTCGCGCATGTACAAGCCGATCCCGGGCAGCGGGGTGATGGAATACATGGCCACCACCGGCCTCGATTCGCTCAAGGGCGCCGACATCCTCAAAGTGGCGCCCGGCAAATACAAGTCGGATATCAAATATCCGGAGACCCCGATCGGCCGCAAATTGAAGGGCATCGCCCAGGTGCACTTCGCGGATCTCGGAACCCGCATCTTCTACGCCGACCACGGCAGCTTCGACACCCATGCGGGGCAAAATCCGATCCACGCCGGCCTGTGGACCGCGCTCAACAAGGGCCTCGAGGCGTTCATGGCCGACCTGCGCGCGCACGACAAATCCGACAACGTGATCGTCCTGATCTTCTCCGAGTTCGGCCGGCGCGTGCGCGACAACGGCTCGGGCACCGATCACGGCGCCGCCGGCGTCACCTTCGTGCTGGGCGACAAGGTCAAGGGCGGCCACTACGGCAACATACCCTCGCTCGAGGCCGGCAAATTGGTGCAGGGCGACCTCAACCCGAACCAGGACTTCCGCGGCATCTACTCGACCATCCTCGACAAGTGGCTGCACATGGATCCGGTGCCGATCGTCAACGGCACTTTCGAGCAACCCGGCTTCTTGAACTGAGCATGATCCCCGAAAAGTGGGTACCGGTTTTCGGAAAAGGATCATGCTCCCGCTAAAAACCACATCATCGCCTCGCCCCGCTCGCTCGGCGAGCGGGGCGGCATCGGCGTGACGGGAGGACGTAAATGGCGCTGCAAACTTATGTCAAAGGACGCGCTTACGATTGGAGCCACGCGATCGGGCGCGCGGCCGCCAATGGCACCGGCTTCAACTACCCGCAGACCATGTGCCTCGGCAACGACGGCGACATTTACGTCGCCAATCGCGGCAACGAGAACACCTTCGCGATGCGGGTCAATCGCGTGAAGGTCGGCGGCCCCGGCGAGGAAGAGCTGCTGGCCGAGTTCTTCACTTACGGGGAAGACGGAAAAGAAGATGGAAAATCCGTCTGGCCGTTCGGCGTCGCCGTCGACAAGAGCGGCAACGTCTACGCGACCGACGAATGGACCAACACCATCTCGGTGTTCGACGCCGGCGGCAAGTTCATCCGCAAGTGGGGAACGCCGGGCAGCGGTCCGGGCGAACTGAAGAATCCGGCCGGGATCATCGTTAACGCCGACGGCAATCTGATCGTCGTCGACAGCGGCAACGACCGCCTGCAGGTGTTCACGCCGGAAGGCAAGTTCCTGACCCAATACGGCAAGAGCGGCAGCGGCGAGGGCGAGTTCAACAATCCGTGGGGCATCACCCTCGATAACGCCGGCAACATCTATGTCGCCGACTGGAAGAACCACCGCGTGCAGAAGCTCTCGCCGAGCGGCAAGTTCATCATGTCGATCGGGCAATACGGCACGCTGCCGGTGCCGGAAAATGCCTTCGCGGTGACCTATCTGGGGCCGTTCCTCTCACACGGCGACCCGCCCGGCTATCCCAAGGCCGGCATCCTCAACCACCCGACCGACGTGGCGGTCGACCCCGACGGCGACATCTATATCGCCGACTGGGGCAATCACCGGGTCTGCATTTTCGACTCGGAAGGCCGTCCGCTCACCAACTTGGTGGGCGACGCGGTGGTGATGTCGAAATGGGGCCAGCAGAGCATCGACGCCAACCCCGACATGATGAAAGCCTACCGGCGGGCGCGCAATCAGGAGCCGCTGTGGCGCTTCTGCTTCCCGACCGCGGTCGACTTCGATCCCAAGACCGATCGCATCATCGTCGCCGACAGCCAGCGCAACCGCCTGCAGATCTACAAAAAGCTGCGCGACTACGTCGAGTTCCAGGCGAATTTGTAGATAAAATCAGCGTCATCCTGACGAGGCCGCTCGCGAACGCGAGCGGCCGTCGCCGCATTTGTTGCGCCCTACGCCACCGCCGCCACTTCCGCCTCGGCCGGTTCTTCACCCGTCTCGGTGACCGCCTCGAGCTGGCCGACCGTCTCCTTGCCGAACAAGAGCGGCACGCAGGCCCCGATCATCACCACCACGGCGATCGTGCCGAAGAAGATCGTGGCGGATTCTGTCCAGGGCTCGAGCAGGTAGGGCACCAGCACGCCGGAAAAAATGCGCCCGGTTGCTTCGCCGAAGAAGTGCCCGCGTCCGCGCAGCGGCGTCGGGAACTGCTCGGAGAGATAGACGCGCACCGCCGTGAACGACGAGAGCACGGTCAGTCCGGTGATGATCGCCCCGGCGCTCATCGCGACGGTTGCGTAGGCGCCCATGCGATGCGCCAGCGCCATCAACGCCAGGCCGGGAATCGCGCCGGCGAAGCAGTAGGTGATGGTCCAGCGCCGCCCGATGATCTCCATGATGAATCCGGTGAAGAACTTGCCCGGAATGGTCACCATGAACAGCAGCGTGCTCAGCCCGAAGCTCAGGCTCACCGCAGCGCCCTGGTCGACCAGCGCCTTCGGCAGCAGGATCGCCGAGCAGTAATAGGCGGTGGTCCCGACGCCGAAGCAGGCCGTGCCGATCAAGGTCCAGCGCAGTTGGCCGGGGCGGAACAGCGCGGTGATCGGCGGCAGCGCTTCGCGCGTTGTTTGCAGCGACCCGAGCGCCGCAACGGTGAGCGGCGCGACGCGGCCGCCGCTGCGCGCGATGATGCGGTTGACGGTGTCGACCGCCGCCTGGGGATTGCCGCGGCTCAAGTGCCAGCGCGCGCTTTCCGGCAGGCCGAAGTGCACCAGCAGCGGCACGATCCCGAGCGCGAGGCCGCCCGGCAACGCGATCAGGCGGAACCCCTCCGGATTGCCGGCGAGAACGAAGCCGACGAACGGCAGCAGCGTGAACGCGCTCGCCAGCATGACCTCGAAGATCGCCCCGAAGGTCCGGCGGTGCTGCGCCGGCATCAGTTCGGCGGCGATCGGGAACGGCGCCGAAACGGCGAATCCCAAGCCGAAACCGGTGAGCAGGCGGATCGCGAGCAGCTGCGTGCCGGTTTGCGTCAGCGGGATCAGCAAGGTGAGAAACGTGCTGGAGATGACGCCGATCTGCATCACGGTCTTGCGGCTGATGCGGTCGGAAATCGACGCGGCCGTAAACGCGCCGAGGACGAGGCAGAGGATCGGCGCGGCGACGAGCCAGCGAATCTCTTCGGGGGTGAGATGCAGCGGCTCCTTCGCCAGCACCAGGAGCGAGCCGCCGAGCGCCAGGTCGTAGCCCTCGACGAAGCCGACCACCCCGAGCACGAGGATGACCTGCAGGTGGTAGATGCTGAACGGAATGCTGTCGAGCTTGCGCCCGAGCACGTAGCTGGCGGAACGGCCGGCGGAAACTGTCGAAAAGGCGTCGGTCATGGCGTTCTCCCGGATCGTCAACCCGGAGAGCGGCCCTGCGTCAACACGAAGCCGGTTCGAAAATGTTTCTAAAATCTCAGGGTTTTTGCTCGGCCTTGCATTCCCGACGCCGAACCATGGCCCTTGCGGGTCGAGGCGCTGCTCCTTTGTTTGATCGGAGGCCGGCCGCCCGGTTGTCGCATGTCACCGGTTCCCGGCGGGCCAACGGCAAGCCTAGCCCAGGGTCGGATCGATTGCCATCGCGTTCATCCCTCCCCCTGCGGGGGAGGGATGCCGCGCTACTCCGCCGCCACGGGCGTACGCAGGTCGGTCGAATACCGCAGGTGCACCGGCGCGTTGGCCTCGAACGGGCTCTTGAGGTCGAGCTCCTTGGCGATTTCGCGGATTTGCGGAAACACCTCCTCGCCGATCATCTTGATGCAGAGGAGCGAATCCTTCTGGCTCACCTTCCCGTCGTTGCCCCACAGCGCCAGGATGCCCGGCCGGGTCTCCTCGAGAATCTTGCGCAGCTTCGGCACCACCGTCTTCGGCGTGCCCGCGATGATGCGGAGGTCCGCCATCTGCTGCTCGAAGCTGGTGATGCCGCGCGGGTTGGGCCGCCGCCCGGCGGAGAACTCCACGAATGCGCGGCGGTTGTTCGGCGAGCCGTAGCCCGACGGCGTGCTCCACACCGGGTGCGCCAGGCCGGTGAACTCGCCCTGCATCCAGCGAAACTCCCTGGCGTTCGCGATCGCCTTGTCCTCGCTGTCGGAGACGTGCACCTGGATGAGATAACCGCGGTTCTCCGGACCGGCGGTGTAGCCCGCTTCCGCGGCGACCTTGTCGTAGAGCTGCCAGATGCGCTTGGTGTCGGCGATCGACGTGTTGAGCGCGATGTAGGGATAGCGCTGCTGCGCCGCCCAGATGATGGTCTCCTTGCTGATCACGCCGGGGATCCACACGCGCGGATAAGGCTTCTGCAGCGGCAGAGCCCACGGGTTCACCACCCGGTGCTGGTAATGCGTGCCCTCGAAGCGGAACGGGCCCGGCAGGGTCCAGGCCTTGACGATGAGGTCATGCGCCTCCTCGAAGCGCTCGCGGTTGAAGGCCGGGTTCACGCCAGTCGCCAATTGCTCCTGACCGCCGCCGCGCACGAAGCCCGAGACCAGCCGGCCCTTGGAAATCATGTCGATCATCGCCAGCTCTTCGGCGAGCCGGATCGGGTTTTCCGCCAGCGGCAGCGGATTGCCCAGCATCACGATCTTCACCCGCTGCGTCATGGCGGCGAGGATCCCGGCGAAAATATTCGCCTTCGCCTGCATGCAGAACGGGGCGTTGTGATGCTCGTTGAGCATGATGCCGTCGACCCCGACCGCCTCGGCGAGCTGATACTGCTCGATGTAATCGTTATAGAGCCGCGAGCCTTCGGCCGGATCGAAGTGGGTGTTGGGGAACATCAGCGCGGTGGCGCCGAAATCGCGGCCGGCCTGCTCGGAGTAGGCCGACATCGGCTGCTCGGTGAAATACATCAGGTGCATGGCCTCGCTCCTGTTGTTAGTTCGGGATCATGCGCTACCCGAGGAAGCCGGTGACGAGCGCGGCGAGTTCGTCGGGTTTTTCCATCTCGACGCAGTGACCGCACGCCGCGATGGTGGAGAGCTTCGCGTTGGGAAGCGCCTTGGCATAAAGGCGCCCGGCGCTCGGCGGCACGACTCTGTCGTCCTCGCCCCACACCAGCAACGCCGGCGCGCGCACGGCGCCCAGCAGATGGGGCAGCGTCTGGCTGTACATGTAGGGCTTCCAGGCGATGCGGAAGCTCATCTCCCGGCAGATGTCCCATGCGACCAGTTGATCGTTCGACGGCTCCGCGCCGTAGACGCGCTCGAAGGCCTTCGGGTCGTTGAAGCCCGCGCGCGCATAGTCGATGTAACCGACGATCGCCTGGTCGAGGATGTCGCCCTCCGGCGGCTTGACGCCCATGGCGCCGACCAGCACCAGCGCGGAGAGGTCGCGTGGCGCCATGCTCGCCATCTCGGCGGCGATCCAGCCGCCGAAGCCGAGGCCGATCAGTGCGGCTTTCTCGACGCCGAGGTCACCGAGCAGCCCGCGGTAGACGACGGCGATGTCGCGCACGCTGCGCATCCACTCCGGCCGTTCCGACCGGCCGTAGCCCGGATGGTGCGGGACGAGGACGTCGTATTTCGCCGCCAGCGCATCATAGAAGGGCAGGCGGTCCGGCGTGCCGATGTCGTGATGCAACACCAGCACCGGCCTGCCGCTGCCCGCGCGCGACAGGTGCAGCTTGCAGCCGGGAAAATCCACGGTGGATTCGGTCCACGCCACGCCCGCCATCGAGGTTTTCCTCCCCTTCGATGGTTGCAACCCGGGCAGGCGGAGTCAAACGTGCTGGTGCATACCTGGAGGTCCAGGCCAATTTGTAGGAGACGACGGACGACGGAGGACGGACGACAGATCGCAATTTTCTTGATCTGTCCTCCGTCGTCCGTCCTCCGTCATCTGATTACGCCGCGGCCTTCGCCGGTTCGGTGGCCGCGGCCGTCTCGGTGACCGTCTCGAGCTGGCCGACCGTCTCGCGCCCGAGCAGCAGCGGCACGCAGGCCCCGACCGCCACCACCACGGCGATCGCGCCGAAGAAGATCGTGGCAGAGTCGGTGTAGGGTTCAAGCAGGAACGGTGCCAGCACGCCGGCGAACAGGCGTGCGGTCGCTTCGCCGAAGAAGTGCCCGCGCCCGCGCAGCGCGGTCGGGAACTGCTCGGAGAGATAGACCCGCACCGCCGAGAAGGAGGAGAGCACGGTCAGTCCCGTGATGATCGCTCCCGCGGTCATCGCCACCGTCGCGTAGTCGCCCATGCGATGCGCGGCGGCCATCAGCGCCAGGCCCGGGATCGCGCCGCCGAGGCAATAGGTGATGGTCCAGCGCCGCCCGATGATCTCCATGATGAACCCGGTGAAGAACTTGCCCGGGATGGTCACCATGAACAGCAGCGTGCTCAGCCCGAAACTCAGGGTCACGACGGCGCCCTGGTCGATGAGCGCCTTCGGCAGCAGGATGGCCGAGCAGTAATAGGCGGTGGACGCGGCGGTGGAGCAGAGGATGCCGACGATGGTCCAGCGCAGCTGGCCGGGGCGGAACAGCGCCGTCAACGGCGGCAGCTCTTCGCGCGTCCACACGGCGGTCCCGAACTCCGCGAGCGTGAGCGGCGGCACGCGGGAGCCGCTGCGGGCGACGATCCGGTTGACGGTGTCGACCGCCGCCTGCGGCTCGCCCCGGCTCAGATACCAGCGCGGGCTCTCCGGCAGGCCGAAATGCACCAGGAGCGGCACGATGCCGAGCGCGAGCCCGCCCGGCAGCGCGATCAGGCGGAAGCCGATCGGATTGCCGGCGAGAACGAAGCCGACGAAGGGCAGCAGCGTGAACGCGCTCGCCAGCATCACCTCGTAGATCGCGCCATAGGTGCGCCGGTGCTGCGCCGGCATCAGTTCGGCGGCGATCGGAAACGGCGCCGAAAGCGCAAAGCCGATGCCGAGACCGGTCAGCATGCGGATGAGGACCAGCTGTGTGCCGGATTGCGCCAGCGGTATCAGCAGCGTGAAGGCCGTACTGGCGATGACGCCGATCTGCATCACGGTCTTGCGGCTGACGCGGTCGGACATCGAGGCGGCAATAAAAGCGCCGACCACGATGAGCAGCGTGGGTGCGACCGCGAGCCAGCGAATCTGTTCGGCGGTAAGGTGCAGCGGCTCCTTCGCCAGCACCAGCAGCGACCCGCCGAGCGCCAGGTCGTAGCCCTCGACGAAGCCGACGGCTCCGAGCACCAGGATCACTTGCAGGTGGTAGATGCTGAACGGAATGCTGTCGAGCTTGCGCCCGAGCACAAAGCTGGCGGGGCGACCGGCAGTGGTCGCGAAGGCGTCGGTCATGGGCGTTCTCCCGGATGGTCAACCCGGAGAGCGGCCCGTGCGCCAAGACGCGAAGCCGATTGGTCGGATCGATGGTTCTAAAGTTTCAGGGTTTTGCTCGGCCTTGCATTCCGGACGCCGAACCATTGCCCTTGCGGGTCGACGCGCTGTTCCTCTCTTTTTGATCGCAGGCCGGCCGCCCGGTTTTCGCATGTCACCGGTTCCGGCGGGCCGCGCAGAGCCTAACCCAGGGCGAAAGCGATGGCTATCGGGGAATTTCGTAGGGCGCATTTAGCGGCCGATGGGCCGCGTAATGCGCCGCATGCCACGAAGCCGGCGCATTACGGCCTTCGGCCTAATGCGCCCTACACTTTCTCCACTTCCACCGGAAACAGGCGCGCCATGTCGTCGACTTCCATCAGGTGGAACACGTTGAACCGGTAAGCTTCGCCGATCGTCACCTCGGGCGGGGTGAATGGGAACGCCAGGTTGCCGGCGGTCGCGAGCCGCCCGTCGTAGCCGTGATGCAGCAGATACTGCTTGGCGGTGCGCACCACTTCCTGAGCGCGCTCCGGCGTGGGCGCGATGCACTCGCCCATCACGAGGGCCTCGCGCGGCATATGCTCCGGCGGCTCGGCCCACGCGCGCACGCCATCGACGCCGAACAGACGAAAGCCGAGGCGATAGTCCTCGGCCGTGTCCTCGCACACGAGGTCGCGCACGACCCGCGTGACCGCCGCGAAGATTTCCTCGTGCCGCGCGATGAAGCGCGGATCGGCGGCGCCGGCGAGCAGCAGCGCGCGATGGCCGATCATCTGCGCGCCCTCGAGCTTGAGGGTCGCCCGCTCGGCCGGTTCGAACGTCGCCCCCTCGACCCGCGTGCGGCGCTGATCGAGCGCCCGGTAGGTGACGTGGCGCAGATCCGCGCGCCCGGACGGCTCGCGGATTTCATAAGGATCGGCCTGCTCGTAGAGACTATGCGCGGCGACGCTCGACGGCGTCGCGGCGCGGTTGGGCGCCATGCTTTCGAGCTCGAAGCCGTCGTCATCGAGCACGCCCAGGATGGTGTCGCGGCCGCCTGGCACGCAGCACAGCGACGCGCATTCGATGATTTTCGCCATGTGCATCGAGATGCCGGGAGGAAACCCCAGCATGTCGGGAATGCTCGCGAAGATGCCGGTGTCGCAGGCGCGCCCGAGCACGACCACGTCCGCATCCTGTTCGAGCGCGCGCCGGAACGCCTCGAGCCCGAGCTGGCCGACGATGTGCGAGGCCGCGTTCACGTCCTGCTCGGTGAGCGGCGGCATGGTGTCCATCGGCCGCACGCGCCCGGCGGCGATCGCCGCGGTGAGTTCGGCGCGCGGCACGTCGGCGCCGACCACGGCCATCCGGAACGAAAGCCCGTCTTCGCCCGCGATCTCGCGGATGATGGCGAGCGTCTGGTCGAGATGCGGGCGCGCGCCGGCCGACCCGGCCGAGCCGACGATGAGCGGAATATCGAGCCGCCGCGCGGCGCGCAGCACCTTGCGCAGGTCGCGCTTCGCGCCCACCCGGGTCGGCGCCATCGTGCCGCCGCCGAGATAGGCCGGGCCGATGTCGATCGAGCCCATGTCGACGCCGATCATGTCCGGCGTGCGGGCGAGCCCCGCCTCGAACGCCGGCGTCGGGATGCCGTAGCCGAGCTGGCCCGAGGCCCCGAGCGAGCGCAGCGGCCGGCGCGCCCGGGCGAAGTCGTCGAGCACGCGCGCGACGGCGGTCACAGCTCGATGTCCAAAAGCGGCGCGTGCTGCTGCGCGCCGTAGACGTCGCGATCGCCGACGTCGCCGGAGACGACGTCGCGCGGCAGCGTGATTTTGACCGCCAGCGCCGGCCGGAACGGGAGCACCGCGACCTCGTTTTCGCTCCGCCCGTAGCACCGGGCGACCTGCCGGCGCAGCGCACCGACCCGCTCAGCCACATAGGCGTAGGCGGCCTCGTCCGGCAGCATCAGGTCGAGGGTCAGCAGGCACGGCCCGGCGTTCTTGCTGCGGATCACCTTGGCGATCGAATCGAGCCGCACGGCTTTGCCCCCCGCGTTCTGCCTTGAACGTCCGAATGCTATCATAGCTTTGAGAAATTTCGGGAGGTCGCATGATCGGGGTTCTCACGCATCACTGGGCGAAGGCCGACAAGATCGACGCGGCGCGAAAGCTGCTGGACGGCAACGGCGAGGCGCAGAGCAAGGCGCGCGGTTTCGTGAGCCGGCAAACGATGATCGGTCTCGCTGATCCCGCTAAAATCACCACGCTCGTGGTGTGGACCACGAACGAGATCTACGACGCGTGGCGGGCGAGCCCGGAGCGGACGGAAGCGATGCGCGGGGCCGACCAGCTCTGGGCCAAGCATCCGGAATCCGAACGGTTCGAGATGGTCGGTTGAATGTCCTTTGCTCTCGACGGCGTGCGCGTGCTGGAGCTGGCGCGGTTCCAGGCCGGTCCGCGCGGCGGCATGATGCTCTCCGACCTCGGCGCCGAGGTCATCAAGGTCGAACGTATCGGCGGCGAGGAGACGCGCCGGCATCCGCCCATGGTGCGCGGCCAGAGCGTCTATTTCACCGTCTATAACCGCGGCAAGAAATCGATCTGCCTCGACCTGCGCAGCGCGCGCGGCAAGGAGATTTTCGCCGCGCTGGTGCGCAGAGCGGACATCGTGCTGGAGAATTTCCGTCCCGGCACGATGGACGCCATGGGCTTCGGCTACGACGCGCTCAGGGCGCTCAAGCGCGACATCATTCTCGTGTCGGTCTCGGGCTTCGGGCAATACGGCCCGTACCGCGACCTTCCCGCCTTCGATCCGCTCGGCCAGGCGATGAGCGGCCTCATGGAGCTGACCGGGCGCCCGGTGGGCCAGCCGGTCGGCACGGCCTTTTCGCTCGTCGATCGCACCACCGCCCTGCACGCGACCATCGGCGCGCTCGCGGCGCTGCGCCACCGCGACCGCACCGGCGAAGGCCAGGTGGTCGATTGCTGCCTGCTCGATTCCGCCCTGACCATGGTGGAAATTCCGAGCATCTACTACCTCGACACGGGCGAGGAAGGCGGCGAGGGCGGCCGGCCGCCCTACCGCGCCAAGGACGGCTGGGTGGTCATTTCCGCGGCCGGTCGCGAGATGGCCGGCAAGCTCCTGGAAATCGTCGGGGCGGCACGCGCTTGCGGCGGCTCCGCCGAGCCGATGAACTCCTCGGTCGGGCGCACCGACGAACGCCGCCGGATGGTGGAGGGCTGGTGCGCCGCGCACACCGTCGCGGAAATCCTCGAGACCCTCATGGGCGCCGGCATTCCCGTCGCGCCGGTGCGCGGTATCCCCGCGGTGATCAAGGACGCGCACACCTGGGAGCGCGAGATGCTGGCGAAACAGCCGGACGCGCTCGCGGGCGAGATTCACGTTCCCGGCCTGGCGGTGAAAATGTCGGCGACGCCCGGCCGCATCGGCCCGGTGCCGAGCCCGGGCCAGCACACCGACGAAATCCTCGCCGCGCTGCTCGATTACGATCAGGCGGAGCTTGAGTCCTTACGCGCCGCGAAAATCATTGCGTAAGCGGTCCCGTTGTAGGCTAAGCGCGCGCAGCGCGCGTGCCCACCGGATGGTCCGAACTTTCCACGAGCGGCCGATCGCGCCCGAGCATTGCAGACCGAGGTGAGGGCGCGATCGGCAATAAAACAGTCGGTGTGCACCGCAATATTGTACCTCAAAACAATGTGTGCGAGATTTGCGCGCGCGGCTGCCGCGTTCGGCGGCCTTTGTGCATGAGGGGCGAACTATCTGCTGATATAAACATCACAGAAACACGGGGAGGTCATGCCATGGCTGCCGTCGATGCCGTCATTGCTCCGATGTCCGAGTCCGACCATCAGAAAGCGCTGCGCCGCGCGGTCATCGCGAGCACGGTCGGCACTACCATCGAGTGGTACGACTTCCTGATGTACAGCACGGTCACCGGGCTGGTGTTCGGCAAGGTGTTCTTCCCGCAGGAAGACCCGCTGACCGGCACGCTGAGCGCGTTCGGCGTTTTTTTCATCGGTTTCGTCGCGCGCCCCATCGGGGCCGCGATCTTCGGCCACTACGGCGACCGCATCGGCCGCAAGGCGACTCTGATCGTCACTTTGTTGATGACCGGCATCGCCACCGCCGCGGTCGGCTTGGTGCCGGGCTATAACATGATCGGCATTTGGGGCGCGATCATCCTCACCCTGCTGCGCTTGATCCAGGGCATCGGCGTCGGCGGCGAATGGGGCGGCTCCGTGCTGCTGGCGATGGAATGGGCGCGCACCAACAAGAACCGCGGCTTCATCGCGTCGTGGCCGCAATTCGGCGCCCCGGCCGGGCTTTGTCTCGCCAATATCATGGTGCTGCTGTTCAGCTGGATTTCCGGCGATGGGTTCCTGACCTGGGGCTGGCGCATCCCGTTCCTGCTCTCGATCGTGATGGTTGCGATCGGGCTGTGGATCCGTCTCGGCATTCTCGAGACGCCGGTGTTCCAGCGCATTCTCGCGGAAAACCGGGTCGAGCGTGCGCCGACCATCGAGGTGCTCAAACGCCAGCCGCGGGAGGTCATTCTGACCGCGCTACTGCGTTTGGCCGAGCAGTCTCCCGGCTACGTGTTCAACGCCTTCGTGTTCAGCTACGGCACGCTCGTTCTGGGCGCGTCCCGCGACCTGCTGCTGTGGGGCCTCATCGTCACCACCGCGCTCGGCTTCATCACGGTCCCGATCGCCGGCGCCGTGTCCGACCGGATCGGCCGCCGCCGGATGTACATCATCGGCTGTGTGACCGTCGCGGTGTACACGTTCATCTACTTCGCGCTGCTCGACACGCGTGTCCCCGGCCTGATGTTCCTGGCGGTGTCGCTCTCGTTCATCCCCGTGATGATGATGTACGGTCCGGAGGCGGCGCTCATCGCCGAGGCGTTCACGCCGCGGCTGCGCTACAGCGGCGCCTCGATCGGCTATCAGCTCGCCTCGATCATCGCCGGCGGGCCGGCGCCGTTCATCTCCACCTGGCTGTTCGCGGCCTATGGTTCGACGGTTCCGATCGGCATCTACATCAGCATCTGCGCGGTGATCAGCATCGCGTCGGCCTTGATGCTGCGCGACTACACCAACAAGGACATCGCGCTTGAGCACCAATACGGGAATGTGTGACGCCACGCGGCGCTTGCACCTCGCCGCCTAACCCCCGACAATCCCTCGCGCGCCGGGCTCAACAGCACGAGGGGTCTCTCCATGACGGGAAACATCAGCCGCCGACACGCGCTCAAGGCGGGTGTGGGCGCATTGGCGCTGGTTGCGGCGCCCACGATCGTTCGCGCCCAGGCGAAAGAAATCGTGATCGGCGGTGCGGCGAGCCACAAGCCCTGGGTCGAAAGCATCGTCCAGCCGTTCTTCGAGAAGAAATACGCCTGCAAGATCGTCTACGAGGGCACGCGTTCGCTCGTCAACCTCGAGAAAATGCAGAAGAACAAGGGTAGCCAGTACCTCTCGGTCGTGCAGATGGACGATCCGGTGATGATCCTTGCGGTCAAGGAGGATCTGCTCGAGAAGCTCACGCCCGACAAGGTGCCGAACCTCGCCAACATCCGGCCCGACGCCGTGCACATGGACGGCATGTGGGCGAATTATCTCGCGCCCTGGCAGGGCATCGCCTACAACAAGAACGTGCTGCCGAACGGTGTCGCCTCGTGGGGCGACGTGTGGGATGCGAAGTTCAAGGGCCGCGTGATCCTGCCCTCGCTCCAGAACACCGAGGGCCTCGCTAACCTGTTCATGGCCTCGCATCTCGCGAGCGGCAAACCCATGAGCGAAGCCGAGAAGGACACCGACGCCGGCTTCAAACAATTGGCCAGGCTCAAGCCCAACCTGCTGACCGTCTACACGCAGATGCCGCAGGCATTCAACCTGCTGGAGCAAGGCGAGGCCTGGGTCATCGTCGGCGCGCTCTCTTCCTACGCGCTCGAGCGCAAGGCGGCCGGCGCGCCGATCGATCTCGCGGCCCCCAAGGAAGGCATTTTCGCCAGTCCATCGGGCATCTGCATGGTCAAGGGCGCGCCCGCGCCCGCCCTCGCCCATGCCTACATCAACGAAATGCTCGGCGCCGAGGTGCAGGGGAAGATTTCCGCGCCGACCTTCGCGCTGCCGACCAACAAGTCGGTCGCGCCACCCGCCGGCATGCCCACCAACGCGACGATGCACAGCATCGACTGGGCTTTTGTGGCCGAGAACCGCAACGAGTGGGTCAAGCGCTGGGACCGCGAGATGGCGATATAGACAGGGATCGGTGATCAGGCATCAGGGATCAGTCAGACTGATTCCCGATGTCCGATCCCGATACCTGATTACCTGATGCCTGATTTCCTGATTATCTCAGCCGCCGGCAAATCCTTCGCTGGCGTCCGCGTGCTCGACAACGTCGACCTCGGCGTCAGGCGCGCCGAGTTCGTCTCGCTGCTCGGGCCGTCCGGCTGCGGCAAGACCACGTTGCTGCGCATCGTCGCCGGCCTGCTGGCGCCCGACGCCGGCAGCGTGCGGCTCGACGGCGAGGACATCACGCGCAACCCGCCGCATCATCGCGACGTCGGCGTGGTGTTCCAGAATTACGCGCTGTTTCCCCACCTCACGGTGGCCGAGAACGTCGCCTTCGGGCTCGAGGCGCGCGGCGCGCCGCGCGAGAAGACGCGCGCCGCGGTCGCGCGCTTTCTCGACCTCGTCCACATGCGCGAGTTCGCCGAGCGCTCGGTGCGCGTGCTCTCGGGCGGCCAGCAGCAGCGTGTCGCGGTGGCGCGCGCGCTCGCGGTCGGGCCCAAGCTCCTGCTGCTCGACGAGCCGTTCAGTGCGCTCGACCGCAAGCTGCGCGAGGTGATGCAGATCGAGCTCAAGCGCCTGCTGCGCGAACTTTCCACCACCGCCGTGTTTGTCACCCACGACCAGGACGAAGCCTTGATGATGTCCGACCGCATCGCGGTGATGAACCGCGGCACGATCGAGCAGCTTGCCGATCCCGCGACCGTCTATCACCGGCCGGCCAGCGCCTTCGTGCTCGGCTTCGTCGGGCTATCGACCCGCATCGCCGGCGAGGTCATCGCGGCGGCGGGCGGCGACGTCGTGCTTGCGACGCCGCATGGCAAGCTGCGCGCGGCAGGCAGCCTCGCGCCCGGCAGCAAGGCCTTCCTCGCCGTGCGGCCCGAGCGTATCCGCCTCGCCGCGGGCGGCAACGGCGAGAACGAACTCGAACTGCCGCTGCGCGACGTGGTGTTCCAGGGCTCCAAAGTGCAATTCCACTTCGCCGCCGGCGCGGGCGATCAGGTCATTGTCGAGGCGGCGCAACTGCCGGGCGTCCCGTTGGCGCCCGGCGCGCCGGTGAAGCTGAGCTTCGCGGCGGCCGATGCGCTCGTGTTCCCGCTGGATCGGCAACCATGAAACCCCGCCGCGAACGCCTCGATCCGGTCGCCTGGCTGGCGCTCCCGGCCGTCGCCTATCTCGCGCTTGTCTACGCGCTGCCGCTCGGCATGCTGCTCGCGCGCGGCGTCATGGGCCCGAAGGGCCTCACGGTCGAGCCGCTCGCGTCGTTCCTCGCCGATCCGTTCAACTGGCAGGTGATCGGCAACACGCTCAAGATCGCCGCCCTGGTGACGCTCGTTTGTTTGCTCATCGGCTACCCGTCCGCTTTTGCGCTCGCCTGGTCGCGCGGCTTCGCGCAGGTGGTGCTGCTCGCGGCCATCATCCTGCCGCTCTCGGTCGGCGTCGTGGTCAAGGCCTTTGCTTGGCAGATCGTGCTGCGCCGGGACGGCGTCCTCTCCTCGGTGATGGTGAACCTCGGCCTGTGGGACGAGCCGGTGCGCCTGCTGTTCACCGAGACCGGCCTCGTGCTCGGCGCCGCCAACGTGTTCCTGCCGTTCATGATCCTGCCGATCTATTCGGTCGTGAAGCTGATCGATCCGCGCCTGGCCGAAGCCGGCGCGACCTTGGGGGCGACGCCGCTCTATCGCTTTCGCCGCATCGTCCTGCCGCTGACCCTGCCGGGCGTGCTCGCCGGCGTGGTGTTCGTGTTCTCGCTCTCGATCGCCATGTACGTGGTCCCGAGTCTTTTGATCGGCGACCGTTATCAGACGCTCGCGACCCTCGTCGGCCGCTCGTTCCTGTTCATGCGCAACGAGCAGCTCGGCTCGACCACCGCGACCGTGCTGCTGGTGCTGGCGGTCGCCGTCGTCGTCGGCTCGAGCGCGCTCGCGCGCCGCCTCGCGAGGAGCGCATGACCCGGTTCGAGCAGGGCGCGGCCGTCGCCGTCTGGGCCGTTGCGGCCGGCGCGGTGATCTTCCTGCTCACGCCGCTCGCCGTGACGATCGCCGTCTCGTTCGGCTCCTCGGCGGTGTTCACCTTGCCGTCGCCGGAATGGTCGCTGCGATGGTACGCGCGGCTTGCCGTGATCAACGGCCTTGCGCCGTCGTTGACCACCTCGCTGCAGATCGCCGCGCTCTCGACCTTCCTCGCCCTCGCGCTCGGCACGCTCTGTTCCATCGCGCTGGTGCGCGGCCGCTTTCCCGGCCACGAGGCGATTTCCACCTTCCTGGTCTCGCCGCTGATGCTGCCCGGTCTCGTGATCGGCATCGCCATGCTGCAGGCGTTCCGCGACGTCGGCCTGCGCGGCGCGTGGCCAAGCCTGCTCGTCGCCCACGTGGTGATCACCCTGCCGTACGTAGTACGCACCGCGCTCGGCGCGCTCGCCTTGTTCGATTTCTCCCTCATCGACGCGGCGCGCACGCTCGGCTGCTCCTACCCGCGCGCGCTGCGCAAGGTGCTCGTGCCGGCGCTCGCGCCCGCCTTTCTCACTTCCGGCATGTTCGCCTTCCTCGCCTCGATGGACAATTATCCCATCTCGATCTTTTTCACCGACGCGTGGACGAAAACCCTGCCGATCCAGATGCTGCAATACGTGGAGGAAAGCCCGGACCCCACCATTGCGGCGATCTCCACCGGGCTCATCCTGCTCGCCGTGCTCGCGCTGTTTCTCGCCGATCGGCTCGTCGGCCTGCGCCGGCTCGCCGAGTTCTGAGGTCAAATATGCCCGTCACATCTGCTCCCGCGCGCGACTACCGCGGCTACGGCGGCAACCCGCCCGGCGTGCGCTGGCCCGGCGGCGCGCGCCTTGCGCTTTCGCTGGTCGTCAATTTCGAGGAGGGCGCGGAGCTCTCGCTCTCGCGCGGCGACGAGCGCAACGAGCACGTCTACGAGATCGCCGACAAAGTCGAGGGCGTGCCCGACGTCTGCATGGAGAGCCATTTCGCCTATGGCACGCGCGCCGGCTGGCCGCGCATCCGCGCGCTGCTTAAGAGATACGGCGTGCGCGCGACCATCAACGCTTGCGGCCGCGCCGCTGAAATCTCCCCGTGGCTCGCCGCCGAGGCGGTCGCCGACGGGCACGAAATTTCCTCGCACGGCTGGCGCTGGGAGCGCCAAGCCGAAATGTCCGAGGCCCACGAGCGCATCATGATCCGGCGCGCGACCGAAGCGCTCGCGAAGGCCGCCGGCACGCCGCCGGTCGGCTGGCACACGCGCTCGGCCACGTCGCCCAACACGCGCCGCCTGTTGGTCGAGCACGGCGGCTTTCTCTACGACTCCAACGAATACGACGACGACCTGCCGCGCATCGAGAGCGTGCTCGGCCGCGCGCACGTCGTCCTGCCCTATGCCTTCGACACCAACGACATGCGTTTTTTCAACCACGGCGGCTTCGTGTTCGCCGAGGATTTCGCCCGCTACTGCTGCGCGGCGTTTGACCGCCTGTATGAAGAAGGCGCGTCGGCCCCGCGCATGATGACGGTCGGCCTGCACCTGCGCATCATCGGGCGCCCCGGCCGCATCGCCGGGCTGGAACAATTCCTGGGCCATGCCTCGTCGCGCGCCGGGGTCTGGTTCGCCCGCCGTGACGAGATCGCCCGCGCCTGGCGCGCGGGCATGGGATTGCCGGAGTGGAAACCGACCGCGACGCCGTAACGGGGTATTCGGCGCTGCGCGCCTAACGCGCCCTGCGCGCCTGCCGTCTGCGCAACACAACGATCGTGCCGAGCGCCATGAAGATGACGGCGAAGGACACCCCTGTGGTCAGGGTGCCGAGCGCGTAGATCTGCGGGTTGGTGACCGTCGTGGTGAGCCCGCGCAGTTCGAGCGGCAGCGTGTTGACGTCGCCGATCGCCTGGCTGGAACGGGCGACTTCGTCCCACGAAAGGGTGAAGCCGAACAAGCCGATGCCGATCACGCTCGGCCCGATGATCGGCAGCACCACGTGGGCGAAGCTCTGCCATGGCGTCGCCCCCAGATCGCGCGCCGCCTCCTCGTAACGCCGGTCGAAGCGGTTGAAGATCGCAAACATGATCAGCAACCCAAACGGCAGCGTCCAGGTGAGCTGTGCGCCCAGGCCCGAGGTGTAGAGGCCCATGGCGGTGGCGTAGTTCTCGCCGATCCAGGTCCAGCCGAGCGCATCGCCGATCGCCTTGACCGCGTCGTCGATCAGGCGGAACTCGAGGGCGATGCCGAGCGACACCACGATGGAGGGGACGATCAGGCTCGCGACGGTGACGTAGAACAGCACAGTCGCGCCGCGGAAGCGCTTGCGGAACGCGAGCCCGGCAAGGAGCGAGAGCACCACCGTAAGCACCATCACCACGAAGCCGAGCCGGAGCGAGCGGCGGAACGCGGCCCAGATGTCGACCACGCCGAGCCCTTCCCACAGCTTGGCGAACCAGTGCAGCGACACGCCGTTCATCGGAAAGGTGAGCCCGCCTTCCGGCCCCTGGAACGAGAGGATCACGATCGTGATCATCGGGCCGTAGAGGAACAGCACGAACAAGGCAAACAGCAGGGCGAGCCAGTAGAACGCGGCGCCGCGGGTCGAGCGCATCGCTCAAAGCTCCTTGCGGATGTCGACGAGGCGGGTGAGCGCCCAGATGATGAACAGCACCGCGATCAGCAGGATCACCGAGTTCGCCGCCGCCGGCGGGAACTGCAGCGCGGTCATCTCGGTGTTGATCACCTTGCCGACCGAGGCGATCTGCTGCCCGCCCATCACCCCGACGGTGACGAAGTCGCCCATCACGATGGTGATGACGAAAATCGAGCCGATCACGATGCCGGGCTTGGACAGCGGAATGACCACGTTCCACAGCGCCTGCCAGCCCGACGCGCCGGCGTCGTAGGCGGCTTCGAGCAGCGCGCGGTCGATGCGCATCATCGAGTTGAAGATCGGCACGATCATGAACAGCGTGTAGAGATGCACGAGCGACATGATCACGGAGAAATCCGAGAAGATCAGCCACTCGATCGGCTCGCGGATGAGGCCGAGCTTGACCAGGGTCGAGTTGAACAGGCCGTTGCGCCCGAGCAGCGGGATCCAGGAAATGGTGCGGATGATGTTCGACGTCCAGAACGGGATGGTGCAGACCAGGAACAGCGCAACCTGCACCGTCGTCGAGCGCACGTGGAAGCTCAAGAAATACGCGACGAAGAAACCGACGACGAGCGTCACCAGCCAGACGATCAGGCAAAATTCCAGGGTGGAGAGATACGTCTTGAACGTGACGCACAGGCCGGGAAGCTGATCGAAGCAGCCCTCGAACATTTCGAGGTAGCTGCGCAAGGTGAACGCCGGGACGATTTCGTATTCGGTGTAGTCCCAGAAGCTCACCATCACGGTTAGCGCGAGGGGCACCAGGAAGAATGCCGCGAACACCGCCCCGAACGGCGCGACCTGCAGCCACGCCGGCGGCGCGCCCGTAGGGTGGGCTAACCCGCGGGCACTTCGTCCCGCGGGGTGCCCACCCGCCACGACGGTCGAATCGGTCAGCGCGCCATCCGCTCGAGGCGATGCGATTTCAGTTTGCACCATTGTGCGCGCCCGGTCGCGCGTCGTTAGCCTCTGGCTCGGCCGTGAAACAAACGCGACGTCATCCTGAGGAGCATAGGCGGCCTTCGGCCGCCGTTCTTAGTAGATAAGAACGCCGCCGCGGAGCGGCGGCTATGGCGCACCTGCGCGCGACCGTCTCGAAGGATGGCCACAAGCACGGCGCGAGCTGCCATCCTTCGAGACGCTCGGCGCTTCGCGCCGAGCTCCTCAGGATGACGCTGAATTTGTTTCACGCTACTTACGCGGCGATGAATTCGTTCCACTTCTTCACGAGATAGTCGTTCTCGTCCATCACCGAGTTCCAGCACACGACCGCGCCCATGCGCGCCTCGTAGGAGCCGCCGTCGCGCACGCTGCCGGCCTTCTCGAGCAAGGTGCCGTCGGGCGCGTGGATGTCCCTTTCCGCCGGCTTGCCCTCCATCCAATAGGCCCACTCGTAGGGCTCCATCTTGGATTTCGCGGTCTCAAGCACGCCTGAGTAATAGCCCTGGCGGTTGAGATAGGCGCCGGCCCAGCCGTCGAGGAACCAGTTGATGAACTCGTAGGCGAGGTCGGCCTTGCGGCCGGCGAGCGTGCGCGGGATGCCGAAGCCCGCGGCCCAGGCGCGGTAGCCTTCCTTGAGCGGCTGATAGATGCACGGGATGCCCTTCGAGCGCACCGCGGTCACCGCCGGCGACCACATCGACTGGATCACCACTTCGCCCGAGGCCATCAGGTTGACGCTCTCGTTGAAGTCCTGCCAGAACGCGCGGAACTGGCCCGTCTTCTTCGCCTCGGTGAGCACCTTCATGGTCAGGTCGATCTCGGCCTTGGTCATGTTGCCCTTGTCGGCGTATTTGTGCAGGCCCGACGCCTCGACCACGAGCGCCGCGTCCATGATGCCGATCGACGGGATGTTGAGGATCGCGGCCTTGCCCTTGAACTCGGGATTGAGCAGCTCCTTCCAGCTCTCGATCGGGCGTTTGATCAGGTCCGGCCGGATACCGAGCGTGTCGGCGTTGTAGGTGGTCGGGATCAGGGTGATCCACTGGGTCGGCGAACTCGCGAATTTTTTCGAGTTCTGCGCTTCCAGATAGAACACCTTCTTGGGCGCAGTGCCCTGGTCGCCGATCTTCTTGCCGTTGGGCAATTCGCCCTTGGTGAAGATCGGCGTGATCTTGTCGGCGTTCTTGATGCGCTTGGCGTCCATGCCGACGAGGTTGCCGGACGGGATCACCTTGCGCAGCGAGAAATATTCCTCGTCGAGCAGATCGAACGAGTTCGGCTGGGTGATCGCGCGTTTCGTCACTTCGTCGGTCGTCACCGGGATGTATTCGATGGTGATGCCGGTGTCTTCCTTCGCCTTTTTGGCGATGTCGGCGGACTGGTTCACCGCGGTGCCGAGATAGCGCAGCACCTTCGGCTCCTGCGCGTGCACGGCGGGAAAGCCGGTGATGGCCGCGCCGGCGGCGGCGCCCGCTGCCTTGAGCATGGCGCGGCGCGAAAGGCCGCCGCGGAAACCGTTGTTCTTGCGCATCCTCATTCTCCTCTGCAGGTGGCGCGGTCAATCGGACAAGCGGTGGACGTCGCGGTCGCTCCAGTCGATCGCGGCGGTTTCGCCGGGGCGCACCGGCAGTGCGTCATATTCGGCTTCGCTCAAGGTGGCGGTCAGCTCGGTGGCGTCGGGCGCGGCGAGGGTGATCTGCAGGTGCGTGCCCTGATATTCGACGCTGCGCACGGTCGCCGAGAATTTGCGCGCGGCCCCTTGCGCCGCGCCGAGCTTGAGCCGGTCGGCGCGCACGGCGATCGGCCCGCGGTCGGTGGCGATCACGTTGTGGCCGCCGATGAACTGGGCGACGAACGCGGTCTTCGGCGCGTTGAACACGTCGCGCGGCGCACCCGTCTGCTCGATGCGGCCGGCGTTCATCACCACGATCAGGTCGGCGAGCGCCATCGCCTCGTCCTGGCTGTGGGTCACGTGGATGAAGGAAATGCCGAGCTCGTGCTGCAGCCGCTTGAGCTCGGCGCGCACCCGGATGCGCAGGAACGGATCGAGCGCCGAGAGCGGCTCGTCGAGCAGCAGGATCTGCGGCTGCGTGATGAGCGCGCGCGCGAGCGCCACGCGCTGCTGCTGGCCGCCGGAAAGCTGCGCCGGCAGCCGCTCGGCGTAAGGCGCCATATCGACGAGTCGCAACAGTTCCGTCGCCTTGCCGCGCCGTTCGGCCTTGGCGACGCCGCGCATCTTGAGCGAGAACGCGACGTTGTCGACCGCGGTGAGATGCGGGAACAGCGCGTAGCTCTGGAACATCATCGCGGTGCCGCGCCGGGCGGGCGGCATGTCGGTGACGTTGTTCGCGCCGAGGATGATGTCGCCTTCGCTCGCGGTCTCGTGCCCGGCGATGAGCCGCAACGTCGTGGTCTTGCCGCAGCCCGAGGGGCCGAGCAGGCAGCAGTAGGTGTCCGCCGGCACGCGCAGATCGATGGCGTCGACCGCCACGGTCGCGCCGTAGATTTTGCTCAGTGCGACGAGTTCGATCGGTGCGCCGGCCATGTCCCCATCCGTGGTGACGACGGCCGAGCCTCAAGCAAGCCATATGCCAATTCGGCAGGCGCCTACAAATCGCGCTCCACGATCGCCGCGACCGGGCCGCCGCCGTCGGGGCCCTGATGCTCGGCGCCGCCGGAGACGAAGATTTCCGCGTGGCCGACAAGGCCGCCGAGCGCGCCGGCCACGAACGCACGTGCATGGCGCGTTGAGGAAATATCCGAATCGTCCAGCATCGTGTGGCGGTGCCCGCGCAGGCGGCCGCGGCTGCTCGCCTCCGCTTTGGCGAGGAGCGCGACCAGGCGCCGGCGCTCGCCCTCGCCGAGTTGGCCCGCGCTCGCAAGCCCGAGGCGCGCGAGCGCCGCGCGCACCGGCTCGACGTCGAGCGCGTCGGTCATCACCGCGTGCTCGATCGCAAGCGGCCCCGACCATTTCTCCGACATGCCGAGCACGACGATCTCGTTGTTGAGCAGCTCGATGCCGGCCGAGCAACTGGCGCGGCCGGACCAGCGGGAATAATCGACGCCGATCGCCGCGTCGGAGAGCGCCGCGCGCTCGGTCTCGCCCAGAGCCACCGCCACGCCGAGCGCGCTCGCCGCGCGCGACAGCCCCATGGACTTGAGCGTGTCGCGCACCGCGACCTTGGCGCCGCGCGCCTCGGCCGCCGCCACGCGCGTGGCGGTCAGCAGCGGGCATTTGACCTGCACGAAGTGCACGTCGGCGGGATCCGCGATCGCCGCGTCGCGCATCGCCACGCGCACGCCGGTCGCGACCATGTCCACGTGGGCGAGCCGCCCGAGGTGCTCGGCCGGCACCTCGTGCGTGTGCGCGCGGCCGAGCGCGAGCGCGCCCGCGTGCCCGCTGTCGCCCCCGCTGCGTTCGAACAGCACGAAGTGCGGCGCCATGGCGCCTTCGGTGCCGCCCGACATGACGAGGCATACTCCGGCGGCGCGCTCGCGCGGCAGATGCCGTTCGAGCATGAGCCCGAGCGAGGATGTGGCGAAGCCGCGGGAAAAATCGTTGACCAGGCCGTTGCCCTCGGTCTTGCCGAAGATCGCGACGATGCCGGCGGGATCGATGCGCTTCTCCGCGATCGCCCGCTCGATCCCGCTCACGTCATCGGGCGCGTTGGCGGAAATGCGGTGCACTTTGGCGGTCGGCATCGTGACAACGTCCCCGTTACAGCTTGGCGGTGATCGCGGCCGATGTCTGCTCGGCGTTGCGCACCTGTGCCGGCGGCATGCGCTGGATCGCGTGCACTGAGCGGCCCCAGCCGCGCGTCTGCGGCACCAGCGCGCGCTCGCGCATGACGAAGCGCCCGCGCACCAGCGTATGCACCGGCAGCCCCTGCACGCGGACGCCGTTCCACGGCGTGATTTTCGCGCGCGACTGCAGCTTGGCGTCCTCGATCGTCCACGCGCGCGCAAGGTCGACGATCGCGATGTCGGCGTCGGCGCCCGGCTGGATCGCGCCCTTCTTCGGATAGAGCCCCCAGATTTTCGCCGGCGCGGCGGCGGCGAGCCGCACGTAGTCGCAAATGGTCAGGCGCCCGGCGTTCACGGCGGTGAGCATCAGCGGCATCTGCGTCTCGACCCCGGGAAAGCCGGCGTCGACGGTCCAGATGTCGTTGCGCGTCTTCTCTTCAAGTGCGTGCGGCGCGTGGTCGGTGGCCACCAGATCGATGGTGCCGTCGGCGAGCGCCGCCCACAGCGGCTCCTGATTGCGCGCTTCGCGCACCGGCGGATTGACCCGGATCACGCCGCCGAGCCGCGCGTAGTCGTCGGTCGAGAGCATCAGATAATGCGGGCAGGTCTCGCCGGTGACGTCGACGCCGCGCGCCTTGGCCTCGCGCAGCGGGCGCAGCTCGTCGGCCGAGGAAATATGCAGCACGTGGATGCGCGCGCCGGTCCATTCGGCAAGCAGCGCGGCGCGGCTCACCGCCTCGACCGCGACCACCGCCGGCCGCGAGGCGATGTGGGCGAGCGCCTCGGTACGGCCCGCCGCGCGCAGCTGCGTCTCGCGCCGCTCCATGATCGAGTTGGTTTCGGCATGGAGCGAGATGCGCTTGCCGGTCGGCGCCACCATCTCGAAGGCTTCCAGCATCGCGCCGGTGGAAGGCGAGGGGATTTTGCCGAACGTGTTGCCCATGTAGAGCTTGAAGCCAATCGCCCCGCCTTCGATCAGCGCCGGCACGTTGGCGATCGTGTCTTCGCCGAGCAGGCCGTAGAGGCCGAAGTCCACATGCGCTTTCTCCGCCGCCATTTTCTGTTTGGCGGCGAGCGCCTCGACCGTGCCGGTCGGCGGGATCGTGTTCGGCATGTCGAACACGGTGGTGACGCCGCCGAACGCCGCCGCCGCGGTGCCGCTCGCGAAGTCTTCCTTGTGCGGATAGCCCGGGTCGCGGAAGTGCACGTGCACGTCGATCGCGCCCGGCAGCACGTGCAGCCCGCGTGCATCGAGCGTCTCGCGCGCCTCCGGCATGAGCGCGTCGGCGCCGACCGCGACGATCGCGCCGTCGTTGACCGCGACGCTCGCGTCGAACACCGCGTCGGGCGTGACCACCCGGCCGCCGCGGATGACCAGATCCACCTCCTTCATGCGCGCCTCACAGCATCGCCCAGCCGCCGTCGACCGGCAGGTCGACGCCGGTGATCTGGCGCGCGGCCTCGCTCGCCAGGAACAAACAGGCGTTGGCGACGTCCGCATCGGTCGTGACGCGCCGCAGCGCGTAGTCGGCGGCGTGACGGGCGGCCGCTTCTTCGACCGTAATGTTGAGCCGCCGCGCCATCTCGGCGCACACCTTCTCGCGAAAGCGTGGCCCGTCCACCATGCCGGGCGCGACGCAGTTGACGTTGATGTTGTGCGGTCCCGCTTCGAGCGCGAAGCTCTTGGTGATGCCGCGCAGGCCCCATTTCGAGGCGGAATACGCCATGCGCCCCGCGCGGCCGCGCATGCCGAAGGTGCCGCCCACGTTGACGATCTTGCCGTAGCGCTGCTCGATCATGGTGGGCAGCACCGCCCGCATGGTGTTGAAGCAGCCGCGCATGTTGAGCGCGACGATGTCGTCGAACTCGTCCGGCGTCGTCTCCCACCCCGTCTTGCCGACCGGCCCCGACCCGCCCGCGACGTTGACGAGAATATCGATGCGCCCGCCGTAGGTGGAGCGCGTGCGCGCGGCCGCCTCCTCGCATTGCTCCGCGTCGGTCACGTCGCACGACACGACGATCGCCTCCGTGCGGCCCACGGTCGCCTCCTTCGCCACCGGCGCGATCGCGTCGACGTCGCGGCCGACGAGCGCGAGCCGGCAGCCTTCGCGCGCGAACGCGCGGGTGACCGCCGCCCCCATTCCCTTGGCCGGCCCGGTGATCATCGCCACCTGCCCGGCAAGCCCCAAATCCATTGTAAATTCACCTCGAAGCGCTTCGCGGCCTTAACCCACCCCACGAATCGCGACGGCGCAAGCCCTTCACCGGCGCCCTGCCTTTTCCATGGGCGCCATTGCTGAATTTTTCGGCATCCCTCCCCCGAAGGGCCCTACGGGGGAGGGTGGCCCGGCTTCGCGAAGCGAAGGCGGCAGGGCGCGGGTGATCTCGACGCGCGTCGAAGTTTGACTTAACCCCACCCGGCTCCGCCCACCTGCGCGGGCGTCGCCACCCTCCCCTTTCAGGGTCCTTTCAGGGGAGGGATGAACCCGCACCTTGGGAACAACGATGGAATTGCTCAACCCGATCCTGCACGAATGGGTCAGCATGATCCTGCGCTGGCTGCACGTCGTGGCCGGCGTCGCGTGGATCGGCAGCTCGTTCTATTTCATCCACCTCGATCTCAGCCTCAAAGCCCGCGAAGGCCTGCCGCAAGGCGTGCAGGGCGACGCCTGGCAGGGGCACGGCGGCGGCTTTTATCACATGGTCAAATATCTCGTCGCGCCCGCGCGCATGCCCGACGAGCTGACCTGGTTCAAGTGGGAGGCCTACACCACCTGGCTCTCCGGCTTTGCCCTCCTCGTCGTCGTCTATTACTTCGGCGCCGAGCTGTTCCTGATCGACACGGCGGTGCTCGACCTTTCGCCGCTCGCCGCCGGCGCCATCGGGCTCGGCAGCCTCACGCTCGCCTGGCTCGCCTACGAGGCGATGTGCCGTTCGCCGCTCGGCAAACACGAGCTGGCGCTCGCGCTCATCGGTTACGTGTTCCTGGTCGCACTCACCTACGCCTTCACCCACGTGTTCTCCGGCCGCGGGGCCTTCGTGCAGATCGGCGCGCTGATCGGCACCATGATGGTCGCCAACGTGTTCGTGGTGATCATCCCGAACCAGAAGAAGAGCGTGAAGGCGCTCATCGCCGGCCAGGTGCCCGAGCCCAAGTGGAACTACGAAGGCAAGCAGCGCTCGGTGCATAACAATTATCTCACGCTTCCGGTCGTGTTGCTGATGATCAGCAATCATTACCCGCTGCTGTTCGCCACGCGCTACAACTGGGCGATCGTCGCGATCGTGCTGCTGCTCGGCCCGCTGATCCGGCACTTCTACAATTCGCGCCACGCAGGCTTGGGCAGCCCGTGGTGGACCTGGGTCGCGGCGGCGGCCGGCATGGCGGCAATCGCCTGGCTCTCGGGCGCCGGCCCGCGCGCGGCCGCGAGCGGCGCCGCGCCCGCGACCGTCGACGTCGCCGCGGTCGACGACATCGTGCTCTCCCGCTGCAGCATGTGCCACGCCGCGCAGCCAGTATGGGCCGGCATTCCGGCGGCGCCGGGCGGGGTGATGTTCGACGCGCCCGCGCGCATCCATCGCCAGGCGCGGCTCATCGGCTTGTATGCGGTGCGCTCGAACGCCATGCCGCCCGGCAACGTCACCGAGATGACGCCCGCGGAACGCGGCACGCTGGCGGCCTGGATTGAGGCGCTACGCAAACCTTGATTATAAACCCATATGACCCCCGACAACGACGCGGCGCTGGTGCTGTTCTCGGGCGGGCAGGACTCGACCGTCTGCCTCGCCTGGGCGCTCGACCGCTTCGCGCGGGTCGAAACCATCGGCTTCGACTATCGCCAGCGCCACGCGGTCGAGCTTGCCTGCCGGCCGGCCGTGCTCGGCGCGCTCGCCGGCTTTCCGGCCTGGGTCGGACGCCTCAAGGACGATCATCTGATCGACCTCTCGGTCCTCGGCGCGATCAGCGAGACCGCGCTCACGCGCAACGTCGAAATCGAAATGCGCGAGCAGGCGTTGCCCAACACCTTCGTGCCCGGGCGCAACATCCTGTTTCTCACTTTCGCGGCCTGCGTCGCCTATCGCCGCGGGCTCAAGCACATCGTCGGCGGCATGTGCGAGACCGATTATTCCGGCTACCCGGACTGCCGCGATGACACCATCAAGGCGCTGCAGGCCGCGATCAACTTGGGGATGGAGGCGCGCTTCGCGCTGCACACGCCGCTGATGTGGATCGACAAGGCCGCGACCTGGGCGCTCGCCGAGCGCCTCGGCGGCGCGCGGCTCATCGACCTCGTCGTCGAGCACACCCATTCCTGCTATGAGGGCGACCGCACCCATCGCCATGCATGGGGCTACGGCTGTGGCGCTTGTCCGGCCTGCAAGCTGCGCGCCGCCGGCTATGCGCAGTTTCGCAACACAAAGCTGGAAGGCGCGCGGCGCGCGGCGACATGACCAAAGCGAATGCAATGATCCGGACTCGCAGCGAGGGATTTGTTTATCTCGCCGGCTTCATCGCCTGCATCCCGATTGCCAACTGGCTGATCGGTCACGTGGGGAGCACCTGCGTGCCGAACGGTCCGTGTCTCATCGCGGTCGCGCCCGGGCTCACCGCGCCGAGCGGCGTGCTGATGATCGGGCTCGCGCTGGTGCTGCGCGACCTGGTGCAGCGCCGGCTCGGCCGGGGGTGGTCGCTCGCCGCGATCGTGGTCGGCGCCGTGCTCTCGGGCGCGATCGCGCCGCCGGCCCTCGTGATGGCCTCCGCGCTCGCGTTTTTCTTCTCCGAGCTGGCCGACTTCTTCGTCTATACGCCGCTGCAGCAGCGCCGCTTCGTCACCGCCGTGATCGCCAGCAGCCTGGCGGGCCTCGTCGTGGACAGCGTCATTTTTCTCTGGGTCGCGTTCCACAGCTTCGATTTCCTGCTGGGCCAGATCGTCGGCAAGGCCTGGATGGTGCTCGCCTCGCTGCCGTTCATCCATTGGCTGCGTCTGCGCGACGCCCGCCTCGCCCAGGCGGAAGGCAGTTCCTAGACGGCAGGGCCGATGGAACTTCCGGCATGAGGGCCGGTTTGCCCCGAGAGGCCCATCGGAGGCAATCGACATGGCGAAATCATCAGTTCTCGTCTCCGCTTTGGCGGCGGTTCTCGTCGCGGGCACGGTTGGACTGGCCCACGCGCAGGCAGGTGGCGGAGGCGGCGGTGGCGCCGGCGGTGCGGGGGGCAGCGCGGGAACAACCGGCAGCGCCGGCACAACGGGAACGACGGGTACGCCAGGAACGACGGGTGCGACCGGAACGACCGGCGCGGCAGGAACAAACAATGCCCCGTCCGCCACGAACCCGAACGTCCCCGGCTCGACCGGCGCCAGGCCGGGAGCGGTCGGCACCAACGGCACCACCCCGGGCAGCGCCGGCAATACGGCAGTGACCGGCAGCGGCGGTCACCATCAGCCCACGGCTGGCGACCTGCCGCCCAACGACTCCCAAGACTATAAGCGCAACAAGCGCGAAAAGAACGTCGATCGCAGCATCGGCAGCATCTGCCGCGGCTGTTGATCACCCACGCCCGCGCCGTAGGGTGGGCGAAGCGGCGCGCCTTCGCGCCGCGTGCCCACCTTTTTTGCGTTGCCGATCGCGCGCTTGCCGCTTGGTCTGTAATGCAAGCGCGCGATCGGCTGCTAGCGGATGGTTGAAAACAAACATTCCGGTGGGCACGCCGGCCTCCGGCCGGCTTAGCCCACCCTGCGTGCTTTGCGCTTTGCCCAGTCCTACACTCAGAAACTGGGAGTTCCCTATCTTTGCGCAAGCAGCTTGAACTCTTTGCGTCAACTGACATATGGAAGGACAGCTTCGGAGCGTCGGATGGCCCCCGTTGGCAGAATTAATTGGAAATTCGCCGAGATTCTCGCAAAGGCAACCGCGGTGCTCGGAAGTCAGCAGGAGGAAGCGGAACAGTGGCTGGAGCGGCCGGCGATCGGTCTCGACCAGCGGCGGCCGATCGACCTTTTGGCGACCCCTGCTGGCGCAAAGCTCGTCGAAGACTATCTCATCCGGCTTGAGTTCGGCGTTTACGCGTGACGGTTTCCGCCTTCCAGCCGGTTGAGACAATCGGAAATTTTGGCCGGATAAGAACTGGCGGTGGACCGTAACCCGCATGAGCGCAGGCGGCGTCCAGCCGCGGCGCTCTTCGCCATTCCTGGCGACGACTCCCCGAAAGTGCGATTTTGGCCCAGCTGTTTCGCCATTTGGCGAAAGTCCTCTTTCGAGGTTGCGAACCAAGCGCTATTCTTGCGTGCGCGAATGACCGTTGGCAAAAATCTAAGAAAATTTTGCTCTGCTCCGGGAACGCGTGAGAATCGCAATGAAAGTCTGTCCCTTCTGTTTCGAAGAAGTTCGCGACGAAGCCATCAAATGCCGCTACTGCGGCTCGTCCCTCCTGCCCCCTCAAGATGCGTCCAAGCAGCCCTCCACCCCGTCCGCTCCCGATTCGAAGGTTGTATATGTCCTCGACGAAGGCTTCTTCAGGTTTGCGAAGTTCGTCGGCGCAGCCTTGGCGCTCTTCATCACCGCCGGGGCCATTCTGTACGGCTACAATGTGAAGGAAACAGGCGACAAGGTTCGGGAGGTCGCCGACAAGGTTCACGATGCGCAGGAGAAGATGGCGGACAAGCTAAGGGACGCCGACACCAGGATCAGAGAAGCGCAGCGCAGCATCGAACAGCAGGTCAAAGCCGTCGATGCGACAGCCCAGCAAGTGCATGAGGCGGCCGCGACCGTGACGCGGGACAAAGAGAGCATCGCCGCGAGCAGGCAATTCATCGATCAGCTGCGCAAACAGTCGGAGCAGGACGCGGAGCGGATTCACCAGCACGCGGTGTTTCTTGAATCCGGCTCGCCGAGCTCCGGACCAGGCTTTTCGGCGGTGCAACTTGCCAATCTTTACGATTTCCCGGCCGAACTCGACGGTAAGGGCCAAACTATCGGAATCATAGCGCTCGGCGGCGGATACACCGATCGAGACTTGGAAGCCTTTTTTCGCGACATGAAGGTGCCTAGACCCGAGGTCGCGTCAGTCTCCGTCAACGGCGCCGAGAACACACCCGGCGACATTGGCGCCGACTCGCAACTGACGATGGGCATCCAAATTTCCGGAGCAGTGTCGCCAGGAGCACGCATCGTCGTCTATTTCGCACCAAATACCGGCGCCGGCTTCATCGATGCGATCAGGACGGCCGTTCACGACGAGAAGAACCGCCCTTCCGTTGTGCTGGTAGCATGGGGGTCGCCCGAGAGTACCTGGGCGGGCGCGGCTCCCGGCATGAATAGCGTCTTGCAAGATGCGGCCCGGTTGGGCGTCACAATAGTCGTCGCGACCGGCGACCTCGGTGTGACGGATGGAGCGAAGGACGGAAAAGCCCATGTCGACTTTCCTGCTTCGAGCCCATATGCCCTTGCCGTCGGTGCGACGCGACTGACTGCGTCCGGCAACGCCATCGAATCAGAAGTCGTCTATAATGATGGAAGTTTTGCCACAGGCGGCGGCTTCAGCACATTATTCCCGGTGCCCGATTGGCAAAAGCAGGTGAACGTTCAGCCAGTCGGTCGTGGACCGCCGGGACGAGGAACCCCGGACGTGGTCGCTCACGGTGATCCTGCGCCAGGATACCGGCTCTATATTCACGGCAGCGCAACGACCGGCGGCGGCACCGGCGCCTCCGCCGCCTTGTGGGCGGGATTGATCGCGCGCCTCAATCAAGGTCTCGGCCGCAATCTCGGCTATATCAACCCGCTTTTGTACAGCAAGATCGGACCCGCGGGGGCGCTCCGCAACATCACGCAAGGCCAGAACGGAACGGCCGGCGTCAAGGGATATGCGGCAGGACCGGGCTGGAGCGCAGTTGCCGGCTGGGGTAGCCCGAATGGCCGGAAGCTCTTGGCGGCATTCAAGTCGTCCTCCGAGGCCGCTCGCTGACCCGGGAAAGCGTCGGCCAACAGGAACTGGAAGCAAACCTTCGCCTCGGGTATCCTGCGCGGCGACCTGGACCAGCCGATGACGTTCACGGGCCTCACCGCTGCCGGCGCGCCGATCGCCTATCGCGACGGCAAGCGCCGTTTATGGATGCTGTCTTACATCCCGCCGCTGGTGCCGCCGATTTCCTTCTGGATCTACTTCACGACCGGCAACGCGCTGGCAACGCTCATTCCGTTGCTGTTCGTTTTCGGCCTCATCCCCCTGCTCGACTTCGTGTTCGGCGAAGACCGGCACAACCCGCCGGCCGAAATCGTCGGCGCGCTGGAGGCCGATCCCTATTATTTGCGGCTTGCGCGCATGTCCGTGCCGCTGCTGTGGGTGAGCTTCCTGAGCACGGTCGCGTTCGTCGGCACGCAGGACTTGCCCTGGTGGTCCTATCCTGCGCTGCTGCTCGGCGTCGGCACCATCGACGGGGGCGCGCTGCTGGTCGGACACGAACTCGGCCACAAGGCCGACCGGCTCAACAGGGTTTTCGGCTTCCTGGCCAACAACATCGTCGGCTATGCCCATTTCCGCATCGAGCACAACCGCGGCCATCACACCTGGGTGGCGACGCCGGAAGACCCGGCGAGCGCGCGCTTCAGGGAATCCATCTATGCGTTCGCGACGCGGGAATTGCCGGGCACGTTCGTGCGCGGCTGGCGCAACGAAGCCGAGCGGCTCGCGCGCCGCGCCAAGTCCGTGTGGTCGATCGAGAACGAGATTCTGCTGGGCT
>Ga0153928_1000086_pt1 | contig 48006 bp, 45 predicted proteins | sample TSNJ012MetaG_FD_106656 | JGI IMG/M metagenome (GOLD analysis project Ga0153928, IMG submission 106656) | Attine ant fungus gardens microbial communities from New Jersey, USA - TSNJ012 MetaG | ecosystem: Host-associated > Fungi > Mycelium > Unclassified | place: USA: New Jersey, Wharton State...
AGAATTGCGGCTGCTTGAGCAGCTCGGTCAGGCGCGAACCGCGATTGAGGAGACGCTGCGTGGTGGCGTCGAGATCGGAGCCGAACTGGGCGAACGCCGCCATCTCGCGGTATTGCGCGAGCTCGCCCTTGATGCGGCCGGCGACTTTCTTCATCGCCTTGGTCTGCGCCGCCGAGCCGACACGCGACACCGAGAGGCCGACGTTGAGCGCCGGCCGGATGCCCTGATAGAACAGATCGGTCTCCAGGAAGATCTGGCCGTCGGTGATCGAGATGACGTTGGTCGGGATGTAGGCCGACACGTCGTTTGCCTGGGTTTCGATCACCGGCAGCGCGGTGAGCGAGCCCGAGCCGTGGTCGTCATTCATTTTGGCGGCGCGCTCGAGCAGGCGCGAATGAAGGTAGAAAACGTCGCCCGGATAGGCCTCGCGCCCCGGTGGCCGGCGCAGCAAGAGGGACATCTGGCGATAGGCGACCGCCTGTTTGGACAGGTCGTCGTAGAAGATCACCGCGTGCATGGCGTTGTCGCGGAAGAACTCGCCCATGGTGCAGCCGGCGAACGGCGCCAGGAACTGCATTGGCGCGGGATCGGACGCGGTGGCGGCGACGATGATCGAATAATCGAGCGCGCCGTTGTCCTCGAGCGTCTTGACGAACTGCGCGACGGTGGAGCGCTTCTGCCCGACCGCGACATAGACGCAATAGAGTTTGATCTTCTCGTCGTTCGACTGATTGAGCGGTTTCTGATTGAGGATGGTGTCGAGCGCGATTGCGGTCTTGCCGGTCTGGTGGTCGCCGATGATCAGCTCGCGCTGGCCGCGGCCGATCGGGATCAGCGCGTCGATCGCCTTGAGTCCGGTCGCCATCGGCTCGTTCACCGACTTGCGCGGGATGATGCCGGGCGCCTTGACGTCGACGCGGCGGCGCTCGGACGACGAGATCGGGCCCTTGCCGTCGATCGGATTGCCGAGCGCGTCGACTACGCGGCCGAGCAGCCCCTTGCCGACCGGCACGTCGACGATGGCCTGGGTGCGCTTGACCGTCTGGCCTTCCTTGATCTCGCGGTCTTCGCCGAAGATCACGATGCCGACGTTGTCGATTTCGAGATTGAGCGCCATGCCGCGCACGCCGTTCGCGAACTCGACCATCTCGCCCGCTTCTACGTTGTCGAGGCCGTAAACGCGGGCGATGCCGTCGCCGACCGAGAGCACCTGGCCGACTTCCGAGACCTCGGCTTCCTGGCCGAAATTCTTGATCTGCTCCTTGAGGATTGCGGAGATTTCCGCGGCGCGGATGTCCATCAGCCGACCTCTTTCATCGCATGCTTGATCGAATTGAGCTTGGTCTTGAGCGACGCGTCCACCATGCGGCTGCCGATCTTGACAACGAGGCCGCCGATGATCGCCGCATCGACCCGGACGTCGAGCGTCACGTCCTTGCCGGTCACCGACTTGAGGGCGTCCTTGAGCGCTGAGACATGGCGGTCGGCCAGAGGCTCGGCGACCGTCACCTGGGCGGTCACTTCGCCCTTGTGGCGCGCGACCAGCACGCGCAGCGCGCGGATCATGTCGCGCACCGCGAACAGGCGGCGGTTCGCGGTGACGAGCCGCAGGAAATTCACGGCAATTCCGGAGATGCCGGCGCGGTCGAGCACGGCCGCGAGCGCCTTCTGCTGCTCCTCCGCGCCAAACACCGGGCTGCGCACCAGACGCAGCAGATCGGAACTTTCCGCGATAAGCGCGTCGAACCGGTCGAGTTCCGCCATCACCTGATCGATGGCGTTCTCCTCGCGCGCAAGCTCGAACAGGGCCGTTGCGTAACGGCCGGCCATGCCGGAGACGATCGGTTCTTCGCCTGCCACGTCGGACGCTCGTTGGATCCAAGTCCGCGATGTTGCCCGGTCGCCGCGACCGGGGCCCAAGCCCTTGGAAATCAAGCGGGACTTTGATCTCGCGGGCGTCGCGGAGGGGCCCCCGCGAAATTCGAGGGCTAGCTAACATACCGGCCGCGGCGGTGCAACATGACGGAAAGGCGCGTAAAACCGCGAGAACTCGCCGGTTTCACGGGCGATGGCAGCAGCCTTCCCGCGAGGGTAATCTGCGCCCATGACCCTCGCCGTCATCGCCGACATCCACGGAAACATGCCGGCACTCGAGGCCGTGCTCACTGACATCGCGCGCCGCGGCGTCACCCGCATCGTGAACCTCGGCGACTGCGTGTCGGGGCCGTTGTGGCCGCGCGAGACTTGCGAGGCGCTCATGGCGCGCGGCTATCCGACCGTGCGCGGCAATCACGACCGCTGGGTCGCAACCCTTCCTCCCGCCGACTTGTCGCGGTTCGACCGCTACACGCACGGCGAACTCAACGAAGCCCAGCGCCGCTGGCTTCGTGAGTTGCCCGCCATGGTGTGGGTCGACGACGGGATTTGCGCGGTCCATGGCCGTCCCGGCGATGACAACCGCTATCTGCTCGAAGACATCGACGCTGGGCGAGTGGTCCGCGCACCCGCCGAAAAGATTGCCCGGCGGCTCGACGGAACAGGCGCCGCCGTTGTGCTGTGCGGGCACAGTCACCAGCAACACATGGTGAGGTTGCCGCACGGCCCGCTCGTGCTCAATCCGGGCAGCGTCGGGCTGCCGGCCTACCGCGATCCGGAAGGGATTGCGCACGTCTCGGAAGTCGGCTCGCCGCACGCGCGCTACGCACTCATCGGTGGCGCTGACGGAAGCGCAACGATCGAGCTGGTCGCGCTCGATTACGACCACGCGAGTGCGGTCGAGCGCGCGCTCGCGAACGGCAGCCCGCCGTGGGCGCACGCGCTGGAGACGGGGTTTGCCCTGCCCCCGCCGACGTAGGGCGATCACATAAAACTCTGCGGGTCGACGTCGACTTCGAGGCGGATGCCGCCCTTGGGCGTGGGCGCATCCGCGAGCCATTCGCGCAAATAAGCAGACAGATCGAAGGCGCGCGGCGATTTCACCAGCAGCCGCAGGCGGTGGCGGCCGCGCACCATGGCGATCGGGGCTTCCGCCGGGCCGAGCACGCGCACGCTTTCGTCGCGTGGTGCGAGCGTCACGAGCCGGCGCGCGAATGCGTCCGCCGCTGGCTTTTCCGGACCCGACACCAAAAGGCTCGCGAGCCGCCCGAACGGCGGATACGTGGTGCGCTCGCGCAGGTCGATTTCCGCCGTGTAGAACGCCTCGCGGTCGGACGCGATGAGCGCGCGCATCACCGGATGATCGGGCTGGTGGGTCTGGATGAGCCCGAGCCCACGGCCGACCTCCCGTCCCGCCCGCCCGACGACCTGATGCAGCAGTTGGAAGGTGCGCTCGCCGGCGCGCGGATCGCCGTGTCCTAGGCCGAGGTCGGCATCGATGATGCCGACGAGGTTGAGCTTGGGGAAATGATGCCCCTTGGCGACGAGCTGCGTGCCGATCACGATATCGACCTTGCCGGCTTCCACATCGGCGAGTTCCTCGCGCAGGCGCTCGACGGTGGCGACGAGATCGCTCGAGAGCACCAGGATGCGGCGCTCGGGAAACAGCGCCGCGATCTCCTCCTCGAGCCGTTCGACGCCCGGGCCACAGGCGACGAACGATTCGGTCGCTTGGCACTTGGGACACGCGAGCGGCGGCGGCGTTTCGAATCCGCATTGATGACACACGAGGCGCCGCTTGAAGCGATGCTCGACCAGCCAGCTGTCGCAGGTCGGGCACTGCAGCCGGAACCCGCAGGCACGGCACAGGGTGAGCGGCGCGTAGCCGCGGCGATTGAGGAACAGCAGCGCCTGCTCGCCGCGCTCCAATGTGTTTGCAATCGCCTCCGTCAGCCGCGGCGCGACGAAGCGCCCGCGCGGCGGGCCCTCGCGCCGCAGGTCGATCGGCTCGATCGTCGGCAGATGCTGGCCGCCGAAGCGCTCCGGCAGCACGAGCTTGCGATAACGGCCGCGCCCCGCGTTGACCTCGGTCTCGACCGAGGGCGTCGCCGAAGCGAGCACGATCGGGATCGCGGCGATATGCGCGCGCACCACCGCCATGTCGCGCGCGTGGTAGCGCACGCCGTCCTCCTGTTTGTAGGCGGGGTCATGCTCCTCATCGACCACGATGAGCCCGAGATCGGCGAACGGCAGGAACAGCGCCGAGCGCGCGCCGACGATCGCCTTCACGTCGCCGGCCGCGACCGCCGCCCAGGTGCGCGCGCGCCGGCGCGGCGAAAGCTCGGAATGCCATTCGGCCGGCCGCACGCCGAAGCGCGCGGCAAAGCGGTCGAGGAATTGCGCCGTAAGGGCGATCTCCGGCATCAGGATCAATGCCTGGCGCCCGCGCCGCAGGATTTCGGCGACCGCTTCGAAATAAACTTCGGTCTTGCCGGCGCCGGTGACCCCGTCGATCAGCGTGACGGAATAGCCGCCCGCGGCCACGGTCGCGCGCAGCGCATCGGCGGCGCTGCGTTGGGCAGGCGTGAGATCGGGCGCGTGATGGTTCGGATCGGGCGGCGCCGCGACCGCCTCGGGCGCCATCGCGACCGCCTCGAGCGCGCCTTCGTCCACCAAACCGTCGACCACGCCGGGCGACACGCCCGCCTCCTCGGCGGCCTCGCGCTTCGGACGCACCAGGCCGTCGGCCAGCAGCGCGAGCACGCGCCCGCGCGCCGCGGTCATGCGTTCGGGCGCCCTGCCGGCGAGCCGCACGCCGATACGCATGCGTTCGGTGCCGAGATGCTCGCCCATGCGCAGCGCCATGCGCAAAATCATGCCGCGGGGCGAGAGCGTGTAATTCGCGACCCAGTCGACGAAGCGGCGCAGTTCCGGGCGCAGCGCCGGCACGTCGACTTTGTCCTCGATGTCCTTGAGCCGGTTGTCGAGGCCGGGGCGCATCACGCCTTCCGCCCACACCGCGCCGGTTGCCTCGCGCGCGCCGAGCGGCACGCGCACCACGTCGCCGGGCGCGATCGCAAGCCCTTGCGGCACGCGATAGGAATAGGGCTGGTCGAGCGCGACCGGGACGAGCACGTCGACGATGCGCCTTGCCATGATGGCCACGTTTTTGGCGGTTAACGAAAGGTGAACGAAGCGGTGTGATAACGCGCGTGTCAAGCGCGGGCGAGCGCCGATGAGTAAAGCCGGGCAACAGGAAGAGCCCTTTGTGTTTGCGGCCGCGGACGTGGCGGCGCAACTCGTGCGCTGGCTCGCCCACTTGGGCGCCGAGCGGCGCATGTCGGCCCTCACCGTTGACGCCTACCGCGGCGACGTCGCCCGTTTCCTCGCCTTCCTGGCCGAACATTTGGGCGGGCCGCCCTCGCTTGCCGCGCTCGCGCGCATCGAGGTGCGCGACGTGCGCGCCTTCATGGCGGCGCGGCGCGCCGAGGGAATTTCCAGCCGCTCGCTCATGCGGGCGCTGGCGGCGGCGCGCTCCTTCGCGCGCTTCCTCGAACGCAACGGCAAGGGAAAAGTCGGCGCGCTCGCGGCGGTGCGCAGCCCGAAAATTCCGCGCACGCTGCCGAAGCCGCTCGGGATTGCGGCAGCAAAAAGCGTGACCGACGCGGAGGTGCGCGCCGGCGAAAATCGCGAACCCTGGATCCTCGCCCGCGACGCCGCCGTGCTGGCGCTGCTCTATGGCTCGGGCCTGCGCATTTCCGAGGCGCTCGGCCTCAAGCGCAATGACGTGCCGGCGCCCGGCAAGGGCGACACGATCGTGGTGACCGGCAAAGGCAACAAGACCCGCATGGTGCCGGTCCTGCCGCACGTGCTCGAGCTGGTGGCGGAATATGCTGCGCTCTATCCGGGCGCCTTGGCGCCGGACGGGGCGCTGTTTCGCGGCGCGCGCGGCGGCCCGCTCTCGCCGCGCATCGTGCAACTGACCATGGAGCGCCTGCGCGGCGCGCTATCGCTGCCGGACAGCGCGACGCCGCACGCGCTGCGCCATTCCTTCGCCACCCACCTCCTCGCCCGCGGCGGCGATCTGCGCGCGATCCAGGAGCTGCTCGGGCACGCGTCGCTCTCGACCACGCAAATCTACACGGCGGTCGACGCCGAGCGCCTGATCGAGGTCTACCGCAGCGCCCACCCGCGCGCGTAACCACCCCTTGCGCATTGCGGGCGCTTCGGTCCATCGTCCGGGCTAGTGTCCCGATTCCGAAGTTCGCCCGAGTTTGCCGCACGCTTCGAAGCGAACTTCGGAATCGATGCACACTAGCAACTCTCTGATTCTAGTGCCGCTTTGAACCCGAAGTTCGCAACCGGACTCGCGGCAATTGTAGTGCGAACTTCGGGTTCGCGGCACTGGAGCAACCGCCGGACGCGAGGGGATCCATGAGTTCGCACGAGGTGCAGGAACGCGCCGAACAATCCGAAGAGGCCGGCCATCACAACAAGGGCATCGCGCTGCTGATCTCGGTGCTGGCGCTGTTCCTGGCGCTCTCCGAAACGCTCGGCAAGAGCGCGCAGACAGGAGCGCTTACCGACACGGTTAGCGCGTCCGACACCTGGGCGTTCTATCAGGCGCGCAACATTCGTCAGACGACGGTGGCTACTGCCAAAGAGGCTTTCGAAGTCGAGGCTGGTACGACAACCGATCCGGCGAGAAAGGCGGCACTGACCAAGAGAATCGAGGAGTGGGACAAACGCGTCAAACGGTGGCAATCCGATCCAGAGCGCCACGAGGGAATGAAGGAGCTGTTCGACAAGGCAACCGGCCTGGAACATAAACGCGATCACCAGCTCGAGCAATACCACAATTATGAGATCGCTTCGGCCGCACTGCAGATCGGCATCGTGCTCGCCTCGGCATCCATCATCACCTCGATGACGGGGCTGGCTTGGTTGAGCGGCATAGCGGGTCTCGTTGGCGTGGGCTTCATGGTCCTCGGCTTTTTCGCGCCCGAACTGGTCCTGGGTCTATTGGCTGGCGGCGGCCACGCCGCGGGGCATTAAGCGGCGCTGGCACGCAACAAACGCCACCGTCATCCTGAGGCGCGATGAGTCAGAGTTTACGGCGCCGGCTTCACATATTGATCGCGCGCTTGGCAACCGCGAGCGCGGCTTCCTTGACCGCCTCCGGCAAGGTCGGGTGCGCGTGGCAGGTGCGCGCGATGTCTTCCGCCGCCGCGCCGAACTCCATGGCGACGGCGGCTTCGGCGATCATGTTGCCGGCATCGGCGCCGAGGATGTGCACGCCGAGCACGCGGTCGCTCGCCGCGTCCGCCAATATCTTCACGAAGCCGTCGGTCGTGTGGTTGACCTTGGCGCGGCCGTTGGCGGTGAACGGAAACTTGCCGACGTTGTAGGCGACGCCGGCCGCCTTGAGCTCCTCCTCGCTCTTTCCGACCGACGCCAGTTCGGGAAACGTGTAAACCACGTTCGGGATCACGTCGTAGTTCACGTGGCCCGCCTGCCCGTCGAGAAATTCCGCGACCGCGACACCCTCTTCCTCAGCCTTGTGGGCGAGCATGGGGCCGGCGATCACGTCGCCGATCGCGAATATGTCGTGCACGTTGGTTTCGTAGTTGTGATTGACTACGATGCGGCCGCGCTCGTCGGCGGCAACGCCGGCCGTTTCCAGGCCGAGGCCGGCCGTGTAGGGCACGCGTCCGATCGCGACGAGCACCACGTCGGCCTCGATCGTCTCCGCCGTGCCGCCCGCGGCGGGCTCGACCTGCGCTTTCAAACGATTGCCGGAAGCATCAACGCCGGTGACTTTCGACGACAGGCGGAAGGTCAGCCCCTGCTTCTGCAGGATGCGCTGGAACTGCCGGCACGTGTCCGCGTCCATGCCGGGCAGGATGCGGTCGAGAAACTCGACCACGACCACTTCCGATCCGAGCCGGCGCCACACCGACCCGAGCTCGAGCCCGATCACCCCGGCGCCGATCACCAGCAGCCGCTCCGGCACCTTGTCGAGCACCAGCGCGCCGGTGGACGAGACGATCCGCTTCTCGTCGATGTCGACGCCCTTGAGTCGCGCTACGTCGGAACCCGTGGCGATCACGATTGCCTTGGTCTCGAGGGTTTCGCCTTTACCGTTGCCGGACTGCACCTCGACCTTGCCGGGCGCGAGAATGCGGCCGGTGCCGACGTAGCTGTCGATCTTGTTCTTCTTGAACAGGAACGCGACGCCCTTGACGTTGCCGTCGACGCCTTCGTCCTTGAACGCCATCATGGCGGAAAGATCGAGCCGCGGCGCGCCGACGTTGACGCCCATGCGGGCGAGCATGTGGCCGGCCTCATCGAAGCGCTCGGAAGCGTGCAGCAGCGCCTTCGAGGGAATGCAGCCGATGTTGAGACAGGTGCCTCCGAAGGTCTTCTCCTTCTCGACCACCGCGACCTTCATGCCGAGCTGCGCCGCCCGGATGGCGCATGTGTAGCCGCCGGGGCCGGAACCGATGACGATGAGGTCGTAGGCCATTGTCTACTTCTTCGTCGTGGAACTCCGCAGCTTCGTGCGATCGATATTGCTCGGAAGAATGGTACGATCGTCGATAATCGCCTCGGAAAGCTGGTCGAGCGTCAGATTCTTTGCCCCCGTGAGATCGGCACCACGCAAAATTGTTCCGGTGAGGAGAGCGCCCTCAAAATCTGCATCGCGGAAAACAGCGTTGCTTGCGTCTGCACCGGCCAAGTTTGCGCGGCGAAGGGACGTTCCACTGAGGTCAATGCGACGGACGAAGGCCCCGTGGATGTCGAGTGACGGGCGCGCAGTATCAACATGATCATGCTGCATCATGATTCTCCCGGCTTGTTCCGTAATACCTTCGCGATCTCCTGCACGTCGATCGGCGGTTCCTCATCACCATAGTCGATCTGGCTTGCCCTTTAGATATGCCTGCAACAGCTCAAAGATAGGGTTCGACAGATCAGGAAAATCTCTCGCTACCTCACGCAAAACATAGACCGCCGCTAGCCGGATTTCGAGCTTCGGATCGCTGAGTTGGCCCGCAGCTCGATTAAACAATTCAGTAACGTGGGCACGTCGAGCCAGTTCAGCTTGAGCATTGGCCGACCTTGCCTGCAGCGCCGCCGGCGAGAGCTGGCGCCAAGCCAGAATTGCTCCTACCACGGCCGCAAACGTCAAGGCGATATTGCGCAGGAACTCCGATACGGCAACCCAGTCACTCACCCCCGCCCCCAAGCAGTATCACAAATCCAGCACCAGCCGGTTCGGGTCCTCGATCAGCTCCTTCACCCGCACCAGGAAGCTCACCGCTTCCCGGCCGTCGACGATGCGGTGGTCGTAGGACAGCGCGAGATACATCATCGGCCGCGGCTTGATCGAGCCGTCGATCACCATCGGGCGCTCCTGGATCTTGTGCATGCCGAGGATGCCGGACTGGGGGGCGTTGAGGATCGGCGTCGACATCAGCGAGCCGTAGACGCCGCCGTTGGAGATGGTGAAGGTACCGCCCTGCATCTCCTCGATTGAGAGCGTCCCGTCGCGGGCGCGCCGGCCGAAGTCCGCGATCGTCTTCTCGATCTCGGCAAGCGAGTGCCGATCGGCGTCACGCACCACCGGCACCACCAGTCCCTTCTCGGTCCCGACCGCGACCCCGATGTGATAATAATTCTTGTACACGAGGTCGCTGCCGTCGATCTCGGCATTGACGGCAGGGATGTCCTTGAGGGCCTGCACGCAGGCGCGCACGAAGAAGCTCATGAACCCGAGCTTCACGCCGTGCTTCTTCTCGAACAGATCGCGGTACTGGGCGCGCACCGCCATGACGCTCGTCATGTCGACCTCGTTGAAGGTCGTGAGCATGGCGGCGGTGTTCTGCGCTTCCTTGAGCCGGCGGGCGATGGTCTGGCGCAGGCGGCTCATGCGCACGCGCTCTTCGCGCGCGGCGTCGTCGGGCGGCGAGGGCGCGCGCGCCTGCACGGCGGCGGCCGGCTGCGCCACCGGCGTCGGCGCCGCGACCGCGCGCGCGATCGCGTCGAGCATGTCGCCCTTGGTGACGCGGCCGTCCTTGCCGCTGCCCGGGACGGTCGAGGCGCTGATGCCGCTTTCCGCCGCGAGCTTGCGCACCGACGGCGCGAGCGGCGCATCGGCCGGCGGTGCCTTGGCGGGTGGAGCCGGCGCCGGCACGGGCTTCGGCGGCTCTGCTGGTTTCGCGGCCGGCGGCGGAGCGGCCGCTGCCGCGGGCTTTGCGGACGGGGCCGCACCTTCCTTGATCTGCCCGAGCAGCGCGCCTGGCGCGACCGTCTCGCCGTCCTTGATGAGGATTTCCGACAGTACGCCGCCTGCGGGCGCCGGCACCTCGATCGTCACTTTGTCGGTTTCAAGCTCGACCAGCGGCTCGTCGACGCTCACCGCGTCCCCCGCCTGCTTGAACCAGCGGCCGATGGTCGCCTCGGTGACGGACTCGCCGAGCGTCGGAACGCGGATGTCGGCCATGACGGCTCCTGATCTTATCCTTTGAGCATGATCTTTTCCGAAAATGGCTACCCACTTTTCGGGATCATGCTCTACGCCAGCGCGTCGTCGAGCAATTGCTTGAGCTGGGCTTGGTGCTTCGACATGAGGCCCGTGGCGGTCGCGGCCGCGGCCGGCCGGCCGGCGTAGCGCGGGCGGCGGTGCTTCGCGCCGATCTGATTGAGCACCCACTCGACGAAGGTGTCGACGAAGAACCACGCGCCCATGTTGCGCGGCTCCTCCTGGCACCAGACGATCTCCGCCTGCTTGAAGCGGGAAAGCTCCTGCACCAGCGCCTTGCTCGGAAACGGATAGAGCTGCTCGACGCGCAGCAGATAGATATCGTCGATGCCGCGCTTCTCCCGTTCCTCGTAGAGGTCGTAATAGATTTTGCCGGCGCTCAGCACGACGCGGCGCATCTTGCTGTCGGGCACGAGCTTGATCTTCTCGCCCGCAACCATCTGGGCGTCGTCCCACAGCAGCCGATGGAACGTCGTGCCGTTCGCCAACTCGTCGAGGCGCGAGACCGCGCGCTTGTGGCGCAGCAGCGACTTCGGCGTCATCAGGATCAACGGCTTGCGGATCTCGCGCTTGAGCTGCCGGCGCAGGATGTGGAAGTAGTTCGCCGGCGTCGTGCAATTGGCGACCTGCATGTTGTCCTCGGCGCACATCTGCAGATAACGCTCGAGCCGCGCCGAGGAATGCTCCGGACCCTGGCCTTCGTAGCCGTGCGGCAGCAGGCACACGAGCCCGGACATGCGCAGCCATTTGCGCTCGCCCGACGAGATGAACTGGTCGAACACAACCTGGGCGCCGTTGGCGAAGTCGCCGAACTGGGCCTCCCACAACGTGAGCGCATTGGGCTCGGCGAGCGAGTAGCCGTATTCGAACCCGAGCACCGCTTCTTCCGAGAGCATCGAATTGATCACCTCGTAGCGCGCCTGGCCCTCGCGCAGGTGATTGAACGGGATGTGGCGGTTCTCGTTTTCCTGGTCGATCAGCACCGAGTGCCGCTGCGAGAAGGTGCCGCGCTCGCTGTCCTGGCCGGAGAGCCGCACCGGATTGCTGTCGAGCAACAGCGAGCAGAACGCCAGCGCCTCGGCGGTCGACCAGTCGATGCCCTCGCCGGTCTCGATCGCCTTGCGGCGGTTGTCGAGGAAGCGCTGGATGGTGCGGTGGACGTGGAAGCCGGTCGGGACGGCGGTGATCTTGCGGCCGATCTCGTGCAAAGTCTCGGTGTCGACGCCGGTGTTGCCGCGGCGCGGATCGTCGGCGTCGCGCGCGAACTTGAAACCGGACCAGCGGCCGTCGAGCCAGTCCGCGCTGTTCGCCTTGTAGCCTTGGCTCGCCTCCAGCTCGACGTCGAGGCGGGCGCGCCAGTCGGCCTTCATCTTTTCGACTTCGCCCTCGGTGACGACGCCATCGGCCGCGAGTTTCTTGCCATAGATATCGACCGCGGTCGGATGGGCGTTGATCGCCTTGTACATCAGCGGCTGGGTGAAGGCCGGTTCGTCGCCCTCGTTGTGACCGTGCCGGCGATAGCAGAACATATCGATCACCACCGGCTTCTGAAACTTTTGCCGGAACTCGGTGGCGATTTTGGCGGCAAACACCACCGCCTCCGGGTCGTCGCCGTTGGCGTGGAAGATCGGCGCCTCGATCATCTTGGCGACGTCGGACGGATAGGGCGAGGAGCGCGCGAAACGCGGGTACGTGGTGAAACCGATCTGGTTGTTGATGATGAAATGGACCGAGCCGCCGGTGCGGTGGCCGCGCAGACCGGACAAGCCGAAGCACTCGGCGATCACGCCTTGGCCGGCGAAGGCGGCGTCGCCCGAGATGAGCAGCGGCATCACCATCGTGCGGTCTTCGGGCGTGGCGCCGTGCTGGTCCTGCTTGGCGCGCACCTTGCCCAGCACCACCGGGTTGACGATTTCGAGATGCGACGGGTTGGCGGTGAGCGAGAGATGCACGTGGTTGCCGTCGAACTCGCGGTCGGACGAGGCGCCGAGATGATATTTCACGTCGCCCGAACCCTCGATCTCGTCCGGGGTATATGAGCCGCCCTTGAACTCGTGGAAGATCGCCCGATGCGGCTTCGCCAGGACCTGCGCCAGCACGTTGAGCCGGCCGCGATGGGCCATGCCGAAAACAATTTCCTTCACGCCGAGCGCGCCGCCGCGCTTGATGATCTGCTCGAGCGCCGGGATCATCGACTCCCCGCCGTCGAGACCGAAGCGCTTGGTGCCGGTGAACCGCAAATCGCAGAACTTTTCGAAGCCCTCGGCCTCGATCAGCTTGTTGAGGATCGCGCGCTTGCCCTCGCGCGTGAAGCTGATCTCCTTGTCCGGCCCTTCGATGCGTTCCTGAATCCAGCCTTTCTGGGCGGCATCGGAAATGTGCATGAACTCGACGCCGAGCGTCTGGCAATACGTGCGCCGCAGGATCGCGATGATCTCGTTGAGCGAGGCGAACTCCAGCCCCAGCACGCGGTCGATGAAAATCTTGCGGTCGAGATCGGCATCGGTGAAGCCATAGGAGCGCGGATCGAGTTCTTCGCTGTCCTTGGGCGGCTCGAGGCCGAGCGGATCGAGATTGGCATGCAGGTGTCCGCGCACGCGATAGGCGCGGATGAGCATCAGGGCGCGCACGGAATCGCGCGTCGCTTGCTGAACGATGGCGGCGGAGACTTCGGTCCCCCGGCCCTGCGCCTTGGCCCTGATCTTGTCGCCAACGGTCTTTTCGACCTCGGCCCAGTCGCCGTCGAGCGCGGCGATCAGTTCGCCGCGCGGACGCATCGGCCAATCGGGGCGCGCCCAAGACGGGCCTTGACCGCCGTTGGCTCCGTCCGCGGCGTCGTCGCCCAGGCTGGCGAAAAAGCGGCGCCATTCGTCGTCGACCGCGGCGGGGTCGGCCTGATAGCGATCGTACAGATCCTCGAGGTAGCTGGCGTTGGCGCCGTAGAGAAACGACGTGCGGGCCAAAGCTGCGTTCGCGTCCTGGCGAGACATGTGCCGCATCCTGATGTCGGCCGCGCCGCGAGGCGGCGCGCACCCTAACCAAACCGGTCCCGGCGGATTAGCCCCTGTTGCTTTATTTAGTGCAAAGAAGACGCAGCAACAGGCCCAAACACTGAATCACGCTTTCAACAATTCCGCGAGCGTCTTTCCGATGCGCGCCGGAGAGGGCGACACCTTGATCCCGGCGGATTCCATGGCGGCGATCTTCGATTCCGCGTCGCCCTTGCCGCCCGCGATGATGGCGCCGGCATGGCCCATGCGCCGGCCCGGCGGCGCGGTACGGCCGGCGATGAAGCCGACCATCGGCCGCTTGCGCCCGCGCCGCGCTTCGTCCTTGAGGAATTGGGCTGCGTCCTCTTCCCCGCTGCCGCCGATTTCGCCGATCATCACCAGGGCTTCTGTCGCCGGGTCCGCCAGGAACATTTCGAGGATTTCGATGAACTCGGTGCCCTTGACCGGATCGCCGCCGATGCCGGCGGCGGTGGTCTGCCCGAGGCCCTCGCGGCTCGTCTGGTAGACCGCCTCGTAGGTGAGCGTGCCGGAACGCGACACGATGCCGACGTTGCCCGGCTTGAATATATTGCCCGGCATGATGCCGATTTTGCAGGCGCCCGCCGTCATCACGCCCGGGCAGTTGGGGCCGATCAGGCGCGACTTGGAACCGGCAAGCGCGCGCTTGACCCGCACCATGTCGACCACCGGGATGCCCTCGGTGATGCAAATGATGAGCGGGATTTCCGCCTGGATCGCCTCGCAGATGGCGTCGGCCGCACCGGCGGGCGGCACGTAGATCACGCTGGCGTCGCAATCGGTCTTTTCGCGCGCCTCGGCGACGGTGTCGAACACCGGCAACCCGAGGTGCGTGCTGCCGCCTTTGCCGGGCGACGTGCCGCCGACCATCTTCGTGCCGTAGGCGATGGCCGCTTCCGAATGGAACGTGCCGTTGCGGCCGGTGAAGCCCTGGCAGATGACCTTCGTGTTTTCGTTGACGAGGATCGGCATGAATTACTGCCCGGAGCGGAATGGTTGCAAAAGCGTGAGTTGGAACCCGGGAGCGTCAGGGAGCGCGGCGAGCAGGAGCATTGCATCGCCCGACCCCATCTTCGTTCGCCACTTGGTTAGCCGCTGCGGGCCGTCCGCGATATTTTCGTCCGTGGGATTCCCAAGATTCATCTGTTTCATCAGTTCCTGTTTCGCATCCTCGCCGCGCGAGTCGGTCGCGTAGATGCCGCAGATCACGAACTCGCTATCCGCCCCTCGAGCTTCGGTCGCGACAACCGTGTGCGTCCCGGTAGTTAACTCCATCGCCCACGATTTCGAATGCAGGAAAGGGCCCTCGTGCTGCGGCTCTCCGACTTCTTCGACCAGGGGCAACTTCATCGCACTTGCCTTAGCGTCGAGCGCAGAAAAATTCAGCGTCGTCAGCGTACAAAACACGCGAAAGGAATTGATCAGCGACGCCGTGCGCTCGTCGGCCCACGCGGTCCCGGCATACAGCGCCATCGCGACAACGATCAGCGCACGGTAAGCCACGTCAGGTATTCCTCCCTATCGCCTGGACGATCTTCTGCGCGGCGTCGTCGAGATCGTCGGCGGAGACGACGTTGAGTTTCGATTCGGCGATGATGCGCTTGCCGGGATCGACGTTGGTTCCTTCGAGCCGCACCACCAGGGGCACCTTGAGGCCGACCTCCTTGACCGCCGCGACGATGCCTTCGGCGATGATGTCGCAGCGCATGATGCCGCCGAAGATGTTGACGAGAATGCCCTTCACGCTGGGATCGGCGGTGATGATCTTGAACGCGGCCGCGACCTTTTCCTTGCTGGCGCCGCCGCCGACGTCGAGAAAGTTTGCCGGCGCCGCGCCGTACAGCTTGATGATGTCCATCGTCGCCATGGCGAGCCCGGCGCCGTTGACCATGCAGCCGATCGTGCCTTCGAGCGCGATGTAGTTGAGGTCGAATTTCGAGGCCTCGATTTCCTTCTCGTCCTCTTCGGTGAGGTCACGCAGCGCCGACACGTCGGCGTGACGGTAGAGCGCGTTGTCGTCGAAGCTGATTTTGGCGTCGAGGCAGATCAGTTGACCGGCCTTGGTCAGCACGAGCGGATTGATCTCCAGGAGGCTCATGTCCTTGGCGATGAATGCGTCGTAGAGGCTGCCGAGCACCGCGCTCGCCTGTTTGGCGAGGTCGCCGGAAAGGCCGAGCACCTGCGCGGCGCGGCGCGCGTGATGCGGCATGACGCCGGTCGCCGGATCGACCGAGAAGGTGAGGATCTTGTCGGGATGCGTGCGCGCTACTTCCTCGATCTCCATGCCGCCTTCGGTGGAGACCACGAAGGCAACGCGCGAGGTCGCGCGGTCGACCAGCGCCGAGAGGTAGAACTCGCGCTCGATCGCCGAACCCTCCTCGACGTAGAGCCGGTTGACGACTTTGCCGTGCGGCCCGGTCTGATGGGTGACGAGAGTCGAACCGAGCAGCCGTGTCGCCTCGCGCTCCACGTCCGCGATCGATTTGACGACCTTGACGCCGCCGGCCTTGCCGCGCCCGCCGGCGTGGATCTGCGCCTTGACCACCCACACGGGGCCGCCGAGATCGTGCGCGGCCTTGACCGCTTCTTGGACCGTGAAGGCCGAAGCGCCGCGCGGGACCGGCACGCCGAACTCGCGCAGCACCGATTTCGCCTGATACTCGTGGATGTTCATCGCCGCCTTCCGAGACGCCGCAGGCTGAGGGCTCAGCGCCCGAGGTCGGGCGCGATCTTACGGCAGGCGTCCACCAATGTGCGCACCGACGTGACCGATTTGTCGAACATTTCGCGCTCGGCGCCGTTGAGCTCGATCTCGACCACGCGCTCGACGCCCTTGGCGCCGACCACCACGGGCACGCCGACGTAGAGGTCGCGCACGCCGTATTCGCCGGAGAGATACGCGGCTGCCGGCAGGACCCGCTTCTTGTCGCGCAGATAGCTCTCGGCCATGGCGACCGCCGACGAGGCGGGCGCATAAAAGGCCGAGCCGCTCTTGAGCAGATTGACGACTTCGGCGCCGCCGTCGCGCGTGCGCTGAACGATCGCGTCGACGCGCGCCTGGGAGGTCCAGCCGATCTTGATCAGGTCCGGGATCGGAATGCCGGCCACCGCCGAATAGCGCACCAGCGGAACCATAGTGTCGCCGTGGCCCCCCAGCACGAACGCGGTGACGTCCTCGACCGAAACGTTGAACTCGTCGGCGAGGAAATAGCGAAAGCGTGCCGAGTCGAGCACGCCCGCCATGCCGACCACCATGTTCCGGGGCAGGTCGCACGCCTGCTGCAGCGCCCACACCATCGCGTCGAGCGGATTGGTGATGCAGATCACGAACGCGTCGGGCGCGTATTTGCGGATGCCCGCGCCGACCTGTTCCATCACCTTGAGATTGATGCCGAGCAGGTCGTCCCGGCTCATGCCGGGCTTGCGCGGCACGCCGGCGGTGACGATGCACACGTCGGCGCCCTGCAGTGAATCGTAGGAATTGGTGCCGGCGAATCTTACGTCGAAGCCCTCGATCGGCGAGGACTGGACGAGGTCGAGCGCCTTTCCCTGCGGGATGCCCTCCATGATGTCGAACAAGATGACGTCGCCCAGTTCCTTCAGGCCGATGAGGTGGGCGAGCGTGCCGCCGATCTGGCCGGCGCCGATCAACGCAATCCTGTTTCGCGCCATTTAGGACCTCGGAATTGTTGCGGGGCAATCGGCGGCCGGTGGGATAACCGCACGGTCGGCTTATCCGGTTCCGCTTAGGCGTTCAAGCCGCCCTACGTCTCCACGAGGCCTTCGGTCGAGCCGGTTGCGGCCGAGTCTTTGCGGCCGTGCGGCAGCGCGAGATAGGCGCGCGAGCCCATTTCGATCAGGCGCGAGGCGGTGCGCTTGAACTCCTGCGCCTCGAAGCCGTCGCTCGCCTGATAAAGCGCCGCCGGCGCCGCCTCGGCGGAAGCGACGAGCTTCACCGTATTGTCGTAAAGCGTGTCGATGAGGGCGATGAAGCGCTTGGCTTCGTTGCGCTGCGCGTAGCTCATGACCGGAATGTGGTCGAGCACCAGGGTGTGAAACGCGCGGGCGATTTTGAGGTAGTCCTCCGCGCCCAGCGGCTGCGCGCACAGGTCGGCGAAGCTGAAGCGCGCCGCCCCCATGGCGGCGCGCGGGACGCGCAGGACGTGGCCTTTGACGAGGAGTTCGCGCGGCGGTGCCGCGTTGCCGCCGGTCAGGCTGCGCCACGCGGCATCGAGTGCCGCGTGCGCGGCCGCGTCCGGCGGCACGTGCCACACCGGCGCGCCGCCGAGTTTTTCCAGGCGGAAGTCCGCGCGCGCCCCGAGACGCACGACGTCCATGCGCTCCTCGATCAGCGCGATGAACGGAAGAAACAGCGAGCGATTGAGCCCGTCGCGGTAAAGCTCGTCAGGCGCCACGTTCGAGGTCGCCACCACGACAACCCCATGCTCGAACAGCCGCCGGAACAGCCGCCCGAGGATCATGGCATCGGCAATGTCGGTGACGTGAAACTCGTCGAAGCACAGCAGCCACGCCTGCTCGGCGAGCGCCGCCGCCACCGGCGCGATCGGATCCTCGCCGGAAACCTCCCCGCGCCGGCGCCGCTGGCGCCAATCGTGGATGCGCTCGTGCACGTCGATCATGAATTCGTGAAAATGAACGCGGCGTTTGCGCACGACCGGGCTTGCCGCGAAGAACAGGTCCATCAGCATGGTCTTGCCGCGGCCGACCTCGCCGTAGACGTAAAGGCCTTTGAGCGGCCCGGACTCCCGTTCGCGGCTCGCGAACACCCACCCGAGCGCGGACGATTTGCGCGCGAGCCGATGATGGGCGATGCGCCTCTCGAGCTCGGAGAGCATGGCGACCACGGCGGCCTGCGCAGCGTCGTGCTCGACCTCGCCGGCCGCGACGAGGGCGGCGTAACGCTCGCTGATGGTGCCGGGCATCGGAACGGTAGGGGACTTGGTCTGAACGGCACGCATAGCCGCCCTGCGCGGGCGCCCGCAAGGCAAGCGTGGGGTTCGTGGCCGAGAACATCGCCGACTCGAGCATCGCCGCCGGGACGACCACAAGCGGCTGATCGGTCAGGTCAAACGGTCGCCAGGCGGGCGGCCGCCGCGCCGTCTCGAAATCCTGCGATCACAATGAGTTCACGAAATCCGTGAGCGCAAGCGAGGTTTTGTGAGTGGCGCGTGTTCGGCAGACGGCCTACGTCGGCGTCGTTCGCCGCACCGCAAAATGGTGGGTGAATAGAGAGAAAGTCCGGCGGTTTCGAAGCGGAATGCCGGCCGACTCAAGTAAGAAGGAGACCATCCCATGTCGACCAAGACCAAACTTGCTCTCGCCATCGGGCTCGTCATGAGCACGTCTTCCGCAGTACTTGCGGCTCCCCGCCACCCTGCTTACCAGAGCCACTCCGTTTACCAGAGCCACTCCGTTTACCAGAGCCAAATTCCGGCTGCTGAACAGAGTTGGATGGATCGCGCCTCGAACGCGGAAGGCGCCTTCAACTGACGCGCCCGCGGCCCGGGCCGGCTGTGGCCCGGCACGAAGAGCAGCCGGCCCATGGGCCGGCTGCTTCGCGTTAAGGGATTGCTGGATCACATTAATTTGTTAGGTGCGGCAGTTCGTCCGTACTTTGTCACCCTTCTGCTGCATTGCAACATTACGGTTCCGATGGGCGGTGATTCGGGTAGCTGGATCCTCGCCCCTGGAGGAAGCGAGCCGAGGGAGCGTTGCGACGGTCAATAATCAGGAGACAGGGCCATGCACGACCCCCTCATCGACGCCGGCGTGATCCGCAAGCTGTGGATCAGTGAAACCGAACTTTACCGCGATCACCTGCTGCGGCTGGACGGCGAAAGCCGGCGCAACCGATTCGGCGGCGGCGTGTCGGATGACTTCATTCGCAGCTATGTCGATCTCTCGGTCGGCCTCGACGCCGTGGTTCACGGGTTTTTCGTGGATGGCACGTTGCGCGGGGCGGGCGAACTGCGCGCACTCGGGTCCGCCTTCGCCGAGGAGGCCGAGGCCGCGTTCAGCATCGAAAAGCCGTGGCAAAGCCACGGGGTCGGCACGGCGCTCCTCGAGCGCACGCTGCTCGCCGCACGCAATCGCGGTTTCAAGCTCCTGCACATGGCCTGCCTCGCCGAAAACCGGCGCATGCAGCAGCTCGCCTGCAAGTTCGACGCGGAGTTGACGTTCGATTTCGGCAGCGTGGTCGGCGAGGTCGAGGCGCCGCACCCGACGCCGCTCTCGGTCATGCGCGAGATCGTCGCCGACGGCCATGCCTTTGCGACCGCCATGCTCGAGGTGCAGTCGCGGCTGTTGCGGACGGCATAACTCGTCATTGCGAGCGGAGCGAAGCAATCCAGGGCGACCCGTTCCGCGCCTTCCGCTCTGGATTGCTTCCTCGCTTCGCGTCTCGCAATGACGCTTGGGTGTCACACCTGGCGCTCGACCATCAGCTTCTTGATCTCGGCGATCGCTTTGGCCGGATTGAGGTGCTTCGGGCAGGCCTTGGAGCAATTGAGGATGGTGTGGCAGCGATAGAGGCGGAACGGATCTTCGAGATAATCGAGCCGCTCGCCGGTCGCCTCGTCGCGGCTGTCGACGATCCAACGATAGGCCTGTAGCAGCGCGGCCGGCCCGAGATAGCGCTCGGGCTGCCACCAGTAGCTCGGGCATGCGGTCGAGCAGCAGGCGCACAGGATGCATTCGTAAAGCCCGTCGAGCTTTGCGCGGTCGTCGTGGCTCTGCTTCCACTCCCGGTCGGGCGGTGGGGTCTGGGTCTGCAGCCACGGCTCGATCGAGGCGTGGTGCGCGTAAAACATCGTGAGATCGGGCACCAGGTCCTTGACCACCGGCATGTGCGGCAGCGGATAGATGCGGACGGTTCCTTTGATGTCCTCCATCCCGCAGGTGCACGCGAGCGTGTTGGTGCCGTCGATGTTCATCGAGCAGCTTCCGCACACGCCCTCGCGGCACGATCGGCGGAAGGTCAAGGTCGGATCGATGTTGCTTTTGATCCAGATCAGCGCGTCGAGCACCATCGGACCGCAATCGTCCATGTCGACGAAATAAGTGTCGATGCGCGGATTTTGCGGATCGTCCGGGTCCCAGCGGTAGATGCGGAACTCGCGGGTGTCGCGCGCGCCTTCCGGCTGCGGCCAGGTCTTGCCTTCGGTGACGCGCGAGTTTTTCGGCAGCGTGAACTCGACCATATCAGTACACTCTCGCCTTGGGCTCGATGTAGGCCACGTCGTTGCTCATCGTGTAGGCGTGCACCGGGCGGTAATCGATCGTCACCCTCCCGGTCTCGTCGAGCCACGAGAGCGTGTGCTTCATCCACGCCTTGTCGTCGCGGGCGGGAAAGTCCTCGCGCGCATGGGCGCCCCGGCTTTCCGTGCGGTTGCGCGCGGAATCCATCGTCACCACGGACTGGACGACGAGGTTGTCGAGCTCGAGCGTCTCCACCAGGTCGGAATTCCAGATCAACGAGCGGTCGGTGACGTGCACGTCGGAAATCCCGGCAAGGATGTCGTGGATGAGCCGGTGACCTTCCTCGAGCACTTCCCCGGTACGGAACACGGCGCAGTTCGTCTGCATCACCTTCTGCATCTTGAGGCGGAGCGCCGCGGTCGGCGTCCCGCCGGCGGCATGGCGGAACCGGTCGAGCCGCGTGAGCGACGGCTCGGCGGAATCCTTCGGCAGGTCGGGGTGGCGATCGCCGGGCGTGACGGTCTCGGCACAGCGCTGCGCCGCGGCGCGGCCGAACACGACGAGGTCGATCAGCGAGTTCGACCCGAGCCGGTTGGCGCCGTGCACGGACACGCACGCGGCTTCCCCCAGCGCCATCAGGCCCGGCACGATCGTGTCGTCGTTGCCGTTCTTCTTGGTGAGCGCCTCGCCGTGATAATTGGTCGGGATGCCACCCATATTGTAGTGCACGGTCGGCAGCACCGGGATCGGCTCGCGCGTCAGGTCGACGCCGGCGAAGATCCGCGCCGACTCGGTGATGCCGGGCAGCCGCTCGTGGATCACCTCGGGATCGAGATGATCGAGATGGAGATAGAGGTGATCGTTCTTGCGTCCGACGCCTCGGCCTTCGCGGATTTCGATCGTCATGGCGCGTGAGACGACGTCGCGCGAGGCGAGGTCCTTGGCGGACGGGGCGTAGCGCTCCATGAAGCGTTCGCCTTCGGAGTTGACCAGATAAGCGCCTTCCCCGCGTGCGCCTTCGGTGATCAGAACGCCGGCGCCGTAGACGCCGGTGGGATGGAACTGCACGAACTCCATATCCTGGAGCGGCAGGCCGGCGCGCAGCACCATGGCGTTGCCGTCGCCGGTGCAGGTATGCGCCGAGGTGCAGGAGAAATAGCTGCGGCCGTAGCCGCCGGTGGCGAGAATTGTCTGATGCGCCTGGAACCGGTGGATCGAGCCGTCGTCGAGCTTGAGCGCGACCACGCCGCGGCAGCACCCCTCGTCGTCCATGATGAGATCGATGGCGAAATACTCGATGAAGAACTCCGCCGCGTGCTTGAGCGACTGGCCGTAGAGCGTGTGCAGCATCGCGTGGCCGGTGCGGTCGGCGGCCGCGCAGGTGCGTTGCGCGGTGCCCTGGCCGTAATGGGTGGTCATGCCGCCGAACGGCCGCTGGTAGATCTTGCCTTCCTCGGTACGCGAGAACGGCACGCCCCAGTGCTCGAGCTCATAGACCGCGGCGGGCGCGTGGCGGCACAGATATTCGATCGCGTCCTGGTCGCCGAGCCAGTCCGACCCTTTCACGGTGTCGTACATGTGCCAGCGCCAGTCGTCCTCGCCCATGTTGCCGAGCGCCGCCGAGATGCCGCCCTGGGCGGCGACCGTGTGCGAGCGTGTGGGGAAGACCTTGGTGATGCACGCGGTCTTGAGCCCGGCCTCGCTGCAGCCGACGACCGCGCGCAGCCCCGAGCCGCCCGCCCCGACGACGACCACGTCGTAGGTGTGGTCCTCGACCGGATAGGCGCGGCCGTTCACCTTGGGGGCGCCGTTGCCGGAGGTCTCGCTGGCCATTGCGTCACACTCCAAACGACAGCTTGAGCACGGCGAAGATCGACGCCAGCGCCACCACGAACGAGAAGAACGTGTTGCCCATGGCGATGACCGCCTTGAGCAACGGGTCGTTGACGTAGTCCTCGATGATCACCTGCATGCCGATCCACATGTGGTAGACGATCGTCACGACGAACAGGATCATCGTGAGCGCCACGATCGGCGAGCCGAGAATCTGCACCGTCGCGGCGTGATTGCGCCCGACCAGCATGGCGACGATCACGATGAAGCCGACGGTGAGCGGAATGCCCGCCACCGCGGTGACCCGCTGAACCCAGAAGTGGTCGGTTCCGGTTCCCGCCGAGCCGAGGCCGCGGACGCGACCGAGCGGCGTGCGCATGCTCATGGACCAAGCTCCCTTGCTCTTTGCTGGAGCATGATCTTTTCCGAAAACCGGTACCCACTTTTCGGGATCATGCTCTAGCCGACGAAGAAATAGCCCGCGACCCAGAGGACGATCGTGCAAGCGATCGACGCGAACAGCGTCGCGCCGGCGAGCCACTCGCGCTCGCTCGGCCCGAAGCCGCGCCCCGTGTCCCAGATGAGATGGCGGATGCCGCCGAAGCTGTGATGGAACAGGGTCCAGGTGTAGCCCAGCAGGAAGAAGCGGCCGATCCACGTTCCCATGAACCATTGCACGTTGGCATAGGCGTTCGGGCCCGATGCCGCCGCGATCAGCCACCACGCCACCACGGCCGTGCCGAAGTAAAGAAAGATGCCGGTGACGCGGTGCGCACCCGACATCACCAGGGTCAACGACAGGCGATAGACCTGCAGATGCGGCGACAGCGGCCGCGCGGCCGGCACTCTCGTTTCGGCCATCCCTGTTCTCCACCCGCTCGCGGCTCGCGCCCCGGATCGTTCCTAGCCAATGTGCCGGCGTGCCGCAATGCGCGGTCCGACACCGCCCCGCCCGGGGACATGCCGGCGGCGATTTTCATCAACCTTCTCTATCGGCGAAGATAGGCTTGATCCAAAGGGCCCACAATGCGTATCTAGTGTAGCGTCCCTTCGCGAAAAAAGAAGGTTCGCATGCGCTTCGACCTCGTCGATCTCGACCTGTTCCGCCACGTGGTCGAGGCGGGCAGCATCACCCACGGGGCGGAACGCGCGCACCTTGCGCTCGGGGCCGCTTCGACCCGCATCCGCCAGATGGAGGAGGCGTTCGGCGCCGCCTTGCTGGTGCGCAGCCGCCAGGGCGTCACGCCGACCCAGGCGGGCCGGACCCTGATCCAGCACGCGCGCACGATACTGCGCGAAGCGGCGCGCCTGCGCGAGGACCTCGGCGGTTACGCGGGCGGCTTTGCCGGCCACGTGCGCATGCTCTCCAACACCAACGCGCTGACCGAATTTCTCCCCGAGGCGCTCAGCTCGTTCCTTGCCGGGCACCCGCATGTGAGCGTCGACGTGGAAGAGCGGCTGAGCGACGAGATCGTCGGGCTGATCGCCGAAGGCGTGGGCGATATCGGCATCGTCGCCGGCACCGTCGACCTGAGCACGCTCGAAACCTACCCGTTCCGGCGCGACCGCTTCGTGCTGGTGGTGGGGCGCGAGCATCCGCTCGCGCGCCGGCGCCGGATCGCCTTCGCCGAGGTGCTCGACCACGACCTCGTCGGCCTCGACCGCGCGAGCGCGCTGCAGCGTTTTCTCGCCGACAAAGCCGCGCGCGCCGGGCGGCCGCTGCGCCTGCGGGTGCAGCTGCGCAGCTTCGACGCGGTGTGCCGCCTGGTCGAATGCAACGTCGGCATCGGCATCGTGCCGGAGACGACGGCGCGCCGGGTCGGCCAGATGATGGCGATCGTCCCGGTCCCGCTGACTGATGCGTGGGCCGAGCGGCCGCTCACCATCTGCGTGCGCCGGCTCGCGGACCTGCCGCCCTACGCGCGCGATCTCGTCGCGCATCTGCGGCAGGGGGCGTGATAGGGCCAATACGCCTCCCAAATCTACTTTGGCTCTTCGTATTCGAAGGCCGAGGCCATGCGATCAATCTCACCGCGTGACAAACCAAGTGTTTTTGCCACCGGGTGCCAATTGGTAATAGCAGCGCGGACTTCGGTGACGATGCTCCTCGCCGCAGTCGGCTTGATCCCAAAATGTTCGGCGACCCCGAATGCCAATTCCAGCGATGCCGTTCCATCGACCTCATCAATAGCTGTCGTGAGAATACGTGGCTTTATGTCCAACGGCACCGGATTGAGGTCATAGGCCGGCGCCAGCTGCCATCCGCCCGCCGCATCATAGAGGAAGCCGTGGTTGCGTAAGTGATCGTCCGTATTGGCGATCAGGATGCTGAATACAACGCGCCGCCAGAGCTGCGCGCAATCCTCTTCGGGTCGCGCTCCGTACTGGCGAAGCGCGTCCGCGATTTCGAGATAGCTTCGCTGGTCGTTGTCCTCCGCATCGAGCAAGCTCATCGCAGACAGAAATGGAATGCGCTGTTCTCCGGCACGATCGAAACGGCGCAATAGTAAAACCGTCCGCTTGGCAACGTTTTCGATGCGCCATTCCGGCGTCGAAATTCGGGCCTTGGCTGCCAAAGTAAGCGCCACCGCTTCCCATCGGTTGACCGGAATCAAATCACCGTGCTGCGGAACTTGGCGATCGCAAGACGGTCATCACGGTCGATGATAGAGGCTTTCGGCCGCGATCCGCCAAGCGATGAGCCGGGAGCAAGCAATAATTTCAGATCTTCATCGCTGCCCCCATCGGCGGTAATGTGCAGAGCCGCGTTAAGCAACGCTGACAGGCTGACGAGAGGCGGTATTTGGACTCCGGCCGCCAAAAAGGGCCCGCCTGCACTTTCAGAAAATCGAAGCGCGCCTTGCCGGGCGACGTCGCCCGCCCCAAGGAGATAGTCAGTCTCCGTGAGAGGGCGCGGCGTGCGGTTTTCTTCGCGGGCCTTCCGTCGTTCCTCGCGCTGAATGAGGAGGCGCCCCCAACGATCAGGTGCCGAATCCCCAAACGCACCGAATAAACGCCGTCCGGCCGGCGTATGTTGAGGGCCATGGCTGAGCACAAGTGCGGGCTCGAGCGCGAAGCGCCTCGGTTCGTTCAGCCACCCCGCGTCATATTCAAAGGTCGCGCTTTGTCTACCTTTCGAGCTTCGCACCCACATTCGGCCGACGGGATGCGTCTCGCCTTCGAGATCGACAGAAACCAGAAGGCGCTTGTCGGTCATTTTGGCCCGTGCGGTCGTGTCTTCCGGCGTTCGCGGATGCGCTGCGGAAGCCGCTCCTCGTCGAGCTGAAGCCCAACCTCATCGGTACGTGTATCGGCCAACTCGGCCAGGCGCGGAGTCAGCCCCAGAACGAAGATCACGGTCGCGTAAATGCCAAGCGAAACGCCAGGATTGCCTTTCTCCACCTTGCGAAGAGTCGTGCGCGTGATGAAGGCACGCTCGGCCATCATCGTTGTCGTGATGCGTCGCCGCAGCCGTGCCTTTCGTATGTCCTCGCCGAGCTTGGCCAGGGCACGCTTTACAGGGAGGGGCAGGGGTGGGATGGCGCGCATTGCTATGGTGATTTATATAGCCATTAATCCACTTAGTGTCCACTGAAATGACCATTAAGATGAGCGTCTGGATCCTTCCCACTTTGAATCCCGCAATCTACCTTGGCATCAGCACCCAGTAATCGAGGTCGAGCAGCACCGCGGGATCGAGGCCATCGCCGGCGTTGAGCGGGAAGTCGCCGCACGGCTGGTCTTTGGTGGCGATCGTGCGCAGGCGCAGCGCGCCGACGTCGCGCCGCCCGGGCAGCGGCGCCTTGTCGGTTACTTCGGACCAGGCGAACACGGTGTCGCCGGCAAAGAGCGGCGCCGCGTGGCGTCCGCCGTTGATCGCCGCCACGTGAAACGCGTTGGCGAGCCCGTTGAACGAGAGCGCGCGCGCGAGCGAAATCACGTGCCCGCCGTAGATCAGCCGGCGGCCGAACCGGCCCTTGCTCTCGGCGAAGTGATTGAAATGGACCCGGGCGGTGTTCTGATAAAGCCGCGTCGCGATCTGATGCTCTGCCTCCTCGACCGTCATGCCGTCGCGGTGGTCGATTTTTTCGCCCACGGCGTAATCGTTCCACCGGTGCGGGGCCCCGGCGAGCGTCAGGTCATACGCGGCTGTATCGATTATCGGGCAGGCGGTGCCGAGCTCGGCAGGGTCGAGCGCGGCGGGGAGTTGCGGAACCCTCTCGCCAGGCGCGGGCGCGGCTTCGTCGCGCTTGCGCACCATCACCCAGCGGACGAACTCGAGCACGGCGGTCCCGTCCTGCCGCCGGCCGGTCGAGCGCACGTAGACGATGCCGGTCTTGCGGTTCGAGTTTTCCTTGAGCCCGATCACTTCGCTGCGCGCGAACAGCGTATCGCCGGGGTAGACCGGCGCGAGGAACCGGCACCCGGCGTAGCCGAGATTGGCGACCGCATTGAGCGAAATATCCGGCACGGTCTTGCCGAACACGATGTGGAACACGAGAAAATCATCGAGCGGCGCGCCCGGGTAGCCGATCGCCTGCGCGAAAACGTCGGAGGACTGGACGGCGAAACGCGTGCCGCAGAGCGCAATGTAAAGCGACACGTCTCCGGTCGTCACCGTGCGCGGCGTTGCGTGCTCGATCACTTGCCCGAGACGGAAGTCCTCGAAGAAGTTGCCCGCGTTGGTCTTGGTCATCGCGCGGGATTAAAAGCATTGCGGCGCGCGCGCAAGGCGCGGGCGTAGCCCGGATGGAGCCGCGCCATTGCGCGGCGTAATCCGGGAAGAAATCCCCGCATTCCGCTACGCTCCATGCGGGCTACGGCGCCTTGCCAATCCTCCCCCCGCCCAGTAGCAATCCGCGCGCCTCAACAATCGTATGAGTCCTCCCATGGCAACCCATCGGCTTTTGCTGGTCCCCGGCGACGGCATCGGGCCCGAAGTGATGGCCGAGGTGAAGAAGGTCATCGCCTTTTTCAACGACCGCGGCCCGCACCGCTTCGAAACCGAAGAGGCACTGGTCGGCGGCGCCTGTTACGACGCGCATGGCGTTGCGGTCACCGACGAGACGGTGGCGAAGGCCAAGGCGGCCGACGCGGTGATTTTCGGCTCGGTCGGCGGGCCGAAATGGGACGGCGTGCCGTTCGACGTGCGTCCGGAGGCGGGGCTGCTGCGCCTGCGCAAGGACCTCAATCTGTTTGCCAACATCCGTCCGGCGGTGTGCTACCCGGCGCTCGCCGAGTCATCGAGCCTCAAGCGCGAGGTAGTGGAAGGGCTCGACATCGTCATCCTGCGCGAGCTTACCGGCGGCGTCTATTTCGGCGAGCCTAAGACCATCACGGATCTCGGCAACGGGCAGAAGCGCGCGGTCGACACCCAGGTCTACGACACCTACGAGATCGAGCGCATCGCGCGCGTGGGCTTCGAGCTGGCGAAGAAACGCCGCAACAAGCTCACCTCCATGGAAAAGCGCAACGTGATGAAGACCGGCGTGCTGTGGCATGAGGTCGTCAATCAGGTGCACGAACGCGAGTTCAAGGACGTCAAGCTCGAGCACGTGCTCGCGGACGCCGGCGGGATGCAACTCGTGCGCTGGCCCAAACAGTTCGACGTGATCGTGTGCGACAACCTGTTCGGCGACATGCTCTCCGACATCGCCGCCATGCTCACCGGCTCGCTCGGCATGCTGCCGTCCGCGTCGCTGGGCGAGGTCGACCCCAAGAGCAAAAAACGGCGCGCGCTCTACGAGCCGGTGCACGGCTCCGCGCCCGACATCGCCGGCAAGGGCGTCGCCAATCCGATCGCCATGATCGCTTCGTTCGCGATGGCGCTGCGTTATTCCTTCGGCCTGCTCGACGAGGCCGACCTGATCGACCAGGCGATCGCCGCCACGCTGGCCGAGGGCCTGCGCACCGCGGACATCAAATCAGAGGGGACGACGGTGGTCGGCACCACCCAGATGGGCGATGCCATCGTCGCCGACATGCGGACCCTGGCGAGCGTTCAGTAGCCGAGCGAGCCGCAGCACCCGGGCAGCCAGAACGGGTCGGGCAGTGGGTAGCGGTAGGAACGCGTCGGGTCGACGACCGAGTAGGGCGAATAATTGGGCGGGAAGACGTAGTCGGTGAAGTGCCGCTCGCCGGGTTTGACCTCGGTCCCGGCGTCCAGGTACGACCGCTTGGTCACGACCACCCGGGTCGGCTTGCGCTTGGTGGTGGCTGCGTCTGCGCTTGCGGCGAACGCGACGGCCGAAGCCAGCAATATGGCGCCGATTGCTTTAAGGCCCATCATCCCCTCGCCAGACCGCGGGTTGGCCGAGTGCGGTCGCGCACCAGTCTAGCCGGGCTCGCCGCGCCGCCACAAGGCGGGTTGCCGATAACGATTCGCAATCCTCGATAACGGGCTTGCAAAAACGACATCTGCAATGAACAGGAAAGGGTCATCATCCACGTTCAGTTGTGGGAAACTCGTGTCAAATCTGCCAGTAGCTGCGTTACGTCAGCGCGGCGGAAAATCTCGCTCAAGCCTCTTTTGGCCACGCGGTACCGAAGGTCCCACGTCGTAAAGCTTGCATGACCAATATTCCAACCGAGTTGTTGCGCACTTTCGTGGCTGTTGTAGACCTGCGAGGTTTTACCAAAGCCGCCCAGGCGCTCGGCTGCACTCAACCGGCCGTGAGCGCGCAGATCAAGCGCTTGCAGAACCTGCTCGGGAGCGAACTCCTCGACAAGACCGCGCCCGGGGTCATTCCGACCGACCGCGGCCGCGCTATTGCCGAATGTGCGCGGCGTCTCCTGGCCATCAACGACCAGATCATCGATCTTGCCGCGATTCGCGGCGCAACGACCCCGCTGCGCATCGGGGTTCCGGGTGATTTCGGCGCGGCGCTGTTGCCGGCCGCCCTGGCGGATTTCCGCCGGCATTTCCCCCATCAGGCGTTCCAGGTTCGCTGCGACGTATCCGAGCGGTTGTTGCGCGACCTGCAGCAGAGCGAAATCGACCTCGCGGTGATTTTCCTGCAACCGGCTCCGCCCATCGAGGCGTACGAGCGCTGGGCCGAATCGGTCGTGTGGGTGCGCGGGCCCGCGGCGATCCATGATCCGGCCGGCCCGGTACCGCTCGTCGCCCAAGGCGAGGAATGTGTCCTCACGAGGCTGTCGATCGAAGCGCTCGATCGTGCCGGCCGCGAGTGGGAAATGGTTTTCACCGGGCCGAGCAGCACCAGCGTCGCGGGGGCGGTTGCGGCCGGTCTCGGTATTTCGGCCATGGTCGAGCGGCTGGTCTCGCCGGAACTGACGGTCTGGCGCGATGCGGCGCTGCCGGCGCTGCCGGACATCCCGTGCGGCATCTACCTGCGCGAAAGCCACGACCGCGGCTTGCTCGACGAATTGGCAGAGGCGCTGGCGAAGGCGATCCGACCCCGGCCCGCGAGCGCACCGCACGAACCGTTAGCCGATCGCCAAGCGGGGTAGAGCGGGACGTTGCCTCGCTCTAGAGCGTGATGACTTTTCTTCGAATCGTCATCCCGCTCTAACTTATTGTTGGAGCATGATCTTTTCCGAAAACCGGTATCCACTTTTCGGGATCATGCTCTAATCCACCATGCGCTCGGCCGCGTCGGGCAGGAACGAGGAATCGAACAGGTCGGCGGGTTTCGGCTTGGCCTTGAAGGTGTAGGCAAGCCCGAGCTGTGCGATCGCGTTTTCGAAGCGTGCGGCGTCGATGGCGCCAAACCCATTCGCCTTTACTTCCGGGGTGAGGATGTTGTCGCGCAGCGCCATGCGCAGCCGCTCCAGCTCGACCTCCCTGCCGGCGCTGTCGTTGCGCCTGATCACCGACTCGATCGCCACCAACGGGCTGCGCACCGTCTCGTTGAGGCCGCTGACGAGGCCGCGCAGCAGCGATTTGACGGCCTCCGGCTTTTCCGCCGCAAACTTCGTGTTCACCAGCACTGCGTTGCCATAGAGCGCGACGCCGTAATCGCCCATCAGCAGCACGTTGATATCGTCCGGCGGCACGCCGCGTTCCTTGAGATCGACCGCCGAGGAGAAGGAAGCCCCGGTGATCGCGTCGACCTCGCCCGATGCGAGCATCGGTTCGCGCACCGGAATGCCGACGCTGACGACCGTCACCTTTGCGGGATCGATGCCGGTGGCGTTCACGAAAATCGGCCATTGCGCAAAAGCGGCGTCCACCACGGGCGCGCCGAGTTTGCGGCCCTCCAAATCCTTCGGCTCGACGACGCCGCGGCTCTTGCGCCCGATGACGGCGAACGGCGGCTTGTTGTAAACCATGAACACCGCTTTGACCGGCGCATCGGGATTCTGATCGCGGAACTTGATGAGCGCGTTGATATCCGCGAAGCCCATGTCGTAGCTGCCGGAGGCGACACGGCCGATCGCGTCGGCCGGCGCAATCGCGCTGTCGATGGTCACGTCGACGCCCTGGGCCTTGAAACAGCCCTTGTCGACCGCCAGCACGAACGGCGCCACCGGGCCGTCGATTTTGCCGTCGAGCGTGAATTTGACCGACGTCTGGGCGCCGGCCGACCCCGCCGCAGCCACGACGGTCCAGGCGGCCGCAACAAACGCACGAGCCGAACGACGCCCAGATGTGCGGAACAGACCCATGGCGACGCTTTCAACCCGAGAAGGTCAGGAGGCGAGCAATAACCATGCCGCGATGGTGTCCCACAAGCGGCCAGCTTGTTTCTCACGATGGCAATGTGGAGTTTTTGCGCGGCAGGTTGCCGCAGCGAACGGGTGCGGCGGCATGCGCCAGACGCCTTGGTAAGGTGACACGCGTGCGGCCGTCGATTCGCGCCGATCGATAGTGAGGGGTGGCGAAAGGCCATGGATCGAGCCGGAGGTTTGCCATGACCGCAGACCCGCTGCGGCGCCCGGCCCATGAAAGCGTCGCCGTGCCGGATTTTGCGGCGCCCTACGCCGCGGCGGATGAGGACATCGCCGCGCAGCTCCTGTCGCAGGTCTCGCTCGGCGCCGCCGCCGAAGCGCAGATCGATGAGCGCGCTGCCAAGCTTGCGAAGGCGGTGCGGTCGCGCGCCGGTGGGCTCGGCGGCATCGAGGATTTGCTGCACGAATACTCGCTCTCGACCCGCGAAGGCCTCGCCTTGATGGTGCTGGCCGAAGCGCTGCTGCGCGTGCCCGACGCCGCCACTGCCGACCGGCTGATCGAGGACAAGCTTGCCGCCGGCGACTGGTCGCACCACGAGATGAAGTCCCACGTGCTCCTGGTCTCGGCCTCGGCCTGGGCGCTCGGCATCAGCGCGCGCATCATTCATCCGGGCGAGACGCCGGAAGGCATTCTCGACGCGCTCACGCGGCGCCTGGGCCTGCCGGCGCTGCGTGCCGCGGTGCGCCAAGCCATGCGGCTCCTGGGCGCCCATTTTGTCCTCGGCCAAACCATCGAGGACGCACTGGCGCGCGCGGCCGCGCGACCCGAGTTTCGTTATTCCTTCGACATGCTGGGCGAGGGGGCGCGCACGGCCGCCGACGCGGCGCGCTACTTCGAGGCTTACGCGCACGCGATCGCGGCGATCGGCGCCGGTGCGCGCGGCGCCTTGCCCGACCGTCCGGGGATTTCGGTCAAGCTCTCGGCGCTCCATCCGCGTTACGAGCCGTTGGCGCGCGAGCGAGTCATCGCCCAACTGACGCCGCGGCTCATCTCGCTCGCGCGCCAGGCCAAGGCGTACGATCTCAATCTCACGGTCGATGCCGAGGAGGCGGATCGGCTCGAGTTGTCGCTCGCGGTGATCGGAGCGGCGCTTGCGGAGCCGGGTCTGCGCGGCTGGGACGGCTTCGGGCTCGCGGTCCAGGCTTATCAGAAACGCGCACCGCAGGTGGTCGATTGGATCATCGCGACCGCACGGCAACTCGGCGCGCGCGTCATGGTGCGCCTGGTCAAGGGCGCCTATTGGGACACGGAGATCAAGCGCGCGCAGGAACGCGGGCTTGCGGATTATCCCGTGTTCACCCGCAAGGCGATGACCGACCTTGCCTACATGGCGTGCGCGCGCAAGCTGCTCGCTGCTCGGCCCTGCATCTTTCCGCAGTTCGCAACCCACAACGCACTCACCGTTGCCGGCGTGATGGCGGAAGCCGGCGGCATCGAGGGTTACGAGTTCCAGCGCCTCCACGGCATGGGCGAGGCGCTCTATGAAGCGCTCATGGCGGACGCGCCGGGCGCGGCCTGCCGTGTGTACGCGCCGGTGGGCGATCACCGTGATCTCCTGGCGTATCTCGTGCGGCGGCTGTTGGAGAACGGCGCCAATTCGTCGTTCGTGTCGGTCGCGGCGGATGCGGCGATCCCGATCGCCGACATCCTGCGCCGCCCGCAGGCAGAGATCGGCGACCCGAACCGCGCGCGGCATTCGCGTATCGTTCTGCCGCGCGACCTCTATGGTCCGGCGCGGCGCAATTCCGCCGGCGTCGAGTTCGGCGATCGCGCTGCGCTCACGGCGCTGCTCGCCGAAATCCGCGCGGGCGCCCCCAGCCACCCGCAGTCATCGCCGATCGTCAACGGTATGACCGTCGAAGGGCAACGGCGCGCGGTGCTATCGCCCATCGACGGCAGCGCCGCGGGAGAGGTCAGCGAAGGCAACGATGCCGTCGTCGCGGCCGCCATGAGCGCGGCGGCCGGCGGCTTTGCGGCGTGGGCGGCGACGCCGCTTGCCGCGCGCGCCGCCATGCTCGAGCGCGCCGGCGATCTCATCGAGTCGCGCCGCGGCGCGCTGATTGCGCTGTTGGCCTGCGAGGGCGGCAAGACTCTCGTCGACGCGGTGGCCGAGGTGCGCGAGGCCGTGGATCTGTGCCGCTATTACGCCGCGCAGGCGCGCACCGCGCTGGCGCCGGAGCAAATGCCGGGGCCGACGGGCGAAACGAACGAGCTGCGCTATCGCGGCCGCGGCGTCTTTGCGTGCATCAGCCCGTGGAATTTTCCGCTCGCTATTTTCATCGGCCAGATTGCCGCGGCGCTCGCCGCCGGCAACAGCGTCGTGGCAAAGCCCGCGGAACAGACTCCGCTCGTTGCCGCTGAAGCGGTCCGGCTCCTGTACGCCGCGGGCGTGCCGGCGAGCGCGCTTCATTTCGTGCCGGGCGGCGGCGACGTGGGCGCGCGAATCGTCGCCGATCCGCGCGTTGCCGGCATTGCATTCACCGGCTCGACGGACGTTGCGCGCGCCATCGCGTCGGCGCTCGCGCAGAAGAAAGGGCCCATCGTCCCGTTGATCGCCGAGACCGGTGGCGTCAACGCCATGATCGTCGACGCCACGGCGCTGCCCGAGCAGGTGACCGACGACGTGATGGCATCGGCGTTCAGATCCGCGGGCCAGCGCTGCTCTTCGTTGCGGCTGCTGTGCATCCAAGAGGACGTGGCCGACGCGGTCCTCGCAATGATCAAAGGCGCCGCGGCCGAACTTGCCCTGGGCGATCCGCGCGAGCCGGCGACGGACGTCGGCCCGGTGATCGACTCCGACGCCAGGTCGCGGCTCGACCGCTGGGTCGCCGAACAGGCAGCGCGCGGCCGCGCGCGCTTCCGCTGGGACCACGGGCGAAGCCTGCCGCAAGCCGGGACCTACGTGGCGCCGACCGTCATTGCTCTCGACGATCCCGAAGAGCTGACCGAGGAGGTGTTCGGGCCGATCCTGCACGTGGTCCGCTGGCCGGCGGATGCGCTCGATCGCCTGCTCGACGGCATCGCGGCGAGCGGCTTCGGCCTTACGCTCGGGGTCCATTCGCGCATCGACGCCACCGTCGCCCGCGTCCTTGCGCGGCTTGCGAACGGAAACGTCTACGTCAACCGCAACATGATCGGCGCGGTGGTCGGGACGCAGCCGTTCGGCGGATTCGGCCTGTCGGGGACGGGGCCCAAGGCGGGCGGACCCAACTATCTGCGGCGCTTCGCGACCGAACAGACGGTCACGGTCAATTCCGCGGCGATCGGCGGCAACGCCGGCTTGCTCGCCGCTGACGACTGACGTTGGCGCTTTGAGGTATCGCCCGCCGCCTGTCCGTGACACAATGTACTTGCGGTGCGTTAACTTTTTTGACGGTCAAAAGCGTTAGTGTTGCGTCATGAGTGATTCGCTCGATCGCCTCTACGCCGGGGTCCTGGCGGCCCGGACGGCCGACCCGTCGTCCTCGCGCACGGCCAGGCTGCTGCGCGCCGGCCGCGCCAAGATGGCCAAGAAGCTCGCCGAGGAAGCCGTCGAGGTCATCATCGACGCCATGCACGGCAGCCGCGATGCGGTGGTGCGCGAGAGCGCCGACCTGCTCTACAACCTCGTCGTGCTGTGGGTCTCCGCCGGCGTGCAGCCGAAGGACGTGTGGCGCGAGATGGATCGGCGCGAGCGCCTGTTCGGCATTGCCGAGAAGCTGCACAAGGACTCCGCCGAGAACGACGCGCGCCGCAAGGTCGTCACGCTCGAGAGCCGACGCCTGCATAAGCGGCGCTGAAGACTCTTCCCGTCTTGGTGGACTTTGCCGAGGCCGGCCGGTAAGCAGCCGGCCATGCTTCGCCGCCTCTATGACTGGTGCATCGACGCGGCGGGAAAACCGCACGCCGCCTGGCTGATGGGCGCGATTTCTTTCGCCGAAAGCTCGGTCTTTCCGATCCCGCCCGACACCATGCTCATCCCGATGTCGCTCGCCCGGCCCGACAGGGCCTGGTACTTCGCGACTTTATGCACCGTCACGTCGGTGGCGGGCGGCCTGCTCGGCTATTTCATCGGCGCGGTGCTCTACGATTCGCTCGGGCAGTGGCTCATTCACGTCTACGGGCTCGGCGGCAAGGTCGACGCCTTTCGCGAAGCCTATGCTCGCTACGGCGCTTGGATCATCCTGATCAAGGGCGTTACGCCGATACCGTACAAACTGGTGACAATCGTCTCCGGCTTTGCTCGCTTCAACCTTCTGCTGTTCGTGGTCTGCTCGATCGTGGCGCGCGGGATGCGGTTCTATCTCACCGCATTCCTGCTCAACCGCTACGGCCCGCGCGCGCGCAAGATCATCGAAGAGCGGCTCGGGTTCTGGTTCACCATCGGGGCCCTCGTGCTGGTGGCCGGCATCGTCGCCGCGCTCTACCTGTTCTGAGGCTCCGCCAAATTCTCGCCAAATCCGCCTTGACTACTTGTCCTCGCATGATCTTTTCCGAAAACCGGTACCCACCCCGGATCGCGTCCCCGGACGCGTCCGGGGCAAGCTTTTTCGGGATCATGCGCTGACCATCCGAATGGACGGCGAGGGCGACTCGTCATGATCCGGTTCCGGACGAACTCCAGGCGCGCGCGTGACTCTCTCCCGCTCGTGCTTCTTCCGTTGATGCTGGCGGCGCTCGGCCCGGCCGAAGGCCAGGAGCCGCTGCGCGCGCAACCGGAAGCCCCGGCGAGCGCGCCGGCACCCGCGCCCGCGCCCCAGCAACTTCCGGCGGGGCCGTTCGGGACGTTCGGACGGTTCATCGACCAATCGCTCCAAGGGTTGGGCCAGGGTTTCAAAGGGGCGCGCGAGCAGATCGACGACATCACCGGGCGGGCCGGCAATGCGGCGAAAGAGGCCGCGGATCCGATCAAGCTGCTCAAGCGGCCCAGCGTGGTGGCGGGGCGCGAGCGCTGCCTTCCGGCCGCCAACGGCGCCCCCGACTGTGTGGCGGCGACCGCCCTCATGTGCCGGGCCAATGGGTTCGACTCGGGCAGCAGCATCGACATGCAGACGGAGCAGCAATGCCCGGGCGTCGACCCGGCGGGGCCGGCGACGGCCGCCGCGATCGACGAGAGCAAATGCTGGCTGGAGTCCTACGTGATCCGCGCGCTGTGCAAATAAGTGCCCTTGTCACTGCGGCCGGACCATGGAATGTCATATTGGTGGAATCAGGTCGTGACCTACCAGTTCGTCATTGCCCGCGAAAGCGGGCAATCCAGTCATCACCGTCCCTTCAAATATAACTGCGACCGGTGTTTACTGGATGCCCCGCTTTCGCGGGGCATGACGAGTCAGAGGTTGCGACCGTTGGTATCAAATCTTTCCATCACCACAACAAGGATCGCGCGGTGAACCTTCACGTCATGTTGCTCGAGCGCGAGGCTGCCGGCCGGCCGGTGCGAATCGGGCTGATCGGGGCCGGCAAGTTCGGCACCATGTTCCTCACGCAGGTGCGCCGCACGTCCGGCATGCACCTCGTGGGACTCGCCGATCTCAACATCGCGCGGGCGCACAGCCAGTTGCGCACCGCGGGCTGGGACGAGGACACGTTCGCGGCGGCGAGCCTCGGCGATGCGCTGCGCACCGGCCGCACCCATGTGACCGCCGACGCCGACGCGCTCATCGGCTTTCCCGATATCGACGTGATTGTCGAGGCGACCGGCGAGCCCAAGACCGGCATTCGCTTTGCGCTGCGCGCGATCGAGCACGGCAAGCACATCGTGATGGTGAATGTGGAGGCCGACGCGCTCGCCGGTCCGTTGCTCGCGCGCAAGGCGCGCGAGGCGGGCGTCGTCTACAGCCTCGCCTGGGGCGACCAGCCGGCACTGATCTGCGAGCACGTCGATTGGGCGCGCGCCTGCGGCTTCGCCGTGGTGGCGGCCGGCAAGGGCACGCGTTACGAGCCGAGCTATCATCAATCGACGCCCGACACCGTGTGGGACATTCTCGACAAATATTTGCAGATCAAGGACCGCGCCTCGATCAATCCGAAAATGTTCAACAGCTTCGTCGACGGCACCAAGTCGGCGATCGAGATGACCGCCGTATGCAACGCGACCGGGCTGCGGCCGCAGACCGGCGGGCTCGGATTTCCACCGGCCTCGCGCTTCGAGCTGGCGCAGGTGTGCAAGCCGAAGACGGCGGGCGGCACGCTCGAAAGCGCGGGCGTGACCGAAGTGGTCTCCTCGGTCTATCGCGACGGGGGCGACGTGCCGCATCACCTGGCGCTCGGCACTTACGTTGTGTTCGAAGGCGAGAGCGAATACGCGCGGCGGTGTTTCGGGGAATATCATCTGCTCCCCGACACGAGCGGACGCTTTGCCGCGCTCTATCGGCCGATCCACATGATCGGGCTCGAGCTCGGCATTTCGATCGCTTCGGCGACGTTGCGCCACGAGCCGACCGGCGCGCCGACCGGCTTCCGCTCCGACGTGGTGGCGACCGCGAAGCGCGACCTCAAGGCCGGCGAAATCCTGGACGGCGAGGGCGGCTTTTGCGTCTGGGGCCGCCAGACCCCGGCGGAACACTCGCTCGAGCGGGGCCTGCTGCCGCTCGGCCTCGCACAACACGTCCGGCTCATCCGCGACGTGGCGCAGGGCGCACCGCTCACCTGGGAGGATGTTGCCTACGATGCCGCCGATCCGGCGGTAAAAGTGCGGCGCGAAATGGAAGCCGCGTTCGGCCGTCGCAACGAGCTAGCAAATCTATGATTCTAGTGCCGCTTCGAACCCGAAGTTCGCAATCGGACTCGCGGCAATCGTGGTGCGAACTTCGAGTTCGCGGCCTAAAGCATGATCCCGAAAAGTGGATACCGGTTTTCGGAAAAAGATCGTGCTTCAACAATAAGCTAGAGCGGGATGACGATTCGAAGAAAAGTCATCGCGCTCTAGCCGAGCCGTGACGATCAAAACCGCGCGCGGGTCCGCCGTCGCGCCGCCAATGCAGGAGCACGCGCGGGCCGGAGAAGCGAGCGCGCACACACCGCGTAAATCGTCAGCATGACGGCCGTGCCGCAAAAATAAATCGCAGTAGGGAGGTCGTTGGCGAACAGGTCCCGCAAAACTGTCATTTCCCCCTCCTGACCGGCAGGTTCACGTCCCGATAGAAGGTTGGTCGCCCGCAGGGGCGATTCGGTTCAAAGGCGCGGGGGCGCAACTCAATTGAATTTCCTCCGGGGAGGGGCGCGTCGGTGCGTCGGGTCCTGCTGTCGCTGACGTTGCTCTGGTTCGCGGGCGCCGGATTGCGCCTGACCGTGCTCGCGGTCGCGCCGGTGCTGCCGCTCATTCACGCGGACCTGCGGCTATCGGAGACCGAGGTCGGCATCCTCACGGGCCTCCCGTCGCTGCTGTTCGCGCTCGCGGCCGTGCCCGGCTCGCTGTTGATCGCGCGGGTGGGCGCGGTCCCGGCGCTGGCCATCGGGCTGTTGCTCAACGGCGTCGCCTCGGGCCTGCGCGGCGCCGCCCCGACCGCGCTTTGGCTCTATGCCGCGACCGTCGCGATGGGAGCCGGCATCGCCATTGCCCAGCCGGTGATGCCGCCGATCGTGCGCGCGTGGCTGCCCGACCGCATCGGCTTTGCGACCGCGGTCTACAGCAACGGCTTCCTCATGGGCGCCACCGCCGCGGCGGCGCTGTCGTTGCCGTTGGTGCTGCCCCTCGTCGGCCGGTCGTGGCGCCTCGGCTTTGCCGCCTGGGCGGTCCCGGTGGTCGCGACCGCTGTGCTCCTGCCGATAGTGGCGCCGCGCACGAAGGGTTCGACCGAGAACGGCGCGACGCCGCTGGCGCGGTGGTGGCCGGACTGGCGCTCGCCGATGCTGTGGCGGCTGGGGCTGCTGTTCGGCAGCAACAACAGCACGTATTTCACGACCAACGCGTTCCTGTCCGATTATCTCCATGCGCACGGCGCGGCCGATCTCATTGGGCCGGCGCTCATCGCGCTCAACGTCGGGCAGATCCCGGTTTCCTTCGCACTCATCGCGGCCGCGGGGCGGGTCGAGAAGCGGTTGTGGCCCTATGTCGTGAGCGGGCTCGGCGTGCTTGTCGGACTTGCCGGCATCGTGTTCGGCGACGGCGCGGTCATCATCGCCGGCGCCGCGTTTGTCGGGTCGTTTCTCACGCTCACCTTCGTGCTCATTTTGGCGCTGCCGCCGGTGCTCAGCGCGCCCGGCGACGTGCATCGGCTGGCGGCCGGCATGTTCACCATCAGCTATTCGACCGCGGTCCTGGTACCGACATTGAGCGGGTTTTTGTGGGACACGACCGGAATCCCCGGCACGGCCTTCGCGCCGCTCGCGGTCTGCGCGGTGATGATCGCCGCGCTGGCGCCGGGGCTTCCGATCCTGTCGGGCCGCCGCCAGGAGCAATAAGTCGAACGCGGCTGTATCGGTTGCGTCCGCAGCGCGGTACACTGCGCGGCCTGCGCCGTTGAACATCGAGCGCGACCGAGAGTATCCGTCCATGAACCGCCGACCTCCCGTCACCGATTGGACGACGGATTTCGACCACCTCGACCCGCGCTGGGTCGAGAATCCCTATCCGATCTGGGACGAACTGCGGCAGAAGTGCCCGATCGCCCACACCGAGCGCTTCATGGGCGTTTATCTGCCCACCCGCTACGAGGATGTGCGGACGGTCGCCTACGACACCGAGCACTTCTCCTCGCACCGCGTGGTCGTGCGCGAGAACCTGCCGCCGAAGGGCGGCGCCCCGCCCATCACCACCGACCCGCCCAAGCATCAGGGCGCCAAGGCGGTGCTGCTGCCCGCCTTCACGCCGGAAGCGATCGAACGGCACACGCCGAAGACGCGAGAGATCTGCCGCGACTTGGTCGACGGCCTTGTCGGCCGGCCTGCGTGCGACGCCGCCGCCGATTATGCCCAGGAAATCCCGGTGCGGCTGATGGCGCATATGCTCGGCATTCCGGCGCAGGACGGCGATCGCTTCCGCGGCTGGATTCACGACCTGCTCGAACTCGGCATCACCGATGACGCCGTGACGCAGCGCGCGACCGATGAGATGACCGAGTATTTTCGCGCCCAGGCCGACAAGCGGCGCGAGCAGCCGAGCGACGACCTCATCAGTTATTTGCTCAGCGCGCGCATCAACGGCAATCCGCTCAGCGACAATCATTTCTTCGGCAGCTTGCGGCTGCTGCTCGTCGCCGGCATCGACACCACCTGGAGCGCAATCGGCGCGTGCCTGTGGCACCTCGCGACCCATGACGAGGATCGGCGGCGGCTCGTGGCAGAACCGGATCTGCTGCCGGTCGCGGTCGAGGAGTTCCTGCGCGCCTATTCGCCGGTCACCATGGCACGCGAGATCGTCAAGGAGACGCGCATCAACGGCACCACCTTCAAGCCGGGCGAAATGGTGTTGCTCTCGTTCCCGGCTGCCAACCGCGATCCCGCGGTGTTCCCCGACGCCGACCGCGTGGTCATCGACCGCGGCACGAACCGCCACGCCGCCTTCGGCCTCGGCATTCACCGCTGCATTGGCTCGAACCTGGCGCGCATGGAGATCAGGACGGCGCTCGAGCAATGGCTCGCGCGCATCCCGGAATTTCGCCTCGCCCCGAATGCCAAGGTGAGGTGGTCCGAAGGGGCCGTGCGCGGCCCGCGCAGCGTTCCTATTGTAATTGGGTAACCCACCCACGGCCCGACGCGGTCGGCTTTCTTAACCCGTTCTCAACGACGTTTCGCCTCCCGGCGCTCGCGCGGGCTCGTCCGCACGCATTTGGCCCCGCCCATTAACGTGGCGGTGGGCGGGGCGCGCTAGACACGGCGTCCGTGCCGGCGGCCTGGCTCGCCGTCGGCGGTATTGGGGGACGTCATGCTTACTGAATCGCTGCCCATCACCGATCAGCCGCCGCTCGTGCCCGCCGAGCCGCTCGGGTGGGTCCTCTCGGTCAACGGCTCCCAGGCGAGCGTACGGCTGCAGGCGCACGCGAACGACGCACGCGTCAGCGTCGGCAAGTTCCTCGGCATCCGCACCGACCAGTCCCTGGTCATCGGCGTGCTCACCAAAGTTTCCGCCGAGACCGACCTCATGGGCACGCCGCACGGCGAGCACGCGACCGGCCACCTCGATCTGGTCGGGGAACTGCGCACCGACGAGACGAACGTCCTGCGCTTCGACCGCGGCGTCAAAGAATATCCCGCGATCGGCGATCCAGCCGATTTGATCGGCCACCGCGAGCTGGAAGCGGTGTTCGGCGGCGCCGGCCCGGAGACCATCGACATCGGTCACCTGCAGCAGGACAGCTCGATCGGCGCCTACGTGAAGATCGACGACCTGGTGAGCAAGCATTTTGCCGTATTCGGCACGACCGGCGTCGGCAAGTCGAGCGGCGTCGCGCTGATCCTGCAGCAGATTCTCGCAGCGCGGCCCAACTTTCGCATCTTCCTGATCGATCCGCACAACGAGTATGGACGCTGTTTCGGCGACCGCGCGCAGATTCTCACGCCGAAGAACCTCAAGCTGCCGTTCTGGCTGTTCAACTTCGAAGAGACGGTCGACGTGTTCTTCCGCGGCCGGCCCGGCGTGGAGGAGGAGATCGAGATTCTCTCCGAGCTCATCCCGTTCGCCAAGGGCAACCTGTCCTACAGCCGCGGCGTGTCCGACCGGCCGAGCATCCGCAAGCCCAATCCCAAGAGCACGGGCTACACGCTCGACACGCCGGTGCCCTATCGCCTCGACGATCTGATCGGCCTGATCGATGAGCGCATGGGCAAGCTCGAGAACCGCTCGGCCTGGAGCAAATATCACCGGCTGCTCACGCGCATCGAGACCGCGCGGAACGACCCGCGCTATTCGTTCATGTTCGAGAATGCCAACATCGGCGGCGACACGATGGTGGATGTGCTGAGCCAGCTGTTCCGCCTCCCCGCCAACGGCAAGCCGATGACGATCATGCAGCTCGCCGGCTTCCCGGCCGAAGTGGTCGACTGCGTGGTGTCGGTCGTCTGCCGCATGGCGTTCGAGCTCGGCCTGTGGAGCGACGGCGCCTCGCCGCTGCTGATCGCCTGCGAGGAGGCGCACCGCTACGCGCCGGCCGACCGCACCATCGGCTTTGGCCCGACCCGCAAGGCGATCTCGCGCATCGCCAAGGAGGGGCGCAAATACGGCGTCTACCTCGGGCTGATGACGCAGCGCCCGGCCGACCTCGACTCGACCATCATCTCCCAATGCAGCACGGTCTTTGCCATGCGCATCGCGAGCGACCGCGACCAAGACATCGTGCGTGCGGCCGTTTCCGACGCGGCGGGCAGCCTGCTCGGGTTCCTGCCCTCGCTCGGCGCGCGCGAGGTGTTCGCCTTCGGCGAAGGCGTGCCGGTGCCGACGCGGCTGCGGTTCAAGGAGCTGGCGCCCGAGCGCGTGCCGCGCAGCGAGGCGCTGCGTCACGCGCCCATGGAATCCGCGCTCTCGGTCGATGAGGCCTTCCTCGGCACGGTGGTCGAGCGCTGGCGCGGCGCCATGGTCAGCAATCGCGTGCGCAGCGAGGACACCTCGCTCGAGTTCGATTCGCTTGCGAGCGAGGAATTCTCAGCGGTGCGCCAGTCAAGCGCGCGCGTGCCCGAGCGGCCGGTAGCGCCGCCGAGTGCGTTCGCGCGGCCGGATTCCTATTTCTTCCCGGTCGATGACAATTCCGGCCGCCCGGCGCCGAAGTTCAGGAAGTAGGGGCGGCGCGCTCGCACTGACGTTATCCCTGCCTCACCCGCCAGCGCGATCCGGCGCGTACAGCGTCAGGATCGCCTCCGTGGCGGCATGCGCTCGCGCATCGATCTCCTGCGCGCTCGGCGCCTCGCGCACGCATAACAGCAGCTGAATCAGCAAGCTCCCCCATAGCGCAGCGAGGAAGTGCGCCGCGATGGCGGCGGGATCGCCCGGCCCGATGAGACCTTGGGCTTGCGCCTTGGCAACCCAGCCGGCGAGCGCGGCGTGGTTGGCCTCGCGGCCGCTGCGGTCGAGCGTGCGCGCGATCTCGGGCGTGCGATCCGACTCGGCGATCGCGAGGCGATAGACCGCGAGCACATCGGGATGGCTCGCGCCGCGCAAGATCGACGTGCCGAGTTCGACGAGGGTGGCCACGACCTGCTGCCGGCTGTGCGGGACCGGTGCCGCCAGCTCGAGCGGCTGGCGCATGCGGGCGGCGCGCTCCGTGATGCACGCGGCCAGCATGGCCTGCTTGCTGCCGAACAGTGCGTAGAGATCGCGCTTTGAGACGCGGGCGCGCGTCGCGATCTCGAGCGTGTTGGCGCCGGAAAATCCGCGTTTGCGGAACAACGCAAATGCCGCCTTGAGCACGCGCTCGCGCACCGGAGGGCCGCCTGTGTCCGGCTCAAGGCGGGGTGCCGGGCTCACGGCCTTGTTACCTTTCATCCGATCGGATCCCTTGCGTTGGTACTAACCGGTACCGTACATGCAAGTTCGTGGTACCACACGGTACCAGTGGGGGCAATCGTAAAGGGAGCAAATCCGATGATGCTCATCCTCGCGATCTTGACGCTGCTCGGGGCCCTTGGGTTCCGGCAGCGTGCCGCGACCGCCGCCGCCCGCGAAGCCGACGCCGAGAGGGCGCTCCCATGACCCTCATTCTCCTGCAGGCGATGATCCAATCGATCGCCTCGACCCTGCACTGGGTCGGGCTCTCCACCGGCATTCGCACCCCGCCGGGCGCCCCGGGGCGCCGGCGCCGCTGGGCGATCGGCTCAGCGATCGTCTTCGTTGTCTGGCTCGGGACGATCATGCTGCTCGCCGGAAACGGCTTCTTCCGCTTCGACGTCTGGCCGCGCGGCGTACCGATTGCGTTGGCAGCGACCCTTGCGGCCGGGTACCTGCTTCTTCTCTCGCGGACATTCCGCGAGATCATCGCCGGCGTCCCGCAGCACTGGCTGATCGCGATCCAGACGTTCCGGATTCTCGGCGGCGTGTTTATCGTCCGCTATTTCCAAGGAGATTTGCCGGCGCTGTTCGCGATTCCGGCCGGCGTCGGCGACGTTCTGACCGGACTCTTCGCTCCGCTCGTCGCCTATTGGTGGTTCGCCGGCAAACCTTATGCGCGCGGCGCCGCCATTGCCTGGAATCTGTTCGGCATGGCCGACTTGATCAACGCCGTCGTCATCGGAACGCTCACCGGCGGCGGAGGAGGCGGCATCGTGTTTCCGATCGTGCTCGTCCCGATCTACGCCGTGCCGCGCGCGTTCCTGCTCCACTCCTATTCGCTGGTCGGCTTGCTCGGCAAAACGTCGCGCGGCGCTGAGCCAGCGCGATCGCTGCGCGCCGGTCCCGTGCCCGCCGTCACGTAACTCACCTCGCGGGCAAATATCGGTACGCGGCGCGCACATCGACCGGGCGCCATTCCGCGTAGCGCTGCAGGTGCGCGTATTGCGGCAGCGTGACCTCGTGCACGGCGGCGTCTTCCGAGTGGCCCGATTTGATCGCGCGCGCGACGCCGTCGCGTAGCGCGATCAACATATCGCGGAAACGCCCGACGTCGGCCACCGTCGCCGGCGGCCCGTGGCCCGGCACCACCACCTTGAGATCGAGCGCGAGCACGTGCCCGAGCGCCGCGATCAGGCCGTCGAGGTCGCAATCGCCGAGCCATGGGAAGCGGTTGTGAAACAAAAGATCGCCGAGGAAAGCGACTTTGCGCTTCTCCAGATGCACGATGACGTCGCCGTCGCAATGCGCCGGGCCGAAATAGTGTAGCCGCACCGTGTCGTCCGGCAGGTGAAAGGCAAAACTGTCGGCAAAAGTCTCGCTCGGCGGGCGGATCACCACCGTGTCGTAGTCGGGAAGGCCGATGCGGTTGACGAACCACGCACGCCCCGGATCGTCGTCCGGCACAAGCTCCAGGATGTTCTGGCCGAACAGGAAACGCAGCTTCGTCGGTACATCGGTGACTGACCAACTCTCGCCGTCGCGTGGGCCGAGGCACGCGTTCATCGCGGCGAGCGTCTTTTCGTGCGCCAGGATCGGCGCGTCGGCGAAGACGGAACTCCCGGCCGTGTGATCGAGATGGCAGTGCGTGTAGACGACGCTGCGCACGGGCTTGCCGGTCCCGGCGAGCACCGCATCGCGGAACGCGCGCGCGAGCCGCGGATATTGCTGGGTGTCGACGATGATGACGCCGTCCGGCGTCTCGATCGCGCCGGCGTTGGAATCCCCGCCCGCGCCGATCCACGCGTGGACGCCGTCGGCGATGGTGAGGAGCCGGGGTGCGTTCGCCTGTTCGGTCATGGGCGGCTAGGGAATATCGAGCCCGACGCGGCCGCGGATGTCAAACGAGCCCACGCTACTTTGATTGTTCGATTGGTGCCCGTGGAGGGAATCGAACCCCCACTCCTTGCGGAACACGATTTTGAGTCGTGCGCGTCTACCAGTTCCGCCACACGGGCCTCGGGCTATCTATAGCTTCGGGCATCGCTCTCGGCAAAGTGCAGGACTCGCCCGCGCCGGGCGCGCGGTCAACACGGCCCCGTGAATCGACAGCAAAAGACGGTGGCGCTATGCCGGGCGCACGCCCACAGCCCTCGGCGCCCGAGGCCATGCATGCTGATGCGAACCGCTGAACCTGAACGAACCGCCCCGGTCGCGGGCGTCGCGCTGGCGATCGCGGCCGTCGGCGCCGCAACCATCCTGGGCGCCTATTACTTCGAGTACGTGCTGCACTATCAGCCGTGCCCGCTCTGCCTCGAGCAGCGCATCCCTTACTACGTCGGCATTCCGCTCGCGCTGGTGCTGGCGCTCGCGGCAAGAATGGCGGCGGCGCGGCCGCTGCTGATCGCCGGATTTGCGGCGCTCGCCCTCGTCATGTTCATCGGATCGGCGCTTGCCGTCTATCACGCCGGCGTCGAGTGGCACTTCTGGGCGGGACCGCAGGAATGCTCGGGCGACCCGAACTTCGGCCGCGGCGGCAGCCTGCTCGACCAGCTCAACACCGTCATCGTCGTGCGCTGTGACGCGGCGGCGTGGCGACTCTTCGGCGTATCGCTCGCCGGCTACAACGCGGTGATCTCGGCCGCGCTCGGCTGCGTCGCACTGTGGGGGCTCAGGGCGATCCTGCTCGGACAGCAGCGTGGGCAGAGCTAGGTTGAGCACCCGCGCATGCTGTGGTTCCGGCAGCCGGGAGAATGATAAAGTGGGATCGGAGCAGGGGGAGGTTGGAGACCAGCATGCCCCGCGCAGCCGAGCGCAAGCCGTCGTCGTTGTCGATCGGTGCGTTCCGCGCCTGGACCGAGACAAGGCCGGACGAGGAATGGTGGGAATTGATCGATGGTGTCCCCGTGATGATGACGCCGCCGACCAAAGCCCACCAGCGCATTGCCAGCAATCTGGAGCGGTTGCTCAATGACGCGCTGGTACGCTCCGCCCCCGAGCGGGCGGCCTATCAGCGGGTCGGACTTAATCTCGGCCCAATCGTCGACAATTACGACCCCGAGCCAGACGTCGTGGTAATCGACGTCGAGGAGGGCTCGGATGAACGCTACGCCGATCGCTTCTACCTGATCGCCGAGGTCGTTTCGGCGAGCGACCGCCCGAAGATCGAAGGCAAGCGGGAAATCTATAAGCTGCACGAGGCGTGCCGCTGCATTCTGACGATCCGGCAGGACCGGCACGAAGTTCGCATCGACTCGCGGACGGGAAATTCCTGGACGACGCAGGTCCTTACGCGCGCGAACGACGAATTGGTCCTGACGGGATTTGGCCTGCGCTGCAGGCTCGCCGATCTCTACCGCGGAACGCCGCTACAGGCGCGCTGAAAAAAAACCGGCGACGCGCGCTGATGGATCTCCTAAGAAATCATCACCTTGGGGTTGCGCTACTGCGAAACAAAGCCAAATTCTGTTGAGATTTCAATAGCCCCGGTTTTATGGATCGAGCTCGGTGTCCCAATAGAGATAATCGAGCCAGCTTTGGTGCAAATAGTTCGGCGGGAATAGCCGGCCGTTCTGGTGCAAATGGTGCACCGTCGGCTGGAACGGCATCTGGGTCGGCCACATGCCGGATTCCTGCGGCGTCTTGCTGCCCTTGGTGAGATTGCACGACGAGCAGGCGGCGACGACGTTGATCCAGGTCGTGTGCCCGCCGCGCGAGCGCGGCAGCAGATGGTCGAAGGTGAGGTCGTCGCGCGCGCCGCAATACTGGCACACGAACCGGTCGCGCAGGAACACGTTGAACCGGGTGAACGCCGGATGGGTGGACGGCCGCACGTAGGTCTTGAGCGAGACCACGCTCGGCAGCTTCATCTCCAGGCTCGGGCTGTGCACCGCCTTGTCGTATTCGGCGACGATATTCACCCGCTCGAGGAAGACCGCCTTGATGGCGTCCTGCCACGACCACAGCGAAAGCGGGTAATAGCTCAGCGGCCGGAAATCGGCGTTGAGCACCAACGCCGGCCAGCCGCCGTTTGCAACATGGACATTCAAGGCGACCACCTCCTTTCCAGCCTTGTTGGAGCATGATCTTTTCCCGAAAACCGTACCCACCCCGCATCAAGTGCGGGGCAGGCTTTTTCGGGATCATGCTCGTGCGCCCTCGCCCGGCGGGCTACGCGAAGCAGCAAGGCCATAGTCTATAGGGAGCGTGACGGGATTGTGAAGCGCGGGCAAGCGCTTGTGTCCGTAGCGGGTCATTTGTCCGCCTTTTGTAGCGCGTGAGTTGTCCGCCAAGTTCGCTGCTTGTTCTTGGGGGGCAGCGATGCGGCGGTCGACGGCGCTATGGGAGGTTTTTGTGACGCGTTTTGAAGAGGCGTTCGAGCAGTACAGACGTCGGCGACTGACCGGAGAGGAAGCGG
>Ga0153928_1000087_pt1 | contig 47684 bp, 53 predicted proteins | sample TSNJ012MetaG_FD_106656 | JGI IMG/M metagenome (GOLD analysis project Ga0153928, IMG submission 106656) | Attine ant fungus gardens microbial communities from New Jersey, USA - TSNJ012 MetaG | ecosystem: Host-associated > Fungi > Mycelium > Unclassified | place: USA: New Jersey, Wharton State...
CTTGATGATGACGAATTTGAAGAAGGGTTTTATATCTTCTAACGACTTCGTCCGTTTCTTATGCCCGCCTTCAGCGGGCTGTTTTTTTCAGAATTCCTCCGAACGGAGGAATTTCCTAATATAAGAAAAAAGACGCTCATTTCTGAACGTCTGGACAAGAGAAAAGGAGCACCATTTTCACAGTACCCCTCATTCTCAATCTTTATTCTGTTGTATCTCCACACTCTATATCAACGACCACAGAAACCTTGATGTAATTTTTAATCTCTTTATTTCTGAATTTCTCACCATCTCCCGTGAAGACAATATGCTTGTGAAAGTGCTTAAAACAAAGGATTTCTATATACCTTTTCTTTGTATCAACACTATAGTCTCCACATGCGGTGAGTTGATTGAATTGATAACAATCCTCTCACTATTTTGGGGTCGAGTTGACAGAATCGCTTTCATAAAATCTGCTCTTTAGGTTGAGTTGACGGAATCGATATTATTTTCATCTACACTCTTCGTGTCAAATCGGAATTTTCTCCCTACTATCTGTTTTAGAGCTAAATCGCTCTTTATATGCGTTGATTTTATCTGGCACAACATATAAATATTCAATAATGTATTCGACAAACTCTGCCATGCTTTCAACATCATGCTGATCTATATCCATATCCTTGTCATGAGCAGCAGAATCTCCAAGAATTTTTGTCAACGAAGAAGCCTCTTTCAATGTATCTGGCAATAATCCTTTTTCTGCAATTTCCTCAATTTTATCCTTCAGCCCCCACTTTGTTGCGCCTTTATCTTTGAGAATCAATTCAAGAGTGCGCCTAAGTGCCATTAAGCACACATATTTGTCAATACCTTTTGTCTTTAGAGCGGCCTCATATGCCTCTTTGACTTTAGAAGGGATAGAATTGCTATCGATACTGTTAATGGGATAGAGAATACTTTTATTACTGTACCATCTCATTTCACCATTAGGATGTGGTTCCATCATGGTTTCATCCCCATAGCTTTCCCGCAAAGTAACCTTGTGACAGACTGGACAGGCAAACAATTCATATTCATTGAGAAAATCGAAATCTTCATATTCAATATCACGTGACCCCCAACTATACTCACCTTTCTGTTGCATAAGAGTTTCATTACCACAATGAAAGCATTTGATTACTTCTTCTTTCGTTGAATCGAGATTCTTCATCTATACTTCTCCTTTCGCTCCGCTAAAGGCACAAAACACAAGAAAAAGCATATTGTGTCTAAAGGTTCTATTTTTGTGTTTGTTTTATAAGACTTTTTAGGCTACTAACAAAGCAGGGGTTTATCTTAATTATTTTCTTTCATTTCTTTAAATTAAATATTGTATAGCAAGCGCAATTAATGATAAACAACGGTTAAAAAGGTAGTCGTAATAACGGACATCAGTAATATCAATCTTATCAGTTTCATGATGACGTATTCGATATTTATTTCCAATATTCGTCAGCGCCTTAAATTCATCATTAAACAAATCAGCAAAGTTATCATTTCCGCTTGCCATATCATTCACAATTTTTTCTGATGAATGTTTCTTATCTAATGTTTTATAGTAAGTTTTGAGACGTTCTAACGCATCCCATATCTTTTCCACTGAATCTTGTCGTGCTGCAGGGCTTGGTGTTTTATATAATGCAACGGCATCTTTCAACAACTCTCTTGTGCCTACCTCGAATACTGCCGCAAAATTATTTTCAATTTCTGTTGTAAGTGGACTGTTCTCAACAATTCTTTCTATAATCTCTTCATCCGTCAGTTCATAAAGTAATCCCGACTCAGTAAATATTTCATTTATTTCCTCTCGGAAAATTTTAGATATATCTGAAGTATTAAGGCAATCTATCGTTTGGTAGTTTCGATATCTCTCATTGTTCCATCGTTCCGAGATATCCTCAATATTTTGTGCAAAGAACTCAATAAGGTCTAAAAGTGCATACTGATCATATTCATCGTCATATGTAGGTGCGCAAATCCTATCATACTCATCTCTAAAGAGAGCCGGGATTCTTATTTTAATTCTAGTTGTATATCCTTTTTCATCAAATGCAACATAGTCACTATCTGTAAAATCATGATGACAATGTAGAGTAAACATATGTGTTAAGTTTTTTTGATATCTTTTACAACACTCTAAAAGTAGTGAATACATATCTTTGTTAATAGAATATGTCTTTTTCAGTGGTGCCCTAACACCATGCCTTTCAGAATATAATCTCATAAGCCATCTCCTTAAATTTAAATTAAACTAACCCTGTATCTTATACTTCTGCTGCCCGGAAGTAGTCTTTTCAATCGATTGCATCTTACCCGCGTGCCTATTGACATGGTTAAGAAACAGCCTACCAAGCAAGCCTATCCTTGCGTGGTATTTGATTTCACTCATATCCTTTGAGATTTTACAAAAAGAATGTACTTTTTCTCAAAAAAGTGAACACTTTCACCCTATGTTACTATCTGTTTTCATACCATTCCTCTGGCACAAGTTTTTCTCCATCCCACCAGTCTTCTGTAACAAGACTTCGGAAATTTTCATCATTCAAATCTGCATGGTCGACAATAATTACTTGTAATTTCCCCTTTAACGCATTTGTTTTTTGAATAATGAAATCATATAGTGTATTTACCATTTTCCAATCAGTTTTCTTTTCATCCAGTTCAGATGGAAAGTAAACTTGTGATGGTTGATCCAAGAACAGAAAACTAGGCACTGGCCTGTCGGCATTTATAAAATATTTCTGCAATGCCAAATAAGTAATCAGATGAATCCCCACCCAGTTTGAACCACTGCCCAATTGCTTTAATGGCACAGGTCTCTCTGCCTTATCAACTATAACGGTAACCTTATTCATATCTAAGCGATATGGATTATCTGCATGTTCCAAATCTAGTTCCTTTGCCCAATTTGTCATATCTACAGATATTCTAGTTAATGCAGACTGCTTTTTCTCTTCAAGAGAGTCCCTATCAAGAAGTTCATCTATTTCCTCTAATCTTGATTCTATTTTATTGATCTTTTCTTCCTTGTCAGAAAGATTGTCTTGTGTTTCAACGCTCTCTAGCCATAAACTTATTCTTCCGACAACCTTTGCTCTTCTGGAATTTAAGTCTTTGATAGATTCCAACTCTGCATTTTGACGATATACTCCATCAATTTCACTTTTAATATTATTGATTTCTTCTCTTGCCTTTTGCCTAGTTTGTTCTAATTGATCTATGTACTTTCTAAGTTTTGGGCGTTCGCGTGTAACATTTTGAATGTTTTTATCAAGATTATCGATTGCCGTTTTAATCATTTCTACATTGGGCAATGGACTCTCCATTTGATTTGAGCATAATGGACAATGACCCGGATTAAAATCTAATTTTTCGTACAACCCAATTGAGGTTAATCTCATTTTTTGATGCTCTGCTTCGTCAAAAAAACCACCAGTTTCACCTGCAAAATTCTTTGCATTTGTAATTGCCTCATTTAACTCATCTAGTTCGTTTTGGCACATTTCCAATCGTTTTTGCAAGTAACTAAGCCTGTCCATACCCACTGTCTGAATATCAATTGGGGTCCACTCATTTATGCCATTAAGAAGTTCATGCAAACCATTGTAATCTTCAGGAGCAATGACAATATCGTTGGCTAATAGTCCAACCTGTTTAGCTTCCGATATCAACGCTATCGCCCGTTGCGTCCCACCACCTTGTAGCATTCTATTTTCTTCTATTCTTCTTTTTTCAACAGTCAACTGCCTTCTTAATATAGAACGCTCATTTTCAAGTGCTAAGGCTTCTTCGTTTACGATACCAAGAAAATACGGCATTGTGTCTTTGATTGCCTGTGTTATATGGTCCTCTGATTGTCTATGAAACAAAAAATTCTTTGCAGCTATTTCATCTTGATTCTGAAAGCAGTAATATAAGGCGTGCCTAATATTAGCTGACAAAGGATTTCTACTTTGCCCATCTAAAGGTATATTGATGTTTTCGGCAATTCCTAATCTCTTAGTCAGGGTCTCTTCCAGTCCTGCAACATTTTCATTGGAGATGAAGTCACAGCTCTTTGGCGACTCAATATTTGCCCCAATTTCTACATAGCATGAACTAGTAGATTGCTGTCCTGCTTCTGGATTTTTTCTTGAAACAAAAACCCTTTCATTTTCGAACTGCAGCAACAATCCGTACCAAGCAACATTTTCACGAATTACACCATCTGCTATGTTGCAAGAACTCCCTCCAAGACAATAATCAATTATATCTCCAACTGCTGATTTTCCTGACTGTGATTTTCCTGAAATAATGTTAACCTTACCAAGCCTAAAAGGTAAGCGGCGAACCTTACCATTTATTCCGTATAGAACTAACTCAATAATTTGCATCATGGTCTTACCCCCAAACTTATGTATATTGTTTCAACTTTGCCTGCACCGGCAAACCATTTTGCAACATGTTCGCCTTTTACTATGCATTCTTTGACTTCATCATTAGTAAATTTTGTTTTGCTCAATGGTCTGATTGTTTTTGAAATCTCCAATTCAGCATTGTTTGTTAATTGTATCAAGCCACTTTGAAGTAAAAATTCAATTGCTTCATTACTTATTGTTGCTAAATCTTTGGTTCTTTCCGCATAACCTACTTGCAATTCCGGATAACGTTGAATCCACATAAGCATTTGTGTTTTGCTTGAAATATGCTCTCTTGTATTTTTGTGCAGTATCAGTGGCAAAACAAGGTAGATAAGCGGGAACGGAAATGCCCTCTTTGAAACCTCGTTATAAGTTTTAATTGTGCTGTACAATATTCGTCCACAAAAAGCTGGATTTAGTAAATACGCAACTTCTCTTGACCTATTATCCCAACTCCTCACTTAACCACCTCACTTCCCCAACAATACTTTCAATCTATTATAAAAATCTATGTGCCAGCCTACCTTTAATTGATTCGCAAGTATATGATAACTACCACGCATAACAAAAGCTTCGCTACAAAGCGGTCTAATACGCATATCCTTTTTATCTATGCTACTAAATAATGTCTTCCCGCTTTTTATTTTCTGATCCTCTGTTATTTCATCACCATAATCATTTAAGTCATCTTGCATTTCCGAAAATGCGTGTTCCCATTCGTCTATCAGCCTTCTCTCATAATCATCCAGTTCATTAACATACAACAAATCATTGCGCACCCAGTTAGCACGTTGCTGGAAGGCACGGTAATAATCCCTTAAGGCTAATTGCAATCTGCTATTTCCTAGACAAATTAATTTCAACTGTTCATAAAAAATCTTTTCTTTCACATCCAAATCACTTAAATCCACCATATCAAAAGTAGCATCAATTGGTAAGTTATCCGCTGTATATTCTTGGCTGACCGATACTATATAGGAGCGAACCTGACTTTGAGCTATAAATATTGGTGTATCTGAAACCAAGGCTTCTATAGATTTTTGAAACCACCACCCTTCTAAACGCTCACAAATAAGATTAGAGTGTTTAGGCAAACAGCAGTATTTTATCTCGTCTTTTATGTCTTTCTCAATGTTTGCGATGGTATTCTCTTTATCAATCACTATAATTTTGTCAACTAGACTTCGTCTTGCTTCTTCTGAAAGTGAATTAAAGTTCATGTAGTATCCTGCATGACTTTTGTTATTAGAATCGTTAGCTGTATTTTGCAAAAGTTGAAATGCTAAAGCACTATCCCTTATACCCGTCTCCATTTTTAAATGGTGTGCTGCAGTTCCGATAGGTGCAACAGCAGTCGTTATGATAACAAACTTAGTTGAATTAATTAAACTTGGATTTTTCTTAATTGCATCTATCCATACATTAATTGTTCTCCACATATCCGTACTAGCATTATTTAAATCACCGTGTGCTTTTACATGATGTTTTAACTGAATTAGTATTTCTGGGCTATCGTCATTACTAAAGGCAATATCATCAAATCTTTCAATGCTAATTTGAGCCTGATCATCCGTATTTTTCAACAAAAGGTACAAAGCATATCTAACTTGGTAAAGGTACCCTATCATTTGCTCAGACGCTTGATGGTCACTCATTGTAACTACACCTCCTTGCATTTTTCTGCCCACATTCATTATTGAATATATTCTCCTGATATAGCGAGGTTATTTTAGTAAGCAGGCTTTCACATGCTGCTTACACATTTAATCTATTTTTCTGTACTTCTGCTGACCAGAAGTAGTCTTTTCAATCGGCTGCATTTTACCAGCATGCCCATTGACATGATTAAGAAACAGTGTACCAAGTAACAACCTATCCTTACGTGGTATCCTATTCCATTCGTATCCTTTGAATAGTTCCTTCACAAGAAAAACTTCACCATCATTTAGATTTTCAGTTTCCTTAATTGCTAATTCCAATAATTCATTAACGTCCAACATTATTCTCCTCCTGACAACCACAATAACAATGTTGTTGATAATATTATTATACTCATTTTCATGATTTTGTCAATCTACAGACATAAAAACAGCCCCATTCACAAGCTACATTTTAGCTATGAATGGGGCAAACCTTTTTATAATTTCACTTCAATCTCTATCTCTGATTTGAATCTTACAACAAACTGCTTATCATGCACAGTGACCTGTTCCACCAACTGCCGCACCATTTTATCATCATACTCAATTATTTCTGCACCTTGTTCTTTCAAAAAATCCGCCATTTCAGTAATACGCTGACGTTTGGTATGCCGTTCCGCATTGTGTTCCAACGTGTCTTGTTTTAACTCTCGCAGCTGATATATCTCATCGACCACTGCATCATAATCCTCTTGCGAATTGGCATGCTGGATAAGTTTATTTTGCAGTTCCTCAAGCTGGCATTCAATAGCCTTAATATCTTTATCTGATTTCTCACCAAAGACTGTGGCGATGTTGTTCATCAACATTCCAAGGAACTCATCCTTATCAGATATCGTTTGGTTGACTGCTTTAAGTACACCGTCCTGAAGATCAGATTCCAGTATAGTCGGCGAGGTACATTCAGAATCTTTTTCCTCCAGCCTGCTGATACACCGCCAAACAACCGACTTCTTCCCTCGATTATTCCAATGCACTCTGCGGTAAATCTCACCACACTCACCGCAAAACACAATGCTGGAAAGTGCATACTTTGAACTATAAACCCGCTTGTTGCCATTTCCCGTCCGCAGGTTAGCACGACGAGCAATTTCTTCCTGTACCTGCATATACAAATCCCTCGGTATGATAGCTTCATGGGAATTCTCTACATAATACTGCGGAACAATGCCATTATTGACCACTCGCTTCTTGGAAAGAAAATCAACTGTATACGTCTTTTGGAGCAAGGCATCACCAATATATTTTTCATTCTGCAAAATCTTCTTTATAGTTTCCGGTCTCCATCTTGGTTTGTTTGCTGCCGTCAGTATCCCATCCAACTCCAAGCCTCTGCCAATCTCCAGCAGGCTCGCTCCCTCTAAATATTCACGGTAAATCCTTTTTATGATTTCCGCTTCCTCTGGCACGATAATCAACTGCTTATTCTCATCTTTCGTGTACCCCATAAAACGATTATGGTTTATCTGCATCTCTCCCTTTTGAAAACGGAAAGCAATACCCATCTTTACATTCTGACTGGTGGAACGTGATTCCTCCTGTGCAATGGAAGCCATGATAGTAAGCATAAGCTCCCCCTTGCTATCTGTGGATATAATATTCTCTTTCTCAAAAAACACTGGGATATTCTTTTCCTTAAGCCGCCTTGTATAATTCAAGGTATCCAGCGTATTCCTTGCGAACCGACTCACCGACTTTGTGATGATATAATCCACCTTTCCAGCCATGCAGTCCTCAATCAGACGGTTAAAATCCGTCCTCTTTTTCGTATTAGTTCCGCTTATCGCCTCGTCTGCATAAATTCCGGCAAATTCCCATTCCGGATTCTGCTGGATATGACTTGAATAGTGATTGACCTGTGCCTCGTAACTGGTAAGCTGTTCTTCATCATCGGTGGAAACTCTACAATAAGCTGCCACCCTTAATTTGGCTTTAGGCTTACCGCTTTCCGTCACTCGATTCTGTGCTCTTGCTGGTATCACTGAAATATTACGGTTTTGCATCTGAAATCAACTCCTCTCTGAACCGTTTATCATTTATCAATACAAACGCTGCGGCGCCGTTGTGGGCAACCTCAATCCGTTTGAGTATCTTCAACATAAATTCACCGTTAAATTCTGTAGGTATATCCTGTAGTGCGGTGACCAGCTTTTCAGTCTGGTAATCAAAATCATCAATCGATGTCTGTGAGTAGGCATATTCTGCCTGTTTAAATGGGTCATCGTATTTCTTCTCAATATTAGATCTTTGCTTTGGCGGTTCTGTTGCTATTTCAGAAATATCAATCTCACTGACCATTTTCATAAAAGCGTCTTCAAATAAGTGCTCCGGTATCATCGGGCTATTGCAGCACACCTTCCTTCTTACCAAACGCCGGCCGCATTTCCAGCGTTCCTTTCCGTCTCCTGAATAGCGCCGATACTCGCTCCCGCATTCTGAACAAAAAATTTTACCCCAAAAGGATGATCTCTCTGATTTATCCTTGGCAAAATAATTCTTGTTTCTGCCAAGCGCCTCCACCCGGTGTTTCCTTTCTTCCTGTGCCTTGTTCCACATTTCTTCGCTGACAATAGCGGGATAAAAGTCATCTCCCATATAAACACCGTTATCAATCATTCTTCCGAGTGATGCGTGGTTGCTGCCAATACCCGTTTTCTTTCCCGCCGATACAAGGGAAGAGCCTGACACATATTCCGCAAACAATCGTTTCACTTGCTCCGTTTTTGTTTCTTCAAAGACGGCTCTTCCTTTTTCAATCCGATAACCATATGGTATATGTGCCATTATCTCTCCATCCTTTCTCTCAAAAGTAATCCGCATTTTAAGCGGAAACCAACTTCTGTGGGTGAAAATACAGTAATTCCTTTTGCAAATCTTGTGAAAACTTCGTCACTGTAATCTTCCATAATTCCAGTCTTATTCAAATACTTCAAAAGTTCTTCAGCCTCACGGATAACTGATTGCTCACCTTCCATATTGTTCTGAATGGCAGCTTTTTGCGTCCTCAGCCTCACGATTTTCATCTGCAGTGCATTGTTCCGCTGATTAAAAAGAGCAGGTTCCAAGTAGCCTTTAGACATTAGTCCTGTCAGCACTTGTACCTGCTCCGAATTTTCCTGTATTTGCTTTTCAATAGCCATTAACTTTAAATTATTTTCATCTCCTTCACGGTTCTTTAAAGCCGCAGTCAACGGTTTTAAAATAACATTTCTTCCGCTGAAGAGCCTGTTCATCATGGTAATGAAAGCCGCTTTGATGCTCTCATCCCTAATGAAAATCATAGAGCATTCCCTGCCGCCCGTATCGATGTGTTTGTTACAGCACCATGCAATATATTCGCTCGATTTTCCCGGCATATGAATACGTCTCTTAAATGTGCATCCGCATTCCCCGCATAAGATGACCCCTGAAAATGCATAACGGTTGCTGTATTTCCCTACACCCTTTTGGATACCCTTTTCTTTGCCGCGCTGATTCAAAATATGTGCAGCCGCTTCAAAATCCTCGCGGCTGATGATTGCTTCGTGATGATTTTGCCAATAATACTGGTCTTTCTCGCCATGGTTACAATGTCTGTTAAAATTATCATCGGTATATGTTTTCTGAAAAAGAACATCTCCGATATACTTTTCGTTTACAAGAATTCCCCGGATAGTGGTAGCTGACCATCGCTTTCCTCTTAATGGAAGAATGCTGTCATCGTTTAGCCTTTCCGCTACAGCCCTCGTGCCTCTTCCTGCAAGAACCTCTGCAAAGATACGTTTTACAACAGGAGCCTGTTCTGGATCTGGAACAATGGTTTCTCCGTTATAATCGTAGCCATAGGTCGGGGTTGACAGCTTGAAAGTACCGTTTTCAAAACGGCGTTTTACACTCCATTTACTGTTTTGGGAAATGGATACCGATTCTTCCGCCGCAAGAGAACTCAAGATGGATAATATCAGTTCACTGTCCATCGTTCCGGTGTTTATATTCTCCTTTTCAAACAGAATCGCAATGCCAAGGTCTGTCATTTTGCGGACGATTTCCAAGCAGTCGGCTGTATTTCTTGCAAACCGGCTGATGGATTTTGTAATAAAAAAATCTATCAGCCGATTCTCACAATCCCTTATCAGGTTTAAAAGTCCGGTTCGCCTTTCCTTTTTTGTTCCGCTTATACCCTCATCATAGTAGAGGCCGGCAAACTCCCAATCAGGATTAGACTTGATAAAAGATATGTAGTGCGTGGTCTGATTCTCAAGACTTAAAAGCTGATCCTCGTTATCAGTTGATACTCTGCAGTAAGCCGCTGCCCTAAGTTTGTCATGCGAAAAATCAATACTCGGTGATGCGTCAATTTTTGTTACTTTTTTCACCCGTTCCGCCTCCTTTCTATGTGGTACATGATACCTCTGAAAGCCCGTAATAGCAAGTAAATCAGCTCATTAGAGGAGCTAATTCCGGCGTAAAAGATATGCGGTTTAACCGGTCTATTTTTGTGTATTCTTCCTGTGTAATCAGACCTTCCGCCAGCATCTTCTGAAGGAGCTTTACAGCCCGGCTGTAATTAAGTTCGTTATGAAATTGTTCCTGTGACATAAACAATACCCCCTATAACTGCAAACGGCTCCCTGAATGAATCAGAGAACCGCTTTGTCATATGAATTTTATGTATTACTTTGGAATCTTCAAAATCTGACCGGTGACAATGGTATCTGAAGCCAACCCGTTCAACGTCTTAATTTCCGGATACCTTGAACCGTTCCCGAGCTTCGTCGCTGCAATTGTCCACAGTGTGTCACCTTTTTTTACCGTGTAGGTATTATAAGAACTGCTGCCAGAATAAACTACATTGCCTTTTTCGTTAAAAACAGAATATCCGGAGTTTTCATCAGCACATTGTTTGGCATTATCCAGGATCTTGAATGCGCCTTTCTGCGACTTGGAATCACTCCAGTTTTTGCGAACACGATATAACACGGCAGATGTTTCCGGCACTGATATTCCGGCGCCACCGCCGGTCAACGCATCCTTAACTGCTGCACGGAAAGTATCCATGCTCTTGCCATGCTTGGGAAACCAGTGCATAACGTCAGCATGATTGCTGGCAATTCCTCGTTTATACCCTTCGCTGTGGCAGATCAAAACACCGTCTTTTGCAGGATCGAGATTGTATAGTTTACATAGGCAGGCACAGAGTTCCACTGCCTCCTGATAAACCTTGTTAAAATATACCGCATCCCCCAAACCATCCTCACATATTTCAAATGAAATGTGGGTATTGTTACCGTCACCACCACAATGCCAGCCCCTATGAGTCCATGGCAGCGTTTGGTATGCAGCAATGGAACCATTCGCCAGCTTGCCAATAAAGGCATGGACACACACCTGTTTGCCATCCGGATTGGCCTGGTTCCAGTGGTTGTTATTCTGATTCACACCGAGCAATCCGTCATCGGGACCGACATACCGTTTCAAATTCGGATTATTTGCACCGGTGGAATGTACCATAATTCCCCTTGGTGTAATTGTTCTGCCCGCAATATAACAGGCATTTTTTGTTAAGATTAACTTTCTCAAATTCATAGAAAAAATCTCCTTTTCATAAAATTTAAGACGGCACAAGCCGCCTTTTATTGTTGGTTGTTATCGCCGTCATCACTGCCGGAACCGCCCTTGTTATGAAGCTGTGCCAAAATATCACGCAGTTTATCCGGTATGGGTAAACCAATCCGCGTGGCGTTTTCCAATAAAGATATCCCCTCGTTAGACAGGTAAAAGAATATGACTGCCGTCCTGACCACCTCACCGCCTCCAATGAGCTGATGGTCAATCAGGTTCCCGATCGCCACCATAACAAAAATTAACACTTTTTTGAAAATACCCCTGAAGCCGATCTCGCTGGATAGTTTCTTGTTAATAATGGCACACATTACGCCCGATGCATAATCTGCTGCCACAAAGACGATAAGTGCGTATACAAACCCGTCCATCCCGCCTAAAAACCACCCGAGCCAACCGCCAAATGCGGTAAATGCCACTTGTATTCCGTTCCAGATTACTTTCATTGCTATACCTCCGTTTCATATTTTTGTATCTATATAAAACGCCTGCCGGAAGACAAGCGTGTTGATTTTCACCCAAAGGTGATTATTTTTTCAGGCTCCAGCCGTAAACACCGGGTATCCAGACATTGGCATCCACATCCGATATCCATACAGTCCCGTTATACGAAACAACATCGCCTTTTGCATAAGCGTCCGCAGCTCCGAGCGGCTGTACCCAAAGAGGTATACCGCTATCTGTAAAGCCGATCCGCTTGAAAAGCGATGCCGATTTGTCAGGCGTCCAGTCTGACTGACTGGTGTGTGCGGTAAGAACTGAATAGAGGACTGCATCCCCATTTGAATCCTCACCATATTTTACAATCATTCCCGGTTTGTATTGCATGTCTGCCGCCCATTGCTCGTAAAGGTCAGCAATAGAAAGAGCTTCTGCTTCATCCAGCGGCATAGCCTGAACAAGAAGTTCAATCGCCTTTCGGAATTGAAGCGCAACGGCCAGTCTTTTATCCGTCATTTGTATTCACCCCCAATAATGCATCTAAAATCACAAGCAGCTCTTCCCCAGGCTGAAAGGAGGTTTCGGATACGGTAACTGCCTCCGGTGCCTGCTCAGACGGAGATACAGGGTTGTTCGTTTTTGGCTCGGTTTGCATGATTTCCATTTCTTCATTTTCCATCCGGTGCCGCCTCCTCAAATGCGTCAAAAAGCGCATCATAGAGCTGTGCTGTTTCCCCGTCAAGCTCCTCGTCGTAATCGTCAAGGATCTGCCGCATCGTTTCCAGATGCGCCGTATATGTGCCGCCTTCAATTTCAGCCGTTTCGGAAAACAGCTTCTCACGCTCAGAGAGATATTCCCCTGCTACCACGCTGCTTTTTAAAGTAAAACTGCCGTCTTCCTTAACCGTAGGATTGCCGCCCTCATCAAGAACGGCATATTCTTTGACCAGTTCCAGTTCGCTTTCATGCAGACTCGTGTATGCCTCCGTCGCAAGCATAAGGAATTTTGACCTTGCCCGGCTTTTTTCACCTTTTAGTTTCATCCCCTGAAGAAATGGGATGAGCGGTACAAGATACCTGTTCTGTAATTTAATGTGCATAAAATAATTCTCCTTCCTGTTATGACAGCGACGTACTCATGGATGACAGACCGGTGCCGGAGTAATACGACCATGAAATACTTCCGTTGCTGCCGGACGTGATGGATTTAATCCATCCGTTGTTGAGATAGGAAATCAGCGTATTCACCCGGCTGATTAGTTCCCCGACCCGGCTCATCAGGCTTGTGCAGCTGTAATAGGTACCGTTCGTGATGAAATACAGATGCGTTGTGCCGAACGTAACACGCGAATTTCCCCCGGTATGGCTCCACGACGGGTATGTAGCACTGCCCAACGTGTTGTCGCCAAGATAGACGCCGCGCCCGCCGGACGTATACAAATTGTAGCCGTTCAACCATAGGTTCGTTCCAAAATGAATGCCCGTACCGTTTCCTAAAGAATTTCTCGGATCAAGCGTGAGAAATCTTGTATAAGTCCCCGATGTTCCCGACCTATACGCCCAAGCCACATAATCGCCCTGACCATTCAGATGCGTAGCAATGCCGCGCTTGGCCGTATTAGATGCATCGCTGCTTTCGCCCATCATGCCGACAAAGCGTGTGCCATAATAAAAGTTCATACCATTGGAGTCGATATATCCCTGCAGTGTATCGCTGTCGTACCAGCTTATCATTGTCGGCGTAATCCGGATGCTGCTCGTCCAGCCTGCAAGCCCCACCTGAATAGCGTTGCTTGCCAGCTTGTCGGCTGTGATCGATCCTGCCGCAATCCTCGCCGCTAACAGTGTGCCGGTCGTAATCTTAGCCGCGTCAACAGCAGCAATCTTGGCACTCTGAATGGTGGCGTCGGCAATCATGGCGTTTGTAATAAATCCGTTCGCAATACTCAATTTTGCGGATGTAATGGAACTCGCCGCAATCCTGTCGGCCGCAAGTGTCCCCGTGTTGATTTTTCCCGCATCAAGATTTGCGATTTTTGCATTGGTAATCGCAGCATCACCAATCTTCACCGTGGTAATGGCGGCATCCTGTATGTTTGCGCTGCCTACGGCCAGACTGCCGATTTTAGCGTTTGTGATGGCGGCATTTGCAATTTTCGCCGTGGAAACTGCAAGATCAGCGATTTTCGCCGTTGTAATACTGACATCGGCTATCATTGCTGTCTTTATCACAGCATTATCAATCGTCGTAGTACCTGTGATGTGAACTTTATTCCCGCTGATAAGTATGCCTTCCGTCGATACGTTAATCTGGTTGATGACATCGTTTTTAGAAACACGAAGATTAATCAGGTCTTTTTGCATCAGCAGCGCCGAATAAAGCGTGACCGTCTTTGTATAATCCTGCCGCACCGTCCCCGCAAAAACATTCCCTGTATAGGAATCAGGCACAATCACAGTTGCCGCACGTACCCGCATTTTTTCACAGTTTGCCGGAACTGTTATAGCTCCCGACGAGGATGCATAGGATATGAAATCAGCATCCGTATCATAGTAAAAATAAGCCATTGAAACGCTTGTTCCGTCCATAAGCTGTGCGATATATCTGTCACCGGAATTAACATCAATATACCCGCTTCTGAGGTATGATGCGGAATCTGCATCAACACCGGTCGAGGTATTAATCGAACCTCGTTCCCATTGTTTCACTTTGAACGGCGTACCAATCGCGCCCGTTGTTTCACTTACGGTTATTAACAGCGTATCCGTCGTTGCCTGGAGTTTTACCATATTTGTCAGCGTAGTCAGGTTTGTATAGCCGTTTGCCTTATCCGTGGCTAACAGATAACAATTTATCGAACTTGCTGAAGCAGCCGTCGTTAAGCGCACACGCAAATATTGTGCATTTGCAGGCACGGTAAACGGTGTGGTCGAACTCCCGACCGTGACATAGGAAAGGAATGTTTTATCTTCCTTATAGTAAAATAGGTAAGAGGTGCCGTACACCGAATATGCGCTTGCACCCTCGTAAGTCTGAAGCAGGTATTTGCTACCCGCCTTCACATCCAGCCAGCCGCTTCGCACATAGCTTGTGCCTGTTGCTTCCGCGCCGGTGGATGTTGATAGATTCCCTTGCTGCCATGCCATTTGCAGAAGGTTCACCCCGGCGAGGTCATTCACAACTTTACTTTGTTCCGCCAAAGAGAGCGTAAAAGAATCCGCCTGCTGAACAATTGCCGATTCTGCTGTCGTTACCCGTCCCGTCAGCGTATTCAAATCAACCTGACTGGCTTTACCGGCAATCTGTCCGGCCTGAACTGTTAAGGATGTCTCGGCGGCAGAAATACGGCCGGTCAGGGCAGTAACGCTGCCGGCATTCAGCGAGATGGATGTGGCATGTTGACTCACGGTAGTCTGCAGGGATTCGGCGGAGGTTTTGGCTTCCAACGCCGTCACCAGCGAATTGTTCAAAGCGTCGGCAAGGACAGGCGCGGAGTAGGTAACAGCTCCGTTGCTGTATGTGACTGCCACCCGCGTCCAGTAAAATTTACCGCTTGACCATGTTGGGACAGTATCGTTCCAGCTGCCGCCCGATTGGGCGGTTTTTGAAGTTGAGAGGTAATACTGCTCCCGCACCGCCGTGATGGTGGGCGCATCCGCACCAGATGCACCCGCGGAGCCTGTTGCTCCCGTATCGCCTTTATCGCCTTTCGCACCGGCCGCTCCTGTGGCCCCGTCTTCGCCCTGCCGGGCGGTGCTGTAACTTGTGACGGTACTGTTATCCTGTAAGGTAATAATGGTGCGCGTCCACAGAAATTGCCCGGCACTTACTGTGGGAACGGCAGATTGCCAGCCACTTCCCGGTGCTGTCACGCCGCTTATTGATGCCGCGTAAGTGACCGCCGTAGCTTTTACTGATTTGTTGTAGGCATTGACCGCCGTGGTATTTGCGGTCGCCGCCTGCGAAACGGCATTGCTTGCGTCATTCAAAGCGGAAGCCGCATTATCAAAGGCTTGATTTGCCTTTGTAAGTGCATCCTGTGCGTCTGTTCCGGCCTGCTGTGCCGCACTGAGAGCATTCTGTCCTGCTACAAGCGCATCTTGTCCCGCCGCCTTTGCACCCTCGGCAGCCTCCTTCGCTTCCTCGCCTTTTTGGTATGCCTGACTTGCGGCAGCAGCAGCATCCTCACCGGCTTTGACGGCTTCTTCCGATCTGATTTTAGCTTCTTCCGCAAGTACCTGCGCTTCCGCAAGTTCCTTTTTGAGTTCCTCCTGCGTCAGATCATTCAGAAGCGGATACCACTGCATGATTCCATTTCGTATTTCATATACCCACAGTTCTGTCTTGTCACCGTTTTCCCGAAACCATAAATCACCGATGCGTGAATTCGCCGGGGTTGCGGAACCATAAAAATTTGTATTTTTTCCATTCGCAGACTGAAGGGCATAATTCGCCTCTTCCTGTACCGCTTTTAAGCCGGTTTCCACCCGCTTGATATCCTTTGCCACATCCGTAAACTTCGGTTCGTAATTGCCAAGTGTAATGGAAATGTATGCCTGTAGGAACGGATCATAACGATAACTAATCATCCGTGCCTCTATTTCAAGACCGTCACCCTCATGCACAACCATAACAGTGTCCCCGATATTGATCGTTTCGAGTGCCGCAAAATTCTTGTATTCTTCCGTCTCCGCAAGCGGTGCGAACGCCACGGAGTACGTCGCCTTCGGTAAATCAATGTAATTTTCGCTGTATTCCTTTTTAGCAAGCGTCCGAAGCATCGCATATGCTTCAGGCAGCGGCACCGCATCCTCGTCACCCGCACGGTCACCAACAGCCGCTTTCACCGATTCATATTTGATGATGCGGATTTTAGGTTTAACATAATTTCCGATCAGGGGACTGTCGACGTACTTTTCCGGCAGGAACAGCCCGTCAAAGCCCTGTGGCATAATCCTCGTGCAGACCGATTGAAAATCAACATCGGAGGTATAACCCGTGAGATTTTTCTTGTCCCGGATGCTCACGCCGTTATCGCTGCCACGTACCGTTTGAATATAAATATGGAAATTATCCCGAATAATCTCGCCGCCCCAACGAGACAAAAACCCATTCTCAAGCCCATTGTCAAGAAAAATCTCGGCCGGATTGAGCCTGACCAGCCGCGCCGAGTTAATGGCGGAGATATTGGATGTTCCGGTAAATGAGTGTGCGTACTGTGTTGCCGAGAGAATCTGCGTGATGGCCTGCTGCCCGTTTTTGTTGACAACGAAGGTATCTTCCACGAGATTATCCACGAGGTCATAAAAGATATGGTATGCGGTCACATGCATAAGCCCCGGCAGGCTCTTTTGTATATACGCTATCCGAAATAGCTGTGCGGCCATGTCCGGAACGGGACATTTCACGATACGTTCCGGCAGAATTTCTTTTGCATACGATGCACCGATCGGATAGTCGAACTCCAGCATGTACAAGCCGTTCAATTCTTCGGTAACCACAGGGGATATGATATGACCGTTGAGGATATACAGGCCGTTATGTGAAAAATCCGTCTCATTTTTGCTATATAAATTGATCATAAATACCGCCACCTCGGTTCTATCTCTAACTTTGTTATGCCCCCGCTCCATGTGACCGTATTGCTGCCCGGGTTTAACACCGGGAAAACTCCCTGCATCTGATTATTCTGCGCCGTGCTGCCTCTGTAACATTCCATCATCTCACTGTCGAGGATAAGATTGCCGCTTAAAATGTTAAGCCTCACCAACTTCCCGTTTACGGTGAGTGTCTGGCTGCCGGTACCGTATACCGTGATTTTCGGAAGGGCATATACAGTCCCCGGATTTATTACACTTCCTGTCGCAGCCATTGTAATAGCGGCTGCATTCCTCATATATCTGAACGGGTCGCATACAAAGAAGAGGGAGAATTCGCCGAGTGAAGTCAGCTTCCGTTCCATTCCTCCCGCACTGACATGCTTGATACGAAAAAACACACCATTGTCACCGCTGAAATATATAGTTGCCGCAGAGAGGATTTTCGGCAGAACATCCCGGAACCGCCTTTGGAGGTTTTCGCCAAGAAGAGCCGCCTTCAGACTGAAGGTTATGTCTTCCCATCCCTTCAGAAGCGTAAGCGTACCTTCGCGGCCGTCCACTTGGACAGATTCTGCGATACGTTTCGCCGGGGGAATTATGGGAGGCTCGGTGATCCTAAGCCCAAGATTTGTGCGGGAATTAATAGTTCCATCCAATATAAAAGCGTTCATATCTCAATCACCCCACAATCGCTCTCTGCCGTCTGAGAATTCCAAGGCTTTTATTGATTTCAGGCGCAAGCCTCCCGACCAGCGTTCCGTCATCCAATACCACACGGATATTAAGCGCCTCAAGCATAGTCGGAAGCATCCCTGCAATGAGTTCTGTCAGTCCGTCAAGTTTCAATCCCAAGTCCGCCAAAGAGACATCGGCCGCACCGTTTACCGCCGTATGGATACCCGCATTTATATCTACATCGGGAGCATCAAGCGAGGTCGGGATTGCTTTTTTCATATCCTCACTGACATGTTCCATTGCTTTTTCAAAACCCACACCGATACCTTCACCCATATTGCCGCCAAGCTCCGCGAACAGTGTCGATGGTGAGTGTATACCAAAGAAATTCTTAATCTTATCTACAACACCACCGAAGAAGCCGGAGATTTTATCCCACAGCCATGCGCCTGCGTCAGAAATTCCCTGCCACAATCCTTTGATTAGGTTTAATCCTGTTTCTGCGAGTTTTGGTACGAAGCCGATAATGGCGTCAACCAGCCCCTTTATGATTTGCGGTATCGCTTTGACGATTTCTACAATAATGGTCGGCAGATTCTCTATCAGGGAAACGAATAACTGAACGCCTGCCATGATGATTTTATCGATGTTCCCGACCAATGCATTTATAATACCGCTGATAATCTTCGGAATAGCTTCCACTATGGTGGTTATTATTTGCGGCAATGCCTGAACAAGTGAAATAATCAGTTTAATTCCTGCCTCTATCAACAGCGGGACTGCGTCAATAACCGCTGTGATAATCCCGTCAATAATCTGCGGAATTGCCTCCACAATCGCAGTGATAATTTCCGGCAGGGCATCCACCAGCGACACCAGAAGTTGAATCCCTGCGTCTATCAAAAGAGGGATGGCGTCTAAAATTGCTGTGAGTATACCGTCTATGATTTCCGGCAAGGCGACTACAATCGCTTCAATAATCTCCGGCAGGGCATCCACCAGCGCAGTCAGCAGATCAATTCCGGCTTGGACTATAAGCGGCAGATTTTCGGTCAGTGCGGTCAATATCCCATTTATGATTAATGGAATCGCCTCAACAATTGCTGTAATGATGGTCGGCAGTGCCTCCACTAAAGAAGTCAGTAATTGAATCCCCGCTTCAATAATCTGCGGAATCGCCTCAATGATGAAGTCCACCAGTGCGATAATGATGGCAGGCAAGGCTTCTACCAGTGAGGGAATGGCGGTCAAAATGCCGTCTGCCAAGGCAAGAATGAGTTCTAAAGCTGCATCCAACAAGGGTGACAGGTTTTGAATTAATCCTTCCACAATGGACTTGATTGCGTCAATTGCCACGGGGATAAGCTGCGGGAGCATTCCCGACAGACCATTCACCAGTGCAAGGATTATCTGCACAGCCGCATCCGCCAGCATAGGCAGCGCCGTTAACAGCGCACTTACGATAATGGGCAGGGCTTCCATGATAACTGCCACCAGTTTCGGCACCATTTCCGTAATCACACCGATAATCTGCGGCAAAGCATCCGAAATGGCTCCCACGATACCGGGTAATGCCTGTGAAATCCCTGTGACAAGTGCGGAAATCATCTCTGCTCCTTTTTCTACCATCTGAGGAATGGTCACAGTGATGGCCTGCACCATGTTATCCACAGCGGATTTCATTTTTTCCTCGCCGCCCTCGGCTCCCTGAGCAAAGTCTAAAAATGCCGATATCCCGTCAGCAAAGGCAGGCAGAAGGGCGTTCGATATCTGCATCTTCATTCCCGAGACGGTATCCTTGGCTCTGCCCATAGCGCTGTTGAGTTTACCGGCGGCATCCACCTGTTCTTCGCTCATAATCAATCCTAAATCGTGCGCCCGCTGCCGCAAAGCGTCCGTTTCCTCGGAGGTCTTGTTAAGAAGGGGCTGCAGCTCCATCGCACCCTTACCGAATAATTTAAGAGCGGCGGCAGTTCTGTCTGCGCCTGCGGGCATATCCTGCAGTGCCTTGATGGTCATATTTAATGCTTCCTCGGGGGTTTTCCCTTTTATCTCATCAAATTTTATACCAATATCCGCAAATGCCTTTGATGCACTGTCGCCGTCCTCAGTTAATCCTCCCATTGTTTTCTGAAGGGTTTTCATACCTGTCCCCATGATATCAATGCTGGTGCCGCTCTTTTTGAGGATATATTCCCATTCCTGAAAACCTTCACGGGACAGCCCCAGCTTTTGCGAAGTATTATTGATTTCTTTGCCTGTAGCGGCAGCCGACTCCGCCATCTTGAACATCCCTGCGCCTACGGCGGCAGCAGCCGTTCCGACGGCAGTTACCACACCTGCGATGACTTTCGCAGTAGTTTTTAAGGCTTCGCCAACCGCTGCAAACTTACTTTCCGCTTTTTCCGTTTCATCGGCGGCATCTTTCGTACCGCGTTTATACTGATCTAATGATTTTGTGACTTCCCCGACCTGTTTTTCTTCTTCATCGGCGGCTTTGCCTGCCTCCCGCTGCTCGCCTGCCAAATCTTTAAGCCGGGCTTCCAGTGCTTTGGCCTCCGTGCTGTTTTCACCGTACTCTTTTTTGACTTTGATATATTCTTTGACCGTCTCGTCGATTTCTTTACTCAATGCGTCGTAACGGTCAGCGTTGGACATCAGTGCGGAATTATTGTTTTTCAGTTCCTTTTCCATCCCGGCAAGCCCTGCCTCGGCCTTGTTTAACTGAATCTGCCAGTTTTTCGTGCGTTTATCGTTTTCACCAAAGGAAGCGGAGGCATTGTCAAGGGCATCCTTTAATACAGCGATTTTTTCCTTTTGCATATCGATTTCTTTATTCAATACCGTATTGCGCGCAGAAAGTGCCTGTATTGATTTATCGTTTTTATCAAATTCTGAGGAAACAAGGCTCATCTCCGAACCAAGCACCTTGAATGATTGGTTAATATCACGCAGGGCATTTTTAAACTCTTTTTCACCCTCAACCCCGATTTTCAAACCAAAATTATCCGCCAAAATCACCGCCTCCCTTCATTAAAAATTAAATCCCATCCGGAATAATCTCATCGATATACACCTCTCGCCTGGGTTTGGAAATCCCTAAGAATTGTTTATGGCATTCCCATAAATCCATCAAAAGACCAAGTGGGGTAAGCCACGTCTCTTCCTCGCTTCGTCCCAGCTGTACAGTGCCATAATATAGAAGCCGGGTGAACAATTCATCGTCGTTCACCCGACTTCCGCGTTTTTTGATGCGGCTCCTTCGGAGACGCTTTCCTCACTTTCAATATTTCGTTTTGTTCCTTTAAACATTGCTTCGGTGATAGCGCTTTTATATGCCGCCAATTCAAACGGCGAAGTAAGCAGTTCCACCGCTTCTTCCTCCAGCAGCAGCTTTGGCTTATCTTTATTTTTTAAATTGTGAATTAAAATTGACTGATTCGCCAGCAGGGTAATCAGCCACACAATTTCGTCCAGTGCCATTTCAAAATTTTCTGACTTCATCAACTTATCTCCGAGATGTTCAAGTCCTCCATATCGCCCGGCGATTTCCTTGGTAGCTCGGGTGGTAAGTATCAATTCAAATTCCACATCACCAACAATGATGATGGTACTTCTTTCATTATCCATCTAAAAAACCTCCCTAATCTTGAATTGAGATAGTGTTAGTAACCGACAATTGGTGCTGGCTGTCTTTAACGATAGGCTCCGGGAGCAGCAGGGGATGAATAACCATTAAAGCCAACTTTCGCTGTGTTTCCCACAATATGGATAACCGGAGAGATTCCTGCCGGAGCCGCTATTGCATGGTAAAGCAGCCAGTCGTCCATAAACGCACATCTGTCACTGAACCGGAAAGACGCAAACCCTGTTTCGAAGCAGGATAATGTGTCAATAATTTCAGGAATGGCATCTGTGGTATAGTCATATCGGAAAAGATAATTCATTAACTCCCGCCCCCGCTATAAACCGGTTCATATACTTTTGTATACCAAGTTGAAATAGTCTCTGCGGTAACGCCCTGATCATCCGCATTAACTTCAGCTTTCCATGGGTGTTTGCCGTTACCGTCCAGTTTATTCCGGCGCGACACCGTGCCTTCAATAGTCGGTGTGGAAAAAGTGATACTGTCGCCTTTGGTAGCAAGCTCGGTGCTTGGCACACCAAATTTTACGCGGTAGAGCCAGAAATAACGGTACTTGCCGTTGGCCTTTTTTGCCCGGAATCCAATGGCTACAGAATCGCCGCCATCCTCACTGGCAGAAATCAACACTCCGTTTTCATCGGCGGTTGAACCGGTTAATTCCTCGGCAGCCTTTCGCCCTATATCATCCACACCGAGAGATAGTTTCCCGTTTTTAAATTCCTTGATAATTTCGGCAGCGCCGTCGTCAGCATAGAGCGTCGCTTCCGCAAGTTCGACCGAAAGTGAAGCGGAGATTGCTTTTGCCAGCATAATAGGGGTGCCGTAAGTTTCATCCCCATTTTCACCTTCGGTTATTTTGGAATAGTACAGCTTATCAAGACCTATCGTTGCCATCGTTTATTCCTCCTTCCTTTCATATTCTTTCGCCGTATCAATGGCGTAATGATGATAGCCGGTATCGTCCTCATGCCCGATATACCGTCTGTCGGTTATTGTGATATCCGCAGCGAGCAGCGCTCTTACTATTTGATTTTTAAGTTTCTGGTAATTGCTTTTAGAAAAAAGTGAAAGGCGTGCCTCCTGCGTTTCAAACTGCGGTTGATTATCGGCATATACGTTAAATAAGTCACTCATAGGAGTAATAACGATGTATTCGTCCGGAGCCTTGCCGGTAAATACACCGGTTTCAACTGAAATGCCGAGTGAATCCAGCGTCGTGTTCAGTTCCTTTAAAATACTCATAATTTGCTGATTTCCTCCTCCAGTTTTGATTTCATTGCCTCTTCGCACTGTTCTTTTGAAGCTGATTTTGCCGGTTTTAAAAATGGCTTTGCCGGCTGACCGTGTTTGCCGTGTTCGAGGATATTGGCAATCTTAGCATTACTGCCGCCGTCGGAGCGCGGCTCCGCAAAACCTATCTTAATATTGTAATTGCCGTTCCTGTCCTGCTTGGCCGTGGTAACACCCAATGCGGACACCAACTCGCCGGTGGATCGGGTTTTAGCCTTTATTCCCTTACCGACAGCAGCCTGCAGATTACTTTTTACTTTTGCCAGCACAACTTCGCCCCCGGCCTGCAGTACCTTTGGAATAATTGTATCGGTTTGATCGCCCAGCCTGGAAATCTTCGGCAGAAATTCCTCCGGCATTTTCACATCAACTTTTGCCACGTCAAAGTCACCTCCACTCATCGCTTCTGCCGTAAACGGCAAAAGGCTGTCTATTCCGAGACTTTTCTTCTTCCCTAAAAATCCTGACGACTTTCTGGGGAGTCCCGCTTTTCACCTCACAGTCGGCTCCAGCTTTTCCGCTAAAACTTCAATATACATACCGCGTCCTTTTACATCTTCGACACTTAAAATGCGATACCGGGTATCAGCACAAACAAGAAACAGAGACGTATCGATTTTTAAATCTGGTATTTTACGAAATCGAAACAGAGCGGACGCTGTTGAAAATGCCGCCCTGTTAGCCCATTTTTCGTTACCGTGGCGTTCTTCTTTGTAAGCTCGGACACCGGCAAGTATTGTGTCACCGGTATTTGTAAAACCCTCGTCATCCTTCACTGGCTTGGCAGTAATAATTTCAATAAAGACATTCATTTTTCCATAACTCATAGGTCACACTTTCCAATTACGATCAAGTCGTAGGAGCATATTAACCGTATTCCATACTTGCTGTCCCGCCTGTACATTATCCGCAAAAAAACCGCCTGTCGAGCCGTCCCTGCTTTCATAGAAATGGCTCGACAGCATAATAACGGCCTGTTCGGTGGTCGGCGGCATGGCATTTTCTCTATAGTATCCTTCTAAGACATGCTGGTAACTTTCTGCATAAGACACAGCCGCACCGATAAATCCCTCCAACAAATCATCATCTTTGTCATGCTCTAATATAAGGTTTGCTTTAACCTTCAGCAAAAGCTCACTCATACCGCCAACACCTCCGTTTATGATTTTTGCTGCAGGATTTTTACCGCTTCAGCCAACGTCAGCTTACCGTCCACACGCTGCGTAGCCATGAAACCGACCTGACCATTTGCGGCATAAAGTTCATTCAGCCGTTTGAATGCCCTGCCTTCTCTATCGGCAATCCAGTAATAGCTTAAATCACCAAAGGCGACGGTTTTTGCCCCCGCTCCGATAATCGGCATATACGATGAAGTAAGCAGCGGACGGTTGAGAATAGTATCCGGTGTGGCGTCCTTGATGGAAGGTTGCCACAGATACTGTCCGGTGGCGTCCTTTAATTTACGGATAGCTTTTACGGTCGCATCGTTCGTCACAAACACTGCGTTTGTTCGGTAGGGCGATTTTAGACTGTAATACAAATCCAGCACCTCATCCAGCGTAATCGCTGCTGCACCTGCCGCAGTTACACCGACCTGACCGCCCCCTGTATCGGCAAGAATACCGGTTGGCTTGCCGGAGCCGTCCCCGATAATGAAGGCTTCCTCTTCCTTATTTCCGATGCGTCGGGCAAACCCACGCGAGATATAGTCTTCAAGATTAAAGACACTATCATTAATCAGTTCTTCACTAACCTTAATCATGGTCGCCAGTTTATATGCGCTGAGAGACACCTGACCAAATCCGTCATCGCTGTCGGGGATTGCACCTTCCTCATCAACCCAAGAAGCAGTACCTCTTGCAGCCACGACGGAAATTTTGCGATCGCCGCTTGAAGTGTTGATTACTGTGGCATACTGCCTGAAGATATTTTCTTCCTCCAGCTCCTCAACAAGCCGCCCCTCAAATTCATCCGGTGCAAGATAGCCGCCCTCGCTGTCGGTTCCGATCTGAAGCGCGTTTTGCACTCCGGCAATATTCCTGCCGCGCATGGCGTTCCAAAATGCCTTTTTATATTCATCAGATGCCCTGCCGTTCTTTTCTCCGCCGGTGCCGGGAGTAGGTTTATTGGTGATCGGAGTATTGACTGGTCTGGAAAGCTCCAAATCAATAGCTGTCTGACGCTCCAACCGGTCGATTTCTTTACCGAGATTGACAACCTCGGTTTCCATCTTTTCATAGACTGCAGTGTCCTCGCCTGATAACAGCCCATTGTCGCTGCGGTTGCTGTCAAGGAAGGCTTTAGCCGCATCCCATGCTTTCGCGCGCTTCTCGCGCAGTTCAAGAATTTTACTCATTATATTGTCCTCCTTAAAAATTTAGTGAGAAATTAAAGAGAGCCGCTTTTCCAGCGACTCAATCGGGGTACCTGTGGGTTTTTGCTCTGCCTGTTTCTTAGGCAGCTTTTTTCGCATGGCATTTACAGTTGCCACAACCATTGATCTGCTGTTCCACATAAATGGTGATGCGTCTTCGGCGGGCTCTTCTGCCTCTTCATCAAACAGCATAGAGTCCGCGAAGCCAAGGTCGACTGCTTTCTTTGTACTCATCCAAGTTTCTGAATCCATCATGTGTGCCAGCTTGGTACGCGAGAGTCCGGTTTTCAACTCATAACTGTTGATTATGGACTCTTTGACCTCGTTCAGCATTTCGATGCCCTGTTCCAAATCCTGTACCTCACCAAAAATCAAAGATGCCGGATTATGAATCATCATCATAGATGTGGGTGACATCAGCACCTTGTCGCCTGCCATGGCAATAACCGAGGCGGCGCTGGCCGCAAGGCCGTCTACCTTGACGGTAATTTTACCGTTATGCTCCTTCAGCATGGTGTAAATCTGACTGGCCGCAAAGCAATCGCCGCCTCCGGAATTAATCCAAACGATTAAATCGCCTTCGATGGTTTCAAGTTCCGAAGCGAATTGTTTCGGCGTTACGTCATCATCAAACCACGACGTTTCTGCAATATACCCGTCAATCCGCAGTATATCTTCCTCCCCCGCGGAAGTAAAGTTCCAAAATTTCCTCATTTAGTTTCCTCCTTCATTCTTTGCCGCAAACGCTCCGGCGTCCGCCAGCTTGGTCATGTTGCCATTCACAAGATACAGGTCGCCCCCTTCCTCGGCGGGAATCCGGTTCATGTTTTCCAGTTCCCTGATATCGTTGGTGCTCATCCAACCGTTCTGCCGGGCGGTGGAATAGCCGGTCATCCGACTGGCATAGTCGCCGCGCAGCAAACCGTCGAGATTAAACCTCACAAAATAATCGCCTTTTTCAGACGGAAGTATGAGGGCTTGCTGCAAAGCCTGTTCCCACCGGACAACCCACGGATCAAGCGTATATTTAACGAACTCCAGGGATTGCTGTTCGATGTTTGAGAAACTGGACTTTTCCAAATCCCCGACCATATGCGGCGGCACCCTGAAAATCCGGGCGATTTCGTTAATCTGAAATTTACGCGTTTCTAAAAATTGCGCCTGCTCCGGGGAGATACCGATGGTCTGATATTTCATTCCTTCTTCCAAAACTGCGATTTTGTGTGCCTTATTACTGCCCTGATATACGCTGTTCCAGCTATCCTTTACTCGCTGCGGATCTTTGACAACGCCCGGGTGTTCCAACACACCGCCCGGAGCAGCACCGTTGGCAAAGAATGATGCGCCATATTCTTCGGTAGCCATTGCCATACCAACAGCGTTTTTTGCCATCGCAATCGGTGAGTAGCCCACTAACCCGTCAAAGCCAAGTCCGGGTATATGCAGTACCTCATCGCCCGGCAATATGACTGTACCGCTGGATGTATTAATGCGGCTCTCTTTGCTATCACGACGGTAAGTATAGAAAATCTCACCGTTTGCCGCCCGATCCACTTCCATTCGGTTTGGTAACAGAGGATAGAGGGCGAGGGCATTTCCACGGCCGTCGCGGATAATCTGTGCATAAGCATTGCCCCATAAAAGAAGATGACTCATCAGTGTTTCTCGAAACACAAAGGAAGTCATCTCAGGGTTTGGCTCGTCGTGGAGCAGGTAATATAACGGGTGGTCAATGACTTTTTCCTGACCGCCATCGTCTCTGTATTTATAAATGTGAACAGGCAGTCCCGCAACGGACTCGGCCAGTATCCGGACACAGGCGTATACTGCCGTGGTTTGCATGGCTGTACTTTCATTTACTGATTTGCCGGATGATGTGCCGCCAAAGAGAAAACTGAACGAACTGCCCACCTTGTTTTGCGGTTTATCACGTGACCGAAACAGACCTGAAAATATGTTCATTGGTATTATCCTCCTTAAAATTGGGTGCGAAAAAAGCACCTGTTTCCAGATGCTTTAGGTTACAATTGTAAAATTATTTTCCGTGCCATAGGTTGAAATCGTCAGCACACGGGATTATGCTATTAAGTATATCAACAATATTAGCCCATCAGCTGCAATCCTTACCGTCCAAAAATGTTCATCACCCCATGCAGAAGCATTGCCGAATAACTGTTTTTTGTTTTAAGACGCACAGCACCCAAAACAACTCCGAAACACAAACCTGTAATAACTTTCCACAACATGGCAGCTGCAAGTCCGGTTTCGGTTCTAAAAGCAACGGCCTCAATATACCCCAAATGCCAAAGGCCAAACAGTACGGTGGATACTACATAGGTTATCCATTCTTTGTCAAAAATGGTGTTGAGTTTATTCCAAATATATCCTCGGAATATCAATTCCTCAAATATCGGTGTCACAACGCTGCTGTAAAAAAGTAGTATGATTGCCTGAAATCCGTCTAAATAATTAGACGGTGTCGCCACAAATAAAATGACCGCTGCACTTGTTCCTATGATATAAAATTTGCCGAAATGTCCAGGAAATACGGATAAAGACACCTTTTTCTTCCTTGCAAATATAATGAACAAAATTGTAAGAACAATCATTCCAATCATTGAAGCAATGTGGTCCGAAAAATTCGTTCTCCGGACAAAAATAAAGATAAATCGTTCTATACAAAACAAAAGAATCTGGATAACTATTAACATGCTGATCATATGTGATAAAGTTTTTACTTTGCTATTCTTCATTTTTTGCCTCCAAGGATTATCTGAAAACTGTACCAATAATCCAAAATACTACTATCTGATTATCATAATTTTCTTAATTATACCACCGAATAATAAACTTTTAAAGTATCAGTAACCCCCTTTCACTGTAAACACTCTCGCTGCTGCCATTTCCGCAGCGGATAGCACGGTCAAGCGCCATGATGGCGGCGACAGCGCCGTCGATTTTTTCTGTAGACTTTTCCTTATCCGGCTTGATGTTGCCAGCCGGATCGCTCTTGATGAAAATATTGTCCATCATCCACCGCAGCACCGGATGCCCGCCGTGGGCGAGTTTTTCCTCCAGTGTCAGCTTCATCAGTTCCTTGGTCGGCGGCGACATATCCTTGAACCCCTGGCCGAAGGGAACAACAGTGAATCCCAGCCCCTCAAGATTCTGCACCATCTGCACGGCACCCCAGCGGTCAAAGGCGATCTCACGGATGTTGAACCGCTCGCCCAAGTTCTCTATAAATTTTTCAATGTAGCCGTAATGTACTACATTTCCCTCGGTGGTCAGCAGAAACTCTTGCTTTTCCCAAAGGTCATACTGCACATGGTCACGGCGGACACGAAGATCGATATTGTCCTCCGGCATCCAGAAGAAAGGCAGGATTTGAAACTTATCCATTTCATCCTCCGGCGGGAATACCAGCACAAAGGCTGTGATGTCCGTGGTAGAGGATAAATCCAATCCACCGTAGCAGACACGCCCTTCCAGTGATTCCGATGAAACTGGAAATGCACAGGCATCCCACTTTGCCATGGGCATCCAGCGGACAGCCTGCTTTACCCATTGATTTAAGCGAAGCTGGCGGAAGCTGTTCTCCTCGGCGGGATTCTGTTTTGCTGAATCACAGGCTGCTTTGACCTTATCCATACCCACCGTGATGCCCAGCGAGGGATTCGCTTTCTTCCATACCTTGGGGTCAGTCCAGTCCTCATCTTCTTTCGCACCGTAGATAATTGGATAGAAGGTGGAATCGTGCTTGCGCCCCTGTAAAATATCCAGTGCCTTTTGGTGGGTCTCATAGCAGATGCTGTTGGTGTCGCTGCCTGCAGTGGTGATGAGGAAATACAGCGGCTGGGTTCTGGCGTCGCCGGAGCCCTTGGTCATAACATCAAACAGCTTTCGGTTCGGCTGGGTGTGGAGCTCATCGAACACCACGCCGTGTATATTAAAACCGTGCTTAGAGTAAGCCTCAGCTGAAAGCACCTGGTAGAAGCTGTTGGTGGGAAGATAAATAATCCGCTTGGTAGAAGCAAGGATTTTCACCCGTCGGGATAATGCCGGACACATCCGCACCATGTCAGCGGCCACCTCAAAGACAATGCTGGCCTGCTGCCGGTCTGCGGCACAGCCATACACCTCGGCACGTTCTTCACCATCGCCGCAGGTGAGAAGTAATGCAACCGCCGCCGCAAGCTCTGACTTGCCTTGCTTCTTGGGAATTTCGATATATGCCGTGTTGAACTGGCGGTAGCCGTTGGGCTTGAGGATACCGAACACATCACGGATGATCTGTTCCTGCCAGTCGATGAGGGCGAATGGCTTTCCCGCCCAGCGTCCCTTGGTGTGGGACAGTGCCTGAATGAACGCCACGGCATAGTCGGCGGCGGCTTGGTCGTAGGCCGAATCAGCCGACATGAAGGACGTGGGTCTATATTTTTTCAATTTTCGCATTGCGGCTGACACCTCCTAACTGCATAAACAATGACCTGCCAATGGTAAGCCGTCAAATCTATTTGTACAAGATACAGAAGCCGTCCGGCTTCCGTTCCCCCGATATTCGGTTTTTAGAAAAGCTCTTCGATCTTGCTAAGTTCAGCGGTAAGTCTTGCTGCATCTTCGACAAGCCTGGAATTGTGTATTTTATGGCTGCCTCTGCTGACAGCGGCAGCTCATTTTCCACTATGGGAAAGGAAAAGAGCCTCCGCAGAAGCCCTTCTAATCTGTTCCCTTATTCTACCGTAAGCGGTATCAGGTCGCCGGATGTTTCATCGCAGTCATATTCTACCTTTTTAAGTTTTTCATCGTAAATGTCCACTCCGCCGACCGATTGAATCACCACCCCATATTTCACACTCAGTTTCTCAAGTTCCGCTACGAATTTTTCATAATTTGTCATGTTTTTTTCCTCCGCTTCGATTTGTTTCCCTTTCGGTGTGTACATATTCGCTCTTTTCGCAGATAATAGCAATACGATTACTACACAATCATTTGCGGAGGATATTGTGTATATTATGGTCAGCATATGCCTTATTTAGTGGGTTAGGGCTAATCATTGGCATTGGTCTCCGTGCCTATCTTGCGGACAATATCCTCACCGTAGACCACGTTCAATCCACTGCCGTTATCCCATCGCACTAATAGCGAAGCGGTGTCATCCACCCCTCGGACGGTTCCAAGTGTGCCAAGGGGAGGAGCCTGGGCATCCTCCATTCGCACCAGTTCCACCCTTGTGCCGACAGGATACTGTTTGCGGACGTGCCGGACGATTTCTCTTGAAGGAAAGTTATTCATCTGTACCCTCCTCGAAAGATGCGTTGACCGCATGGATCAAAGCGGTATCGGCCAGAGCCTCTGCCAAATCCTCCGAAACCGTCTCTGCCGGAATTTCCTCATCCTGCGCTTTCCGGCTGCCGCTCTTAAAGCTGCTGTTGCCGGAAAGGTTGCGGAGCAGGATTTTTCGGTCTGCTTTGTAGTCCTCACCGATGAACCCCAGCCGGAGCAGGAAACAGCGGAATGAGTACTTTTCGTTGTCCACTGGCTTTTCCTTGGCAGTGACGCGCTTTTGTTCCTTAGCCGTGTTGCAAAGTGCAGTGACGAATTTGGTGTAGGCTCTTACCAATGCCGCATCACCCTGCGGATGAAACCAGGGAAAGCAAACCTTATCCTCGGCTACCTCAATCGGCAAGTTATCCACCCCAAGTGCCTTTTTAATCAAAGCTGCTTTGCTGGTAACCAGCTTTTTGAGGTTTTCAATAGCAATGTCGGTAAAATCGTCCCTTGGCATTTCAATGATCAATCCTTCGATTGCGGTTGATTCTGGTTGTTCCTGCAGTTCCCGCTCCCTTGCGGAAAGCCACTGCACCCTGACTTCCTCTGAGCCTGCGGCAATGCCTCTGTCTGCAAGCTGTTCAAGCAAAGTCTCTATTTTTTCTGCATCTGCCTCATCATCAAAAGAAACCGTACTGTGTTTGTCAACCGTGAATCCGCCAACCGAATAAGCAGCACTCGGCATTCCGAGGTACTTTGGCTTGATTTCCAAAATCTCGCCCATAGCCGTAACCAACGTTTTTCTCTCGTTTCCGGTAACATTGAAATTAATCTCCATAGTGAAATCCTCCTACTTTTTTTCTGGTAGTCACATATTCGCTCTAAAGCGTGATAATAGCAAGCGATTTCAAGGAATATAACCACCAAATATCAAGGCTTATCTGTGCTTTCTGATTGTGTAAAATACGCAATCCCTGCCATAACAAAACAGACACATGGAAGTGCGACACCATTTCCCCACATTTTGTATTCAGCCGAATCGGTATGGGGGTTTTGCAGCCACTTGATGATCTGATTCCGTGTCTTGGGTTTTTTACTATTAATCCAAGCGTAGGTATCAAATACCTCCGTCCAGAACGAGATTTCCTCCTCAGCCGGCTCCGGTGTTCCAAGTCCGGCACACCAATCAGCAGGGAAACCTTGCAGTAAGGCACATTCGGTCGGGGTCAGCCTGCGGACAAAATATTCTGGCTTATTTACGACCTGCGGGTCTTTGTAATCCCTTGCCATAAGAGTTGCGGTTTTTTCCTTGTGTATCTCGGTGTAGCTACCAGTGGTCATGGCATAAGCAACTGCATGACGGTCGGCAGTATTGAGAGTGAACGCTGTTTCCTCATTAACGCCGCTGCCCTTAGGACCGTTCTTTTCCTCACGCCCGATCATCGAGCCTTGAACGCATACAGCAATGCCGCCCTGGTTGCAGGTGGGATTGCCTCCACCAGCATCTAGCGTTCTGGCGGTGTCGGCTTCATAGATGCCGCTGTGGGGATTATCCGACTGCATAGCGTTGCTGGCTTGGGAGCAGATGCCGTAGGCTTTCACCGCCAGTTCGTTGCAGCGGTTCTCACCGGTATCAAAGGTATTCAGGGTATTGGCGGTTTCCGCCTGTTCCCATTTCTGCCCCTCATCCTTATTGTGCGGGCGGGTGCCTTTGCGGAAGGGAACGAACACCGACTGGTCGTTGATAGTGGAAAGTGTAGCCGATTGATCCTCCTGAATCAGCGCACCCTTACCTCCGCCCTCACAGCCGGAGCGGATTTTCAAAGTGAGCGGTACGTTGTTCCCGCCGGTACCCATGCGACCGGAAAGGGTCTGCACGATACCGTCCTCATTGATTTTCATGCGGCTGTCGGCGAGATGGTTTTCAATGGCTACACCCGGAACAACACCAGCACGGAGCGTAGGACTTTTCTCTTTTTCAAATCCCACACCTCGGCTCTGGGCGCTGTGTTCAGTGCAGAAGCCGCTGGCTTCCACCACGCAGGGCGGATGATGCGCCTCCGCACGCAGGGTGCAGGTTACATCATCGGTCACATCCATCCGGTTGCCGCCCTGGTCGTTCAGAACCGTGCAGCCGCCTGTGTCTCCAGCGCGATTTGCAGCACCTCCGGCAGTTCCTTGCCCCGTGCCGAAGCCCTGCGGAGTATACCCTGACAGGCGTTCGAACTCAAATAATACTTTTCCGGCACATTCGCCTGCAAAATCTGCGACAAGGTAACAACGACGCCTACGCTGGGCGACTCCCCAAAATTGCGCGTCAAAAGTACGCCAGGCAAGGGAGAAACCATCTCCCACAATTTCGCCTGCTGTAAGCCATCTGTCTTTTTCAGGCATAGGAATAGCAGCGGCTTCATCTTTGATTTTTGCGATTTCGGTAAGGACTTGCCGGAAGTCTTTTCCCTTGTTACTGGAATAGGCGCCGGGGACATTCTCCCAGCAGATACACCTTGGATATTGCCCATTGGTCGCACACCTCATTTCTTTTATGATTCTCACGGCTTCAAAAAACAGCGAGGACTGCTCGCCGACCAAGCCTTCACGCTTCCCGGCAACCGAGAGGTTGGTACACGGGCTGCCGAAGGTGATAATGTCCACCGGTTCAATCTCCCCGCCGTTGATGGCGGAGATGTCACCCAGGTGTTTCACCTGCGGCAGTCGCTTGGTAGTCACTCGGATGGGGAACGGTTCGATTTCCGATGCCCATAGTGGCCTGATGCCATTTAAAACGGCTCCAAGCGGAAAACCGCCGGAGCCGTCAAATAATGAACCGAGGGTCAATGTTTTACTCATCACTGGTCACCCCCGGCACTTTAGCATATTCGGTTTTTTCACTGCCACGAACAAGATACACACCATCCGCACCGGACTGTTCGATATACCGCTTCACTATCACATCGCAGTATTTTTCATCCAGCTCCACCGTGCAGCACACCCGGTCAGTTTGCTCACAGGCAATGAGAGTAGAACCGGAACCGCCGAAGGGGTCAAGCACGATGCAGCAGGTCATGCTGGAATTGGTGATGGGATATGCCACCAAAGGCACCGGCTTCATGGTCGGATGGTCACCGTTTTTGCGTGGTTTATCAAATTCCCAGATGGTGGACTGCTTACGGTCGGAGTACCAGGCGTGCTTGCCGGATTTCTTCCAGCCGAACAGAACCGGCTCATGCTGCCATTGGTAAGGCGAACGCCCCAGCACCAGCGACTGCTTTTTCCAGATGCAAGTGCCGGAGAGATAGAACCCGGCATCAGAAAACGCCCTGCGGAAGTTCAGCCCTTCGGTGTCGGCGTGGAACACATAGATGCTGGCATCCTTCGCCATAGCCTTTTCGGTGAGGGTGAAAGCATCCAGCAAAAAGGTGTAGAACTTTTCGTCAGCCATGTTATCGTTTTTGATTTTGCCTGCAGTTCCCTCATAGTTCACATTGTATGGGGGATCGGTCACTACGAGATTGGCATGGTTGCCGTCCATCAGCAAATCGAAAGTCTCGGCTTTGGTGCTGTCGCCGCAGACCAGGCGGTGCTTGCCCAGCAGCCAAAGGTCACCTGCCTGGGTGACGGCGGGCTTCTGCAGTTCACCGTCCACATCAAAATCATCATCCTGCACATCTTCATCGGTTGTCAGCAGCTTGTTAAGTTCGGCATCATCAAAGCCGAGAAGTGCAAGGTCAAAATCCGCGCCCTGCAAATCGGCAATCTCCACCGACAGCATTTCCTCATCCCATCCGGCATTGAGAGCCAAACGGTTATCGGCGAGGATATATGCTTTTTTCTGCGCTTCCGTCAGATGCTCGGCAAACACACACGGCACTTCGGAGATACCTTCCTCCTTGGCGGCGAGAATGCGACCATGCCCAGCGATGATGTTATAATCTTTATCCACGATGACAGGATTCACAAAGCCGAACTCCCGCAGGGAAGCCCTCAGCTGAAGCACCTGCTCCTTGCTGTGGGTGCGGGCATTTCTGGCATACGGCACCAGTTTATCAATACTTACTTTTTCAAACCGTTCTGTAGTTTTCACAATTTATCGCCCCTTTCTTCCGGAGAGCAGTGCCTCCATGATGTCGTCCTGCGGATTGCCTACGAAAGCCGTGGTACAGTTTTGCTTTACGATATCGAAAATCTCATACCAGATGAGATTAGCTTGCTTTTGAAATGACTGGCTCATCTGTACGAACGGGCTGGTGATCGCACCGCCCGTGGTTGGGTGCTTGCCCAACAGACCATAAATGCTGATCGCCTCTTCGCACTGGATGTAGCGGGTAAATGCCTGGGCATAGGCTTCAATCAACCGGGGATTGACGAATTTCTCACATCCACGTTCCTTGAGCCATTTCCATGTTTCAATGTACAGCGCATCAGCGCCCAGCGGCTTACCGTCCTTCTGCCGAGTGCTGAGATAATCGCTCGGCGCGGGCATATCCTCACCGGGCAAATCCGATGTGACTTCCAAGTCCGGCGCCTCCAGCACTGTTTCCGGCGGCATGGTCACCTCTAACACCTGCGCCGCCTTGCCCGCGGAAATTTTATCCGCCAATGGCAGCGGCTTATCACCGGCACGCACGCGGCGGCCACCCCTGTTTGTTCCGTCTTTTGCCACGCGCATCACCTCCTGAAATAGTGGCAGGGGTTAATCCCCCGTTTGAACTGCAATTTTTGTGTGCGTGACCCCACGCCCGTTGCACGGAGTGAAAGCTGTAGAGATTTTGACCGCCCCTCCCTCCGGCGAGAAAATTATCTTCTCCGCCAGCGGCCGCCTTCTCGTGCGGTGATCTCCGAGTGACAGGAGGTGCACAAACTCATGAGGTTTCCCTCGGCGTGGGTACCGCCTTTGGATAGCGGCTTGATGTGGTGGACTTCCTCGGCAGGCATCAGTTTACCGGACTTCCCGCACTCTTCGCAAAGCGGGTGGGCGGCAATGTAGCGGTCACGGATACGCTTCCACGTTCTGCCGTAGCGTTTGCGTGCAGCAGGGTCGCGGTCATACTTCTCATATTGCTGATCAACCAGCTTCTGATGCGCATTGCAGTACCGATCATCTGTCAGCGCTGGGCAACCCGGATAACTGCACGGGCGCTTTGGTTTCTTTGGCATAAATCTTCCTCCCGGCAAAACAAAAACCCCCGGAGCAATTTACTCCAAAGGCTTCTGTGTCTTTTGATATTTTTACATGTTATCAGTATATCTCAGGTAAAAGCAAAAATCGTCTCATAAAAATCTCATTTTATTTTCCGTAAAGCAGTAATGTCAAACGGTCGAGAGCTTTGTCTTTTCGCCTGTACACCTGTGCGCGTTCAAGATGGAAATGCTCTCCAAGGTTTAAGATTGCCTCAGTTTTACTGATATCTTCCTGTAGGAAAAACTCCGATAAGATAAACTGCTCATCCTCAGTCAAAGTATCCCATGCCGGACGAAACCACTCCATATACTCCAGTGCCCTTCGGTAACGCTCCTTAAGAACGTCAATCTCATCAAGTGATGCTGCCAGCCTAGTCTCACCGGCTTTCGGAGTCTTTTGTTTCGACAGACCTGTCAGGTTAGCGGAGGGGATAGAAATCATTTTCTCCCTTACCTCTTCCAGATTATCCGGATGGCTTTGTATAATATGCTCCATACCGGCGAAATCCTTCAGTGCATCAATCGCAGCCGTCTTTTTATCTAAATATATCCAAGCTATCGTCATAAGCGTGTACCTCCAAAGAATCAAGAATGGTCTTCACATCCCCGACGCTTGTGACCTTGCAGGCTTCGCCTTTCGCAGCTTTAATTTTCTGAATCGTGATCTCCTGAAGCTTTGTCAGTTTGCCGGACGGTGTCTTCACCTCGAAGGCGACAAATTTGCCGCCGATACAGCAGATGATATCCGGTAAACCGGCTGTGCCATACATCCCGCCATGTTCTTTCCAGCAGAATGCCTCCGGCACAGTCTTTAAATAACGCATAATTGCGGTCACAATGTCTTTTTCTGTCATAGCGTACTCCTTTACAAATTTACGGATTTTACAAGTAATCCACACCCTTTATATATTTTCTTTATTTTTAGCTGCTTTTCATATCCTTGGCTTTATGCGCAAGGAATAGAAAAAACCTGCCAAATCCGTCAAAAAATCATTCGCACAGCCGCAGCCCCCGCCAAGTACGGCGTTTGCCGAGCCTGTCTGCGGCACGCTTGATGCACTCGTCCGCCGATTCCACATCCTTGTTAAAATTCGTCTGCGATAAAGGTTTCATACCGTTTTTATTGCAATACTCTCTGTAGTGCCGGAACAGTTCCTCACGAATACATTCGGCTTTTTCATCAATCTCACAGCATTCCTCTAAAAACATGAGCGCACTATTGCTCTCCACCTTATACCGTAAAATCTCGGCTTTTGTCAGCTCAGTCTCAGAAAATAAATAACTGTTGCCCATAAGCCGCCGAAGCCCGTCAAGCGCCCACATGAAAATGCCGTCACGTTCTGCCGACAGCTTCTCACGCAGGTTCGGATCACGTTTCCCGCTCGGAACGGAGCGGTCAAAACGAATAATAATCAATCTGCGGTAGAATCCGTCCGAACGGTCACTGTAGTTTTTCGGGATCTCATTGCATGAGAACAGCAGCCTTGCATATGGCCGAAAGCTGAACGGGTCTTTGTTTTTTCGCTCGCCAGTAATATAATCCTCGCCGGTGAGCGCTTTGAACATACCATTATCATCAATACTCTTTGACGGTAAGTCTGCGAAAATATTCGCCAGCTTGCCGAACAGCTCAGCGGTCTTAAAACGGTCGGACAGGCTCTGCCACGGTATATTTGATACATTTTCACTGCCGAGCAGAATCTCCTGTGCTACCGACAGCAGGGTGCTTTTTCCGGCGTTCGGTGCACCGACGAACACAAATGACTTTTGTGCCTTATTGACCGGAATGAGCAGATACCCGAATATCTCCTGCAGCAGATAAGCCTCCTCGTCATGAAGGATACCGTTCAAAAACTCAAGGAATTGCGGACACTTCGCAGTCGGATCATAAGTCGCATTAATCTGCACGGTCGAATAATACTCCGGCGTGTGAGGCTTAAAGCTGCCGTCCAGCACGTTATACAATCCGTTTTTTACATTGACGATGAACGGATTGCAATTTATCTCGCGTACAGTCTTGCGGATTTGCATCCTCCATTGTCCAACGCTGTCAATAATCGCATTCATGGTCGAGTACCTCGAAATAAGGTATTCCCGCACCTTCGCCTGCGCTGCCAAGTCTTCCTGTGCGTTATACACGCCGCTTTGATAAAAGAAATAGCTGCCTGCACCGTAAAAAGCATAGACAGTCTTTGCCATATGATTGGCAAGCAGACCGGGCAGAAAACGCAGACCGCCGCGCTCGGTCGGCTCATACCAGTCGGGTAATTCAAAGCCTTCCGTTTCGCGCCGGGTTTCCTTGCTGTCAGCATATTTCTTGTAAATGTCCCTATGCAGAGCCAGGAGAGGTTTTAAGTCCGAAATTTTCAGTTTGAAATATCCTTTGATTTCGTAGTTAATAAAGGTTTCGCCTATAACCGGCTCAATATTATACAGATAATCTGCAACAAAACCTCTCGCAGTCTGTACATTGTCAAGTGTTGTACCTTTGATTTCCTGCATATTTAAGAACTCACGCAATTCTTCAACCGTCAATGCTTTATAACATAGAGCGGCGGGAGCCTTACAGGAGCAGGAACTGTCATCCAATTTCGGACACTTGAATCCCGATTCGGCTATCTTGCAGCAGGTCATAGGTTTTGTGCCGGATGCAAGAAAATGGGCGATTTTATCCTGCGTCTCGGCATGTTTATACTTTGGATATACCTTCGAGAGCGTATGAATAGCACGGTCGCCGTCCTCGAACACTGCAAGGTTTGTAATCATCGCGTACCAGTCATGCTCCGACAACGTCTTAGCATTCTCTTTGCAGTGCGCAATAAAAAGACACCGTCTGCCAATCAATGCCAGACCCTTGCGAGTACCTTTCGGCGTTGGCACTTTTACCTGCACCCCTTCGGGAATCTCGGGCAGTGCCGCTTCCAGCTCAGTCTGTGTATACCGCAGTTCCGGATTGAATTTGACGCATTCCACCATGACCGGATCGCCCTTGTGATGATAAAACCCGGGCAGGCGAAACACCCGGCTCTCATTGACACATGCCGGATCACCGCTGAACTGTGCCACCAGCCTCTTTTGAACGCAGCGGAAACTCTCAACTTTCGCATCCTTTATCAGCCAGTAGCAATGCAGAGATTTCTGTGTCTTTACAATAAGCGACGGCGGGAGCGGAAATGCTTCAATCTGCGCAAGCTGTGCTTCAATACTTAGGCTGTCACACTCCACAAACTGTGCATTGATTCGGGTAATATCGATATCCTCGTGGCCGCCGTAATTAATGACAAAATAGATGCCGCGTTTCTGCTTGTTATGTTTCTTGAGAGTGTCCGTCATAGAGGCAATCTTACCGGCTTCGCATTCCAGCTTTGCGCCTTTGAACGCTCCTGTCTTGCGGTCATCAAAAACACGGAGGCAGACAGTTTCTCCGGCATCGAAAAACGGCCGCAGAAATTCTTCAATCGGTATATCCAGTACTTTGAGATTAAGCATATGGCGGCACCTCCTCACATCTGCCGTTAAAAAATTTGATCGTCAGACCACGCTTTTGTGCCTTGGTAATTTCCAGCTTCATGCCCCGTGACAGAGTGCCGCCGAATACCCACATCGCATCGCATTTACCCAACAGTACCAGCCCGAAGAATATACCGAGGTCACGCTGCGACTTATCGTTATCATCCATGAACTGCGGAAAGATGAGGTGGGGTGCGAAGGGGATCGCGCCTTGCTCTGCTGCATATTTTGAATATCGCCGTGCGTTTTCAAGATTTTGCTCCACATCGCCCGCAAACGGTGAGCATATGAACACAAGCGGCCGGTATATTTTTCTTCTGGCCGGAGTCCTGCTGACAGTTTCACGATCGACTGCTGTCAGCGCTTCATAAGCGGTCGGGTCGTAATAACCCTCACTGTTGTATTTATTCATATGCGCACCCCTCATTGATGGTCTGCCAAATGTCACGAGGCATAGCAGTAAACAGACGGTCAAGCTCACGCGCTAAATCCTGTAATGTTTTTCCTGTTTTCATATAGCTTCATCCTCCAATTCTTTTAGTTCTCCAAAACGGATACCGACCGCCGCTTCTGCGACGATTGGCAGATCAAATTCACTGAATGGCCGTTCTTCCATACACTTCTTGATAAAGGACAGAGCTTCCGGCACCTTATCCTCCGGCAGTTCAAACACCAGCTCATCGTGTATCTGCAGCAACGGCTTAATCCATATCCGGTCGGGCAGACCGGCAATAATCCTGCCGAGTGCCAGCTTCAATATATCGGCGGCAGTTCCCTGGACAGGCGTATTTAATGCGCACCGTTCGGCAAAGGACTTCTTCCCCCAATCCTGCGAGGTAATGTTCGGCAGATAACGCCGTCTGCCGAGCCATGTTTCAGTATATTGCCGGTAAGAAGCACGGCTCTTGGTTTCCTCCTGCCATCGGGTCAGTGCCGGATACCCCGCCTTGAGGTTAGCGATGATTGCTTCACACTCCGAGAGCGGCGTGTTCAGTCCCGCCTTGAACTTAAGCGTTTTTTGCAGCCCTTTAGGGAACAGACCAAAGAAAGTGCCAAAGTTGCAGTTCTTGGCAATGGTGCGGCGTTCTTTGTAATTCTCAGCATCTTTATTGACTGCCTCGTCAAAGGGAATGTGATAAATAACTGAGGTGGTCTGCGCATGGATATCACCGCCCATACGGTAGGTTTCCAGCATTTTCTCGTCACGGCAGTAGAATGCACCGACACGCAGTTCGATTTGTGAGAAGTCCAGTGAAAGCAGAACTTTTCCCTCCGGAGCCACAAAGAAGTTACGGACTCCGGTGTCGTCGCCGCCGGCTCTTGGCATATTTTGAAGATTGGGTTTTCGTGCCGCAAATCTGCCGGTTTCAGTCCCAAGCGGAAACAAGTCCGGATGTATCCTTCCGGTAGCGCTATTGATATGCTGCATATAGCCGTCGATATAGGTGGATTTGATTTTTCCCCGGCGGCGGTAGCCCTGTACCAGTTTGAACAGCGACACTAAATCCGGGTGATTCGTTTCACACCATTCCCTGAGAAGCACTAAAACTTCATCATCCATAGCTTCCTGATATTTCGCCGTCACCTTGAACACCGGCAGCTTCAAATCATCGTACAGATATTTCTTGAAAGCAACGGTGCCGGCATTTGCGCCGATATTTACATCGCCAATCATAAAGGTAATATCCTCCCGAAGCTGTGCCAGCTTTACTTCTGCCTCGTTCTGCTTTTCCAGCATCAGCGTTTCATCCATTAACAGACCGTTATATTTCATAATACCTGCATATACCGCTGTGGGCGATTCGATTTGCTCCACGATAAGGCGGTGCTTCGGTAGGTAGCGGTCAAACCAGTTATTGAACAGATGATACAGCCGGAGTGTGTAATCGCTGTCGGCACAGGCATAACGCACTGTTTCCGCATCCTGTGGGTTAAGCTCGTCAAAAGAGCGGCCTTCGGTTACATCGCTGAAACTCGGCAGTTCCGTATCCAGCAATTCAGGTACGAGCGTTTTTAAGCCGCTGTCACCCAAATTACGAAAAGCTGTATTGCTTTTAAGTGTCATCTGAGATGCGGCGATGGTGTCATAACACGGCTGCTGGATAATGATGCCTTTGGCATAAAGGAACATCGCTTCGAAGTTCAGGTTATGCGCCGCCTTGATAATCTCGGTGCTGCAGAAAAAAGAATCAATCAGCCATTGCCACAGAACCTCCTGCCCGACGGCATTTTCACCGGACAGATGCGCAAGCGGAACATAGACGGCACTGTCCTCGGAAATCGAGAAGCTGATTCCAACGATATGGGATTTATGGGCATCGAGGGACGCCCTTTCTTCATTGCGGTAAGGTTCATCCGGTGCGGTTTCAAAATCGAATGCGGCAAGGGAAGCACCGCCGAGATATTGCTGTATTTCCTGAAGTGTTGTCACACATGTATAGCTCATAATTTCCTCCGATCCGCCCGGTCGGGAGGTTAAAATCACACTCCCGCACAGGCTAATAATTATCTTAGCGGTTCGATAAGCTCGCCGGTTTCCGGATCAACCGCTATCTCTTGTGCATTCTCGTCAGGCACGTTGTCGTAATCAAAAGAAATCTGCTTGCTGAAGCCTTTGACCTGCCCCGACATTTTCTCAAGAAGTGCAGATTCCTCTGCCGTAAGAACACGGTCAACCGTGAACTGTGCCTGAGAATAGGCAAGTCCGGTGCTGTTGGCGGCTTTCTTCAGCGAAAAACGAGTAACCACGCTGTTTGATTTCCTGCCCTTTGATAACAGCCTTTTGAGATATCGGGTAAACTCCTTCAAAGAGCCGGTCGGCAGCGAGAGTAGGAGCGGAAATATCTCGCCTTCCCTCAGTACATAAATCCTGCGTCGATTCTTACATGCCTTCGAACCGTTTTCACCGGTGCCGAATTTGTTAAACCTACAGGACTTACAATCACCTCCCGGGTCGCCCTCGCCGGTGACACCATCGAAACTGCCGCAGTCCGGCGGATTGTTACCGCCCGTGTATTTGCTCTTATAATAGGCGAAGAGCGGGTGATGATACAGGATGACCGCCGAGAATTCCTTGACGGTTTCCGGGTCGCCCGGGTCTTCGCCGGGCACCTCGAACACCGTGCTTCCGGCAGACGGTATCCTGATCCGTTCAAAGCCCGCATCCAGGCCGTCCAATTCTTCGGCCATCATCTCGACCATGTTCACATTTGCCAGTTGATTGTAGGTGCTTTGCGCTGTGAGCGCCGTTCCTTTTTGCTTTGCCATACTCGTAACCTCCATTTTTATTATTTAGATGCCTTCTTGACTCCGACCGAGGTCTTGTCAAATACATTAACCAGCCCGGTGAGCCAGTCGGGTAATGCATCTCCGTTCTCCTCCATCTGCTCTTTGACAAAGGAGCTGAGACTGTTGTGATTTACCGTCTCATATACCAACTCACCGAAGCCCTGCTGTTTCAAAGCGCCATATAGTTCGTCCTTGGAACCGGTCACAACCGATGCGCGTGTCTTGGTGGTCAGGTAGAACATAACACCGGCACGGGTGAAATTCTGTGTCTCGCTCTCGGCCATAAGCTCCGACAGCCGATAGTCGGTCTCGTCAATCTTCTCGTTAATTTGCTTTAGCTGCCGCTCTGTATCTTGCTTTTGATCACGGAGGCTTTTCAGCAGCTCCGCAAGTTCGAACATTCTTTCGCTATCCATCGTTTTCTTCCTCCTTATCATCACCGGGTTCTGCAACTGCAGCCATCCGGGTATTGACTGCATTCTGACAGCCACACTTAGGACAGTCAAAACACTCAAACGTCTTTGCAGGCGTAGTCAATGCCCCTAATACGGCGGTCTTCTCTGTGGCAAGATACAGGTTTTCTTTCGTTCCTGCGAACCGTGTCTTGCACACTTTACACTTGATTTTTTTCATTCCCTTCACCTCGTTTTTGTCATTCATTAAACGGATTTAAACCACACCGATAATCGTCCACCAGCATCCGTGCCAAGTCCGCTTTATTGCGAAGTGCTTTTAATACCTTCACATCCACTGTGCCTTTGGCCACAAGATAAATGTAGGTACAGTTTTCCTTCTGCCCAACGCGGTGGATGCGCGCTTTGGCCTGTTCAAAATTGCTCATGCTGTAGTCCATGGAGTAAAATACCATAGTACTGGCGGCTGTTAAGGTGATTCCAAGCCCCGCCGTGGCAATCTGCCCGACAAAAACCTGTACATCCGGATTGTTTTGAAATGCCGACACCTGCTCCTCGCGATCTTTCACACCGCCCATAATACAGGAATAATCAATACAGCGTTTTTCCAGCAACTTGCCGATCGCCTTAATCTCCGGAATGAACCGTGAGATAATAACCAGCTTTTTGCCTTCCTGAAGAACCTCCTCAATAATGTCCTCCAGAGCGGATTGTTTCGCCGTACTGATCCGCATCGGCATACTGCCTTCATCGTCACCGATAAATCCTCCTGTAAGCTGTGACAAACGGAGCAGACGGGTGAGGATGTTCGTGACCGTTACCTCGCCCCCGCCAAGTTCGGCATAGGAGTCCTTCACCAAGTCACGGTAAACTTTCGCAGCGGCAGGTTCCAGTTCCACAGTCCGCATGATATCGGTGATCTCCGGCAGATCGAGGCACTCGGCCTTAGTCGCTCGAAAAGAAATACTGTGAAGCCGCTTCATTAAATCTCGCTCCATGGAGCGTTTTAGCACCGAAGTGTGGCCGCCGTAACCTGTCATGTCGAAGTAACGATTTCTGAACACATAGAAACTCTGTCCGAATATCGCCGGATTGAGGAACTTGTACTGCGAGAACACGTCAATGGCTTTGTTTGTGATGACGGTTCCGGTAAGCAGCAAGCGGTATGCTGCCTTTGCACCGATCCGGTGCATGGCCTTGCTTGCTGAGATATTATGGGTCTTAATTTTATGTCCCTCGTCTGCAATCACAAGATCAGGCCGCCAAGCAAGGATTTCTTTTTCCAGCCGCCACGCTGATTCATAGTTCACCACGGCCACCTGCAGGGAAGCAGCTCGCATATGCCGTAGTGTGTCAGCCTTCTTCGCACCGCTTCCTGTTAGAACGGTGAGGATATAATCGAAGTCTGCGAATTTGGCAAATTCCTCTTCCCATATGCCTACAATGGAGAGCGGCGCAACTACCAAAACCCTATGAATTCTTCCAGTCTGATACAGTGCACCAGTGATAGCAATACTGGTGATGGTCTTGCCGGTACCCATTTCCATTAAGAGTGCGATTCCCCCGCTGAGTACATCACCGCCGTCCAGACCGAACATCCTGCGTCCGAAAGCAAATGCCTCTTGCTGGTGCTTATACGGTGTGGCATTAATCGGCATTACGGCAGACCGCCTTTGGTCACACCCCTTCATCAATTGACCTCCTCCGCAAGTTCCTGAATCGACACGCATTCAACGCTGTCCCCGGGAACAATCACCGTCACTTTTCGCTTTTCGCCGAATAATCGCTTAAGGAGCCTCTCCCGCAGGGTGATATTCCTGCATCGGACGATACCTCCGCCCGGTGCTTCCTTGCAAATGCTGATTTTCAGGTTATGCTTCATCTCGTTCACCTTCCTTTCTGAAGACCGATTTATTCATGTCTTCACTATATAGCCACGGAAAAGATAAAACCGTAGCCCCTAATCTAAAAATTTTTTCAGCCTGCGATGAATCTTCCGCAGACGGTCCCGGACAGCGCCTTCCGTAACACCCTGCTTGCGAGCAATGTTCACGATTTTTTCTTTCCTGACGTATACCGTGTGAATTAAGTCCTGTTGTTCGGGATTCAGTTTGGAAATAGCTTCAAGAAGACACTGATTGTCCTCTTCACGGACGATATCACCGAGAATATCCGTTCCGTCGCTGAACCATTCGCCCTCATAATCAGCGGCATCAATAGCGATGGGGTAGCGGCGGCTGTGTTTGCGGTCGGAGTTGTATTCCTGACAGTCAAGTTCCAGAACAAGCTCTCCCCAATGTTCTTCAACCTCTATCTCCACGGTTTCATTGACAAATTGATATTTGATTTTCATTATTTTTCTTCTCCTTTTCTTTTTGAAATAAAAAAATAGCCGGATAACTGCCAATTTCTTGGCAATCATCCGGCTATTTGGTAGTGGCCGATGTAAAATGCTTACTTCGTCTGCATCGTCTCCGCTGCACGGTATGAATTTTCGAGAGTTATATATGGACTATCCGGAGATCTTGCGACTTCCAAAATCTCTTTACAACGCGGACATTTGATAACCAGTTCCACTTCTTGGGACTTTAAGTCAAATAATCTGGCATTGCACACGGGACATCTGATGACTTTTTGCATAGTGGTTTCTCCTTTCTTATTTTTACTTTATACGCCGTTCTGCGTAATTAGATGTCAAAAAAATACCTCGTTACTGCAGAACTTGTCCTTATTCTGCAATTTACGCAAAACAGCGTAAATATTGGGTAAAAAAACGCCCTTTACAAAGTCGTTTGTTCCTTTAACCCGTTTTGGGACTTTTTATCCATCACAAATCCGGCTTTCTTCAGCTTAATAAATGCCGCTTTCTTCGAAACGCCGTAAATCTCGGAGATACACTCCGGCAGGAGATACTCCGCAAGGTAATCCAATTCCTCATCCCTTCCCATAACGATCTGCCCTTTCCAGAAGTTTTGTTCCCTTAACAGCTGATTCACAACAGGCACGAAGGTCGCGTTCGGCATGGCGATTGCGGCAGCAAAATAATCCGCATGATGCTCCCGCCAGTCAGCAGCACTTCGCGTTTGATTTCCTGTGCCAAAGCTCTCAATATTCCCACGACGGCAGCATATCAATGATGACTCATCCTCCGGAGATATCTGATTTTCAGGGTCTGCTGCATACACGCCGGAGTGAACCAGTACATGTCCGCCCTCATGCAGACCGGTGAAAAGCGCAAGCCCTTCTTTGCCGGGTTCCATGACACTGTTATCAATAATGACGGTGTGTGCCGCAACCGGTATCTTTGATATACACATCTGTTCCCTGTTAAATACTTTCAGTTCCCCATCATGAAACGCAGTAGCACCTAAAATCGGGCGTTCAGGATTATCGCTGTAGATATCGTGAAATTCAAGGTTGACTTTCAGATAGTATTCCAGAAAATGCTCAAAACGAATCCTTCCTGGTTCTCTCAGCAGATGGGGCTGATAATCCAAAAGTACCGCATGGGCAAACTCGTCAAGTTCCCTGTTACTAACGATTGGGGTATTATTATTTTGTCTGTCGATCTTATGGCATTTGAATTCAATCATTCCTTCGCCCCCTTTTTTGCCTCAATCTCCCTGATAAATTTTTTCCAGTCTTCTTCGGTCACATTGCCTGCCGCGGACTCACGTAGCGCAAACCGTGCCATGCTGCCGATCTCTTCGTACATCATGATATCCTCAATATCCCAGGGAATCTCCCTGTTTTCACGGCTGGCCAGATCGTAAAGCTGTGCCTTTTCCTGTGCATTAAGGCCCAGATACGAAACAAAAATTTCAATTTTCTCCGCACTAAACGGTTTCCTGCGCCCATTTTCAATATCACTGAGAAGGCTCAGGGAAATACCAAGCTGCTTTGACATGTCGCTCAAGGTAAGTTCACGCGGGTCATCCTGCCGTTTTTTCTTGATATAATCACCAAACCGCATATTTTTCTCGTGCATCGGTTACACCTCCGTTTCTTTTTGTAATACGCTTATTTCACATATTACGCTTTTATGCGTAAATTATAGCAACAATGGATTCATCTGTCAAGGAATTGACCGATTTTTTTGAATTTTTGCCCCGTTTTTTCTTGTGCTCTTTTATATGTCTAATTCCGAGGTGACCCAATTGATATTTACTGACTTCGCATTATACGCAGCACTTTCGTTCTGCTTATACTGCGGTATTACATTAAACCCAAAATCCCCATCTTACATCAAATTTATCGATGAATCTGACTACA